>Ga0209805_1000523_pt1 | contig 23218 bp, 18 predicted proteins | sample GraSoiAngelo_148_FD_185905 | JGI IMG/M metagenome (GOLD analysis project Ga0209805, IMG submission 185905) | Grasslands soil microbial communities from the Angelo Coastal Reserve, California, USA - 14_1009_09_20cm (SPAdes) (version 2) | ecosystem: Environmental > Terrestrial > Soil > Grasslands ...
TTCCGGCCGTATCCAGCCAACTGCGACACCGACTACCAGCCCGATCATGATCTGCGTGGTCAGCGACGGGCGGTACCAGGGGCGCGAGGGGCGGCGCACAGAAACGTTTTTAGTCATGCGAAGCGCAGGATTAACACAATGCACACGGCGGATCGAGTCTTGGGGCCCGCAATGCTAAACGAATGGCGGCAATGCGACATCATGTTAGCATCGCCCCAGGCTGCTCTATCTCATGTTTCTAACGCATCTGAGCTGCACATCCTGCGGGTTGCATCACGACTGGGCGAAGCTGCAAAACTTATGCACGGCATGTCGCAAACCGCTGTTCGCTGTTTACGACTTGGAACAAGCAGGACGCGCTCTCAAACGCCACGCGCTGTTAACCCGTGCAGAGAAATCGCTCTGGCGTTATCGGGAATTGTTGCCGGTGCCGATCGAGACCTCACTCGTCTCACTCAGTGAAGGGGGAACGCCTTTGCTTCGCGCCGGAAGATTCGGCGTCTCCCTGCAAATGCAGGATCTCCGGATCAAAGACGAATCACAGAATCCCACTCAAAGTTTCAAAGCGCGCGGGATGTCAGTCGCCGTTTCGATGGCGAAATATCTTGGCGCCTCCAAACTCGTTGCACCAAGCGCCGGCAATGCCGGCGGCGCCCTCGCCGCCTACGCCGCGCGGGCCGGACTCGAAGCCCACGTTTTCATGCCGCGCGACACACCACGGGCCAATATTATCGAATGCCGCGAGCTCGGCGCCTGCGTCACCTTGATCGACGGCCTTATTACCGATTGCGCTGCCGAGATTGCGAGGCGCAAAGAGGACTGGTTTGATGTCTCGACGCTCAAGGAGCCATACCGAATCGAGGGAAAGAAAACGCTCGGTTACGAATTGGCGGAGCAGCTCGAGTGGGAATTACCAGACGTTATTATTTATCCCACCGGAGGCGGGACCGGCCTTATCGGAATGTGGAAAGCGTTCGATGAAATGGAGACACTCGGTTGGATTGGCCAAAAACGGCCACGGATGTTCTCGGTGCAGGCCGAGGGCTGCGCGCCCATCGTTCGCGCATTCGAAGCCGGAGAAAACTGCGCCGCCGAATTCCCCAACGCCCACACGCTTGCTTCCGGATTACGTGTTCCCAAAGCGATAGGCGATTTTCTTATCCTCAACATTCTTCGCCAGTCGAACGGGGGCGCCATTGCCGTTAACGACGAGGAGATGGTCCGCGCTGCCACAGAAGTTGCTTCGAGCGAAGGACTCTTCGTCGCTCCGGAAGGTGCAGCATGCTTTGCCGCACTGAAGTCGCTCCTCTCGTCGGGCAAAATTTCGCCCATCGAAAGAGTTGTGATTTTCAACACCGGCTCCGGCATCAAGTACTTGGATTGCTACGATTCTTAACCGCAAAGGTATCGTTTTGGGCGAGCGCGCCTTCGCTCACAATTCGTTCGCGGGCTTTCAGGTTAAAACATAACGGCCCGTCTTTCTCGTTCCGATTCGACGCACCAGCCCGGCTTTGATCAAGGGGCGCAACAAATCGAGCGCACCCTGTTTCGATATCCCGATTCCGTCCCAAATTTCACGCGGCGTCATCGCCTTTTGCTCGCGCAGGAGATGAAGCAACTGTTCCTGTTTCGGCCGCAGCACCAGCTTCGTTTTACCTGCGTGAGCCGATAGTTTTTGGATGCGAGTCCACACCCGTTGGAGAGTCAGGCGCAACCCTTCGGCGCTGTATTCGAGCCAGCTCGTAAGATCTTCATTTTCCTTCCGCACTTTTTCCAGCGCTGCATAATAGCCCGGCCGATCCTGCCAATAAAACTCGTCGATCGAGAAAATATGGTGAGTGTCGAACCGGCGGCGATACAGTTCCCACAGGGCCAGCATCCGGCCGGCGCGCCCATTGCCGTCAGCGAACGGATGAATCACTTCGAAACGGTGATGAATGATGGCCGAGCTCAGAACCGGCGAAATCCTGGCCGCTTTTATATTCCACCACGCCAGCAAGTCCGACATCATCCGCTGTACCTTTTTCGGTGGGGGCGCCACATAACTTCCCACGCGCACGCGAATCGTTCGATAGCGGCCGGCCGTTCCCTGGTCCATCACTGACCCAGCGATGATACGGTGTAATTTCAGAACCTCGGCATGAGTCACGGCGCTGCGTTGCGCGTTCTTCTCGACGAAACGTAAACCGGCGAAATAATTCGCCACTTCCCGGCGCGGCCGCTGCGCCGTTGCCGGAATCTCGCGCCCTTCCTCAATAGCGCGCACCTGTTCGAGAGTCAGCGGATTGCCCTCGATTGCAGTGGAAGAGTGGGCGTTGCGGATGCGGGCATCCTTTTGCAGTGCGGGAATCCATGGCACCTGCACCGCTGCCGCCTGAATCCGCTCATGCAACGCCGCCACCTGTTCCACCTCGCCGAGTAGCCTGGAAGTGATCGTATAAGCCGGCTGATAGCTCACCTGGTTAGTCAAGCATAAGTCAAGTCTTAAGTCAAGCTTGCGTTGCTGTTTTGGTCAAGTGTAAGTCAAATTTTGAGTCAACCCTTTCCGAAGGGCTCATTAGGCGCGGGAAGTTGATTGTTTGGAAGCGAAGATCAGCACGATAGCGGTCAACATCGCGCCAACGAATGCCGCTGCCATGTCTTTCTGTGCGTCCCAAATGTCACCTTGCGTACCGAGATAAGCGGCGCCGAGATCGGGTCGAACAATTCGCGCGACGACGGCTTCAATGATTTCGAAAAACTGTTCAGCGCCGCCAGCGCGGCCACCGAAAGCCAAATAGCCCATTCTGGCCTCGCATGCACGGAACGCACCAGCATCTCGTGCATGGGATAAAGCAGGAGAAAGCCAAAACTGAAATGAATGACACGGTCGTAATGATTTCGATTCAAGTGCAGCCAATCCTGCATCCAAAAACCAGCCGGAACCTTCGCGTAGCTGTAATGCGCGCCGATGGTGTGAAAAGCCAGAAAGATGAGAATGAGCGCGTAGGAAAAATTGGAGAACTCAAATTTGCCATAAGTAAGTGCCAGCACGGTCACGCTGATGAAGATCAAAAGATTTTCGAGCAACCAATCGCTGCGATCGAGGGGATGGATCGCCAGTGCGATCCAGAACGCAACGTAACAGACAACCGCAATGGGCAGAAAATGCTTCCTGGTATCGCGTGCGTTCGAATGAGCGAATGTGTTTCGCTCTGCGTCCTCCTCTCCCCAACCCACTCCTGTGCCCTCACTGCCGCTCGCGCGTGCGTCTCTCCCAGCGAGAGAGACGGGAACAGAATGGAAGCGAGGGCGAGCCTCCGTCCGTTGCAGCAACGCAACGACACCTACCATAAGCAACGAACCGACGAGCGCTGAGACCATATCGTTCTGGGCGTCCCATTCATCTCCCTGTCCGCCGAGCATTGCACTCCTTTTCCCGGCGCGACTATTTCCGCAATGATGCTCTCAATGACTTCAAAGCAGCCGCTGACAGCGAGGATGATCGCTACCGGTAATGCAAAACTCCATGCACCTCGCCGAATTCCGCTAAATCGTAGAATTAATTCCCGAATCGGATACGCCAGCAAGAATCCAAACGCGCCGTGGGCAAAACGGTCGTAGTGATTGCGCGAAAGATGGAAAAAATCCTTCGCCCAAATCCCGAGCGGCATTTTCTCGTAAGTGTAATGCGCGCCAATCGCGTGCAGGATCACGAACCCCGCCAGCAAAACCCAGGAAGCGTTGGAAAACTGCAATCGTCGATAGCTCAACGCGAGCCCGCCGGCAAAAATGACCAACAAAATATTTTCCAGCATCCACGCTTGCCGGTCCAACGGCCGAATCGCCGCTACGATCCAGATCGCCGCGCAAATCGCGATCAATGCAACGACGAGTTTGTTCGATTGGTTCAACTAATCCGAGAGGTAGTGATAATGCGCGTCGGTTGCGCCGATTTTCAAACAATTTCCATTGAAGACTACGCGGGACGACCGCAGCGTAATCCTTCCCATGTCTCGCCAATACACGCTGCAACGGACGAATTCATCCTTTGGCGGTGCGATCGATTATGCGGCGGAATTGAATGAGCAGCAGTTGGCGGCGGTGACGGCGCCACCGGGTCCGTTGCTGGTGATCGCGGGCGCTGGATCGGGAAAAACGCGCACCCTGACCTATCGCGTCGCCTATTTGCTCGAGAACGGTGTGGACGCGCGCAACATCTTGTTGCTTACCTTTACCAACAAAGCCGCGCGGCAAATGCTCGATCGCGTTTCGAATTTGTTGCCGGTCGACGCAGCCGGGATTTGGGGCGGCACCTTTCATTCCATCGGCAATCGGATGCTGCGGCGGCACGGGAGCGCCCTCGGCTATTCCTCCGGCTTCACCATCATGGACCGCGAAGATCAGAAAGATTTGATCGCCACCGTGGTGGCAAGTTCGGGAATTGATCCCAAGGAAATGCGGTTTCCGAAGGCGGACGTGCTGGCGGACATTTTTAGTTTCGTCGTCAATACCGAGCGGCCAATGGAGGAATTGCTCGCGGAAAAATTCCCCTATTTCCTGCCGCTGCTTGAGCAAATCAAAGATGTGCAGTCGCGTTACGAGCGAAAGAAGAAAGCGACAAACTCACTCGACTTCGATGATCTGCTCGAGAAAACGCTACGGATGCTGGTCGAGCACGAACACATTCTCCGGTTTTATCGACGCCAGTTTCAGTTCATCCTGGTCGACGAATATCAGGACACGAACAAAATCCAGGCCGATTTCATCGATCTTCTCGCGCGCGAGCATCAGAACGTTATGGTGGTCGGCGACGACGCGCAGTCGATCTACTCGTGGCGCGGCGCAAATTTCCAAAACATTCTCGAATTTCCGAAGCGCTATCCAAAGGCGCAGGTGTTCAGGATTGAGCTGAACTACCGCAGCGTGCCGGAAATTCTTGAAGTCGCGAATAGCGCGATCGCGGCAAACGTCAAGCAGTTCAAGAAGAATTTGAGCGCGACTCGCGATTCGAAAGCGATGAAGCCGGCGCTGATTGCGCTCAATGACGGAAGCGAACAGGCGCAATTCGTGGCCCAACGAGTTTTGGAATTGCGCGACGAAGGAGTGGAATTGAACGAAATTGCCGTGCTCTACCGCGCCCATTATCACGCGGTGGAGTTGCAGCTCGAATTTTCGCGACGGGGAATTCCGTATCAAATCACCAGCGGGATTCGCTTTTTCGAGCAGGCGCACATTAAAGACGTGGCCTCCTTCATTCGTTTCGTCGCCAATCCGCGCGACGAAGTCGCATTCAAACGCATGGTGCGATTATTACCCGGAATCGGCGGTAAGATTGCCGAAAATCTGTGGAGCGGCTGGGAGAAATCGCTCAATTCTGTACCTGTAGCCGCGGTCGCTGACCGCGGCCCGGGGTCAACGCCCCCAGCTACAGAAGAGGCCGCGGCCGGCGACTACGGCTACAGCATCGGCGAACGCTTGCTCAAATTAAACGTCAACACCCGCTCCAAGAAAATGTGGGAGCAACTCGCGCAAACGCTGGACGAGATCGCTCCCCACGGGAAACCAAACCCGCCGAGCGCGATGATCGTATCGGTGGTGGAAGCGATCTATGACGATTACGCGAAGGCGAATTTCACCAACTACGAACTGCGCCGCGAAGATCTAAATCAACTGGCATCCTTCGCCCGCCAATTCAGCAATGCGCAGGAATTTCTGTCGCAATTGGCTTTGATCAGCAACGTCGATGCCGAACCGACGCCAAACACGGCGGCGGACAATGAAGCGGTTAATCTGTCATCGGTGCATCAAGCGAAAGGCCTGGAATTTCACACCGTATTCGTGATCTGGTTGACCGACGGCATGTTTCCGAGCTCGCGTTCGCTCGAAACGCGCGATGCCGTTGAAGAAGAACGCCGACTCTTTTACGTGGCGATCACCCGCGCGCGCGACGAACTTTACCTAAGCTATCCGCACATGCGATTGAATGCGGGATTCGGTGATGTTTTCCAGCGGCCGTCACGATTTCTGAAAGAAATCCAAAACGAACTCCTGGAAGATTGGGAAGTGCAGCGAAAATGAGGGCCAAAGAAGTTAAAACGTTAAAAAAGTTAAAAAGATTACAAAGCGAGCCGTTTTAACTTTGTAACCTTGTAACCTTTTCAGCTCGTCCCTTCACCGCTCATGAACCTATTCCCGGAAAATAAGATTGCGGGTATTCTGACTCCCCTCTTCGCGTTGCGAAGCGAGAAAGGTCTCGGAATCGGCGATGTAGCGACCTTACGCGAGTTCATCGTGTGGGCGCGCGAGATTGGATTTGGGGTGGTGCAACTCCTACCGATCAATGAGGTCGGCCGCGATAATTCGCCTTACAACGCGATCAGCGCGATGGCGATTGAACCGATGACATTGCATCTCGCTCCTGGTTCGCCAGAGGAACTATCGCGCGAGGCGTTCGAGAGCGCGATGGCTAACGAGAATCTAGTGGCGCTGCGACGAGGGCCGGTGAAATACGAACGCGTTCGGAAGTTGAAAGGCGAATTGCTCGAGCGTGCATTCAAGAATTTCCAACTAAACGCAACGGCAGATCGGCAGTCGGTGTTCGAGCAGTTTTGCGAACGCGAATCGAATTGGCTGAAACAATATTCATTTTTTCGCGTCCTCATGGAATTGAACAGGGAGAGCGAAACGTGGGACGAATGGAAGCGGGAACATCGCGACCCGCAAACAGCGCGCTCCTGGCTGGCGGAACAGTCGACAGAGATGCGGACACAGTTTTCTGGGCGCGAGAAATTCTTTTCCTACGTGCAATGGATCGCCGACGAGCAGTGGCGTGAGGTGCGAAAATTTGCTGAGAAACGCCAGGTCGCTCTCATGGGCGACATTCCCTTCGGTATCAGTTATTACAGCGCCGATGTTTTCACTGAGCGGAACATCTTCCATCTCGATTGGTCGGGGGGCGCGCCACCGGAATCGTATTTCAAAGATGACAAGTTCACGATCAAGTGGGGACAAAACTGGGGGATCCCAGTTTATAACTGGCCCGCGATGCGCGCGCAGGATTTCGCCTGGTGGCGACAGCGAGTGCGCGGCGTCAGCCGAATCTTCCACATTTTCCGCATCGATCACGTACTCGGATTTTATCGGATCTACGCATTCCCGTGGCGACCAAAGAGGAACGCGGAATTTCTCCCGCTGACCCACGCACAAATGCTGGAAAAAACCGGTGGGCGATCCCCTCATTTTGCACCACGCGACGATGAGACAGCGGAAAACTGTGAAGCCAATAAACGCGAAGGCGAAGAATATCTGCGCATGGTATTGGCCGAGAGCGGGGCTACACGCGTGGTCGGGGAAGACCTCGGCACGGTCCCGAGATATGTGCGACCAAGTTTGCAGTCACTTGGCATTGCCGGATTCAAGATTCCGCAGTGGGAATTTCTGGACGGGCGAATGACGCCCGGAAACGAATTTGAACGGTTATCGGTCGCCACTTACGCGACCCACGATCACAAACCGATTCGCGAGTTGTGGCGTGAAATGTTTGATGAAAAGTCGCCGACGCGCGAACAAGCACGGGAAGATTTGCTCAAGATCGCGCAGTTTGCCGGGATCGCGCCGCAGGAAGGCCTCGAATACGAGCGCGCTGTTTATCCGGCAATCATGAGCGCGCTGTTCAACAGCAACTCGTGGATTGCGATTGTGATGATCACCGATCTTCTCGCGCGAAAGGATCGATTCAACGTTCCCGGGACGGCTGCAACCACAAACTGGACGCGGCGTTTGCCGAAAACGATCTCGCAAATGCGTGAGAGCCACAGTGTTCGGCGAAAAATGAGATTGATTACGGAGCTGCTGGAGAAAAGTGGACGCGTTCGCGATTCGTCATCCTAAGCGCAGCGAAGCGGAGTCACAGGATCCCGGTGCGAAACCGTTAAGGTAACGCTACGGGATCCCTCGCCTTTCGCTCGGGATGACAAACGATCTGAGTGCAGCTAAACAAAAGCATGACTTCTCCCATTAAAGTCGCTGTCACGGGCGCGGCCGGACAAATCGGTTACTCGTTGGTTTTTCGGATTGCCTCCGGGGCAATGTTTGGCCCGGAGCAACCAGTCGCATTGTCGCTCATCGAAATTCCAAACGCGCTCGGCGCGCTCGAGGGCGTGGTCATGGAATTGCACGACTGCGCATTTCCCTTGCTGAAATCGATCACGCCGACGGCGGATCTGGACGAAGGATTTCGCGAGGTGAATTGGGCGCTGCTGGTCGGGAGTGTGCCGCGCAAGGCCGGGATGGAACGAAAAGATCTGCTCGGAATTAACGGCAAGATTTTTACTGGCCAGGGTCAGGCAATTGAAAAGAACGCGTCGGCCGATGTGCGGAATCTGGTCATTGGCAATCCGTGCAACACCAATTGTTTGATTGCAATGAGTAACGCGAAACAAATTCCGCGCGATCGCTGGTTTGCCATGACCCGGCTCGACGAAAATCGAGCCAAGGCGCAGCTCGCGCATAAGGCCGGCGTTGAAGTGACAGCGGTAACGAACATGACGATCTGGGGAAATCATTCCGCCACCCAATATCCGGACTTCTATAACGCAAAAATTAACGGCCGATCCGCAAATGAAGTGATCCGTGACGAAGCGTGGCTAAAGGGAAATTTCATCACGACTGTGCAGCAACGCGGCGCCGCGATCATCAAGGCGCGCGGCCTCTCGTCCGCGGCGTCGGCCGCTAACGCGGTGGTCGATACGGTCCGTTCATTGATAACCGATACGCCGAGGGAGGATTGGCACAGCGTGGCATTGTGTTCCACCGGCGAATACGGAGTTGAGAAGGGTTTGATTTGCTCGTTTCCAGTGAGGGTGAAAGATGGAAGGCCAGAAGTAGTGCAGAACGTGCCAATGAACGAATTCAGTCGCGGGAAAATTGAAGCGAGCGTAAATGAACTAAAGGAAGAAAAATCGCTCGTCAGCGAATTGTTGGGCGCATGATTCTCACTTTCGGTCATCCTGAACCGCGAAAACGGTGAGAGATTTCACAAGCATGGATCGTCGTCCCACCTACCTCGCGTGACACAACCGAATAGGTGAGGTCCCTCGCTTGCGCTCGGGATGACAGAACAAGAGCAAAGGATCCGCGGCTCCGCAGTATATCAGTCCTCGGCTGGGGGCATACCGGCATCATGCCGCTATCTTGCAACCGGCTGGAACCCCGTTGGCCCCACAGGCAAGATGCCTGTGTTACTCTAGTTTCCCACCGGTAAGACGCGAAAAAGCTTCGCGGTATTTCGCGCTCGTTTTCTCCACGATCTCCCGCGGCAAATGGGGCGCGGGCGGCGTTTTGTCCCAATCAAGCGTCTCCAGATAATCGCGCACAAATTGTTTGTCGAAACTCGGCGGGCTGGTGCCAACGCGATATTCATCAACGGGCCAGAAACGGGAGGAATCGGGCGTGAGACATTCGTCGATCAGCAGCAGATCATCCTCTAATTTTCCGAATTCGAATTTGGTGTCGGCGATAATGATTCCGCGAGCGGCGGCGTATTCGCTTCCCGCCTGATAAAGTTCCAGGCTGAGATCGCGCGCCAACTCGGTCAATTCCGCGCCCACCATGCGACCTGCCCGGTCAAGATCGATATTAAGGTCGTGACCGACGTCGCTTTTGGTTGACGGAGTGAAAATCGGGCCCGGTAATTTCGATGCCAGTTGCAGACCGTCCGGCAATTTCACGCCGCAGACCGACCCGTTGTGCTGGTAGTCCTTCCAGCCGGAGCCAGCGAGGTAACCGCGCACCACACACTCGATCGTGAGTGGCTCCGTTTTTTTTACGAGCATAGAGCGGCCCGCAAGCTGATCTCGAAATCCACGCAACGATTGCGGGAACTCATCGAAATCCGCAGTGATGAAATGGTTCTTGGCGAAGTCGAGTTTCTGAAACCAGAAAGCAGAGATTTGATTCAGGACCGCTCCCTTATACGGAATGGGATCGGGCAGAATGACATCGAAAGCGGAGAGACGATCGCTGACGACGAAGAGTAAGGTATCGCCGAGATCGAACACTTCGCGCACTTTTCCGCTGCGCAGTTTTTTGATTCCAGGAAGGTTGATTGAGGATTGCGGCGTCGGTTGCATGGATCGAATTGTAAGAGGTGATTAGTGAGACGTGAGAAGTGGATGATAATACTTCTCACCTTTCACCTCCCACTTCTCACGTCAAACCATGGCTGGAATAGTCATTCGACCGCGGGCGCGAATTTTGCACGGACACGATTGGGTTTTCTCGAGCGAGGTGCTGAAGGTCTTCGGTAATCCCGCCGATGGCGACGTTATTTCGATCAAGGATGGACGAGATCGAATGCTGGGAAGCGCGATCTGGAATTCGAAATCGCAGATTGTGGCGCGCCGTTTTTCTCACCGCCGCCAAGAGCTCGATCTCGATTTTTTCCAGCGGCGAATTGCGCAGGCGGCGGAATATCGGGAGCGACGAAAAGTAAATCCCCAACTGCATCGCGTTGTCTGGAGCGAGAGCGACGGCCTGCCGGGCGTAATTCTCGATCGATACGGCGAGCAATTTGTCCTGCAACTAACGACTCTTGGGATGGATCAACGTAAAGAAATGTTAGTCGATGCCATCCGCGAAGTTCTGGGAGGGAGAAATATTATCCAGCGGAGCGACGCCGCCGTGCGACGCGCGGAAGGTTTGCCACAAACGAGCAGCGTTTTAAGCGGAGAGGCCCGGGAAACGGAAGTCGAAATCTGCGGCGTAAAATTTTCCATCGATCTTTTGAGCGCGCAAAAAACCGGATTTTATCTCGATCAAATTTCACATTACCCGGTGATCACCGAGTTCGCCGCGGGCCGACGCGTCCTTGATTGTTTCTCCAATGAGGGAGCGTTCGCGCTCATCTGCGCGCAGGCGGGAGCAAGCGAAGTCATCGGGGTGGAAATGCAAACGAACGCAATCGCGGCAGCGCGGGAAAATGCAAAACGCAATCAGCTGGCAGTGCGATGGGTGGAGCAGGATGTCTTTGTCTATTTGCGAGCAGCCGAAAAAGCGGGGGCGCAATTCGATTTAATCGTCCTCGATCCGCCCTCGTTCACAAAGACGAAAAGCGGTGTGCGCAATGCCGTTCGAGGTTATCGCGAGCTGCATTTGGGCGCCTTCAAGATGCTTTCGCGCGACGGAATTCTGGCAACGTTTTCCTGTTCGCACCACATCACTGACGGAATTTTATCCGAAACAATTTCTTCGGCGCTGGTGGATGCGCGTCGAGCGGCGCGACGGCTACGGCGGTTCGAGCAAGCGCTCGATCACCCCGTTTTACCGACGATGCCGGAAACGGAATATTTCAAGGGCGTGTTGTTGGAAATGAAGCCGTCGATTTGAAGGGAAAATTTGTATGTCTTTTAGAGATGCTTGCTATCAGCGAGGTTCGTCTCCTCTCCTCCTCGAACGAGGAGAGGATTAAGGTGAGGAGTCGAAGGTCTGCATCCCATCGGTTCGAGAGAGACAACATAGGCAAGGAAAAATCCCTCACCTTCATCCTCTCCCTTTGGCAAAGGGGAGGCAAAACGATCGCGGCGGCCGACGCTAACAGAGGGGAAAATTTGGATCGGGCGGGAAGAAAAATTGCGCCGCTGACGATGAAAAGTCTGGAAATTCGAACTTGACTCTTTAATGTCCGATTTAATTGGAGCGGGCAAAACCCTCTGCTCCGCCAAATCATGCCAGAACGGACTCGTGCGATGGAACAGATGCTTGAATTAGCCGACGAAGATGCAGTCACACCTGAGCTGCTCGATTCGCAGGTGCAAAAAGCGCAGGAGCAATTGCTGCAATTGCGCCGGCAACAAGAGCAGATCGAAAAACAAAAACGCGAGTTGGAGGAACTGAGCCGGCGGCAGGAGGAGCTGGAACGTGGCCGGGCGGAGATGACGGATAAATTGACGCGTTCGCTGGTGGTGCTGGAGCGGGAGGCGTACGAGACGCAAAACAAACTCGAGCAACTGCGGGCCACGCGCGAGAGCTTTGGCCAGCACCTCGAGATCCTGGAAGGGATTGATCCCAAAGCTTGGAATCCGTCGGATTTGCATCGGGAATTGAGCCGCGCCCTCAGTACGGTTGACGATGCGCGCGCGGAATTCAGCCAGCAACGAAGTCGTTTACAGGCGATCGCGACACAGGATTCGGAAGACGTGTCGTTGCCGGAAGTGGCGCCCGAGGTGGCGGGGACACGGGGCGAGCGCTCGTTTGGCCAATGGATTTTGATCGGATTCGCGCTTTCGCTGCCGCTAATGACGGTCGGATTAATCGGGTTGGTCATCTTCTGGTGGATGAAGGGTTAAGATTGCGGAATGATTCGGCGTTCGCCTAAATCCGGTTCGGCAGTTGATCAGCAACAAGAAGAACTAGTGCGTCGCGAGCGTGAGTTGCGCGATCAGATGCAGAAGTTGCAGCAAATGATCGAAGACGCGCCACGTCTGGCGCAGGAAACATCGCGGCGGCAGCGGGAGGAATTATTGGAGCGGGCCAATCGGCGCGGGAGCCGGCTCGACGCCTCGCTGTCACTGCGCGATAAACGCTGGGGCGACGAAGAATGGGGGGCGCGTCGGCCCGGGTCGTTGCGCAAGGAGAGACGGGAAGGCCGGATCATTTTTCTGGTGCTGGTGATCGCGCTTGCGGTAGCGGTGACGTGGCTGATGACGCGCTTCCATTTTTAAAATGGCAAGCGAACTCGACGTTGCTTATGTCGCGCAATTAGCCCGGCTGCGTTTGACCGCGGATGAGACGAAGCTTTTTCAAAAACAACTCGGCGACGTCTTGAAGTACGCGGAAAAATTAAAGGAAGTGAACGTCGAGGGAGTGGAAGCCGCGGCCCATGCTGTTCCAATGTTCAATGTCTTTCGCGAAGACAACGCGCGCGATTGGTTCACTGCCACCGAAGCCTTGAGCAACGCACCACGGAAGGCCAACAATCTTTTCATCGTCACCAAAGTTGTGGAATGACGAAGCTCGATCTGCCGGCGCTCAATATCGTCGAGCTCAGGAATTTGCTCCGGCAAAGGGAAGTTTCGCCAGGTGAGGCGTTGCAGGCCCTGGAGGAGCGAATCAACGCCGTTGATCCCAAAATCGGCGCGTACCTGGTGCATGATCTCGCGGCGGCGACGGCGGAAGCAGAAAAAGCCGACGTGACTTTGCCGCTGGGCGGGATTCCGATCGCGATCAAGGATCTGATCAACGTCGAAGGTCAGCAATGCACTTGTGCTTCCAAGATCTTGCGCGGCTATCGTGCACCTTACAGTGCAACCGTGATCGAGAAATTGCGCGCGCAGGGCGCGATTCCCTTCGGCCGGATGAACATGGATGAATTTGCCATGGGTTCTTCGACGGAAAACTCCAGTGCACAGGTCACGCGCAATCCCTGGGACCTTTCCCGGGTGCCGGGCGGATCGAGCGGCGGATCGGCCGCAGCCCTCGCTGCGGACATTGCTTTTGGCGCGCTTGGAAGCGACACCGGCGGATCGATTCGTCAGCCCGCCGCGCTCTCCGGAATAGTCGGGTTCAAGCCCAGTTACGGCCGCGTCTCGCGCTTCGGTCTCGTCGCCTTTGCTTCCTCCTTCGATCAGATCGGACCGCTAACGAAAACTGTACGCGACTCCGCTTTGCTCATGAATGCGATTGCCGGTCACGATTCGCGCGATTCTACGTCACTCAACGCGTTGGTCCCGGATTATACAGCGAATCTTGGCCGCGATCTGAAAGGCATCCGCGTTGGTCTGCCAAAAGAATATATGATTGAAGGCGTCGATCCGGTGGTGAAAAGCGCGGTCATGGCAGCCGTGAAACAGCTGGAATCACTCGGCGCGGAAATCGTCGAGGTTTCCCTTCCACATACAGACTATGCCATCAGCGTTTACTATATTCTGGCGACGGCGGAAGCTTCGGCCAACCTTGCGCGCTTTGATGGTGTGCGCTACGGGCATCGGGCGGAGAAAGTGAGCACTTTGTTTGAGCACTACGCCCGCACTCGTGCGGAAGGATTCGGCGCGGAAGTGAAACGGCGAATTATTCTCGGCACCTACGTTCTCAGTTCCGGGTATTACGACGCCTATTATTTGCGTGCCCAAAAAGTGCGCGAGCTCATCCGCCAGGATTTTGTGCGCGCGTTTGAGAAAGTAGAAGCTCTCGTTTCGCCAACGTCGCCCGGCCCGGCGTTCAAGCTGGGCGAGAAAACGACCGATCCCTTGCAGATGTATCTGGCGGATGTTTTCACCAACGCTGCGAACTTGGCCGGAATTTGCGGCATCAGTCTCCCCTGTGGATTTGCCGAGTCCGAGAACGGCAAGAAGTTGCCGATCGGATTACAGGTCCTCGGAAAAGCGCTGAATGAAGCGCGCATTTTTCAAATTGCGCACGCCTACGAGCAAAGCACCGACTGGCATAAAGCACGTCCGGCGTTTGAGCCGATTGCCGCGTGATTACTTGGCTGCGAGTTCTGACTCAGCGATTAGAAAGTTCGCGTGCGCGGCTCCTGATCCGAGCGCTGTTTATCACCACGGCGATAACCTTCACCCTTCTGCCCTTTATCCGCTTTTTGCACAGCGGAACCGACATGGATTACCGGACCTGGTTTGATGCAGGGCAAACGGTGGTACGCGGCGGCGAGCTTTACCCGCACACGCAAAATTTCCCGTTCATGTATCCGCCCACGTGCGCGTTGCTTTTGGCGGCACCAGCGTTTTTTGGGAAGCCCGCGCTCATTTTGATTTTGTCGTCGCTCAACACGCTGGCGTGGATTCTGTGCATCAGGTTTTCAAGCGCGTTGATATCGGAGCAGCGCACTCAGAACGCGCACATTGTCGTCGCCACCTTCATCGTTATGCCTTTTGTCTGGTCGAGTTATCATCTCGGCCAACCGAGCCTGGTTTTGCTCGCGCTCATGCTCGGTGCTTTTCTCAGCTTGCGCCACGGCCGCGAAACCTTAGCCGGCGCCATGGTCGCGCTCGCGGTCGCGATCAAAGCGTTTCCTTTGCTCGCCATTTTTTATCTTGTTTATCGCCGTTATTGGACGGCCGCGATTTCGCTCGTAATTGCGCTGGTCATCCTGCTTTTCGTTTTACCAATTCCATTTCGCGGTTGGCACCAGACCTTGAACGACGCTCGCGACTGGCAACGCGGCATGTTGCATTATGAGCAAGGTGGGATCGCGCAACGGCCGGCGCGCGGTTATACCTGGAAAAATCAATCGATTTTCGGTTTGGCCAATCGTTTGCTCAGGCGAGTCAGTGTCGATGAGGAACCTGATCCACCAGCTTACGCGAATCTCGCCGATCTTGATTTCAGGACGGTAAACATCGTCATCATTGCGAGCGCTCTTCTCCTGGGCTTTTCCTTTGTTGCGGCAATGCCGCGCCAACGTGCGCCGGAAGGAGACGCCCGGGAATTCGCCGCGCTTTTAAGCCTGATCCTGATTTTTACGCCGCTCGCCTTCGGTTACTTATTTGTCTGGCTAATGTTTCCGCTCGCGATCCTGCTCAAACGGACTAAGGCCGCGGCAGAATCAATTTCGCTGATGTGTCTGTTGATTGCGCTCGCGCTCTTAATTGCCACGGGAATTACGCCGCGTTTCGCGCAAATTTATGGCAGCCTGTTTTTCGCCGCCCTTGTGCTTTACCTTGCGCTCACGATCGATCTTCGGCGCGAGCAAAATTTAATCGCGAAATAATCTTTGCGCAGGCAAGGGTGGCGCCGAAGTCTTGCCTTCGGTTATCCGCCGCCCGATCGCTCGGAGCCAGGCCAGGGCAAAGCGTATCGCCTGAGCGAACGACATTTTGGACATTCCCCGTGCGCGATCCCGGAACACGATCGGCACTTCGCGCACCCGCAGCGTTTTTCGTCCGCGCACAATTGTTTCGAAGACGATCTTGAACCCAGCGGCCTGATTAGCGAATCGCAATAAACACTCGCGCCGGATCGCGAAAAAACCACCCATAGAATCGTGCACCCCGGTGAGCGGATAGGCCAGCGCGGAAGCGACGCGGGAGAGAAACCGGCGCCAGGCTGGCCAGCCCGGGGTCGCGCCACCAGGGACGTAGCGACTGCCGATCGGGTGTATCAAGGCCGGAATTTTTTCTGGCGGATGGCTAAGGTCGGCATCCATCGCCACAAAAAGATCGGCTGATGATGCATTGGCGCCGGCGATAATGGCGCCGGCCAATCCGCCTTCGGCGCCGGCACGCTCGATCAGCCGCACCCGATGCACCGTGGTCAGCGCGCGAATTTTTTCGCGAGTGCCGTCAGTCGATCCATCATCAACGAAGATGATTTCGCCGAACGGAACCTTCGTTTGCTCGATCTGTTCAACCAGTGGCACGATGTTGTCCACTTCCTGCAAGGTCGGGACGATGATCGCGGTTGGCATGGAGTTGGAGCCGACGACGGGATTCGAACCCGTGACCTGCTGATTACGAATCAGCTGCTCTACCAGCTGAGCTACGTCGGCGCGTTTGGCCTCGGAAAATAGCTGGTAAATGCATCTTGCGCGAGCCTCTTTCTTGTTCTAACGACGGTTGATTTGATGTAACACCGCGGTCGCCGCCCCCGATTGGGGTCAGTCCTCGCTTTTTGCACTTTTATCTTTGCGCAGGAGATTGGCAACGTTGCTCCAGCTGCCCATTTCCAGACGCCGAGCGATCCATTTCAACTCCACCGACGTCTTCGCGCGCAGCTCTCTGGCCAAGGCTACTTTCCCCTCGTGTCCTTTCCTCGTGGCTCGCAAATTCCCCTGCTCCCAGCCCAGCTCTTTCATTCCAGCGCGCACAATCCGCTCTGCGATTTCTAAGTCTGTCATGGCTCGCTCCTGAGCGCGGTGCTGCTCGGTGGGCCGCCCTTCCAAGCGATCGATTAGTCGAGTAATGAAATCTTCCGCCCCATAAAGCCATCCCCGCCCTATCTGCTTCTCGCTTTCGCCCTCGCAGCGCAAACGCTGAGCTTCCGTGCGTCGCGCAAATTCCAAGCGCGTCCTTCGTCCATCATCCTTCAGCCCGTGCTCTCCCAAGAGCCGATCACAGCGCAACCAGGCCGGCCGATGCGAGGCGGCTTGCAGATAGTCCCCATAGCTACACCACTTGTAACTGTGTAAGGGCTTATCTGTCGCAATCAGCGCGGCCCGGGCCGGGTTCAAGTGCACATAATCACAAACCGTGCGCAGGTAGAGGGGGTCCCTCTCATCGATGAGCAGCGACTTATAACGCCCGGCAAAAAGGTGACCGCTCACCCGATGCCGCCGGTTAAAGCCCATGGTATATGTTCCCAATAACCATTTCATTCCCGCGACAAGATTGGAGCGAGGCGTCTCCACCACCAGGTGAAAATGATTGCTCATCAAGCAATAGGCATGCACCTCCCAGCCGGTCCTTTTGCATGTTCGCTCGAGTAATCGAAGAAAAGCTTGCCGATCCAAGTCATCCCAGAAGATCTCTTCGCGCCGGTCACCCCGACTCAGGAGGTGATAGATGGCTCCCTCATACTCGATCCGCAGTTGCCGTGGCACCCTCCAGTTCTTACTCAAGATTCACTCACACGGTCGATCAAAAAGTGCAAAAAGTTAGGACTGACCCCCAATGGCCTCCCGTCGACAGGTGAAGGTGAGACGATTAAGAAGGCCCTAGCGTCTGTCTCGAAGCTATCACCTTCTCAGCTGCCAATGATACCAGGATATCCAAACGCGCCTGAGAGCTGGCGCAGAGTAGCAGCGCTTCATCGGGAACTATTGCGCTTGTGCCGCCACAACACCTATTTCATGAGTTGCCGCGATGCTGCTCAAGTTCTTCCCGGACTGAGCTATCAAGCAGTGTCCAACATTAATCACGCGCTTGAGCGGCTCGGTGTAATTAAGGTCGTTCGTGTCGGCGACCAGCGTCCGAATGGCAAGGCGTCAGAGCTTCGGTATCTTCTCGGGGACATTACGACCTTTGTCGAGGAGCAGGAGGAGCAAGACCGTCGAGATTTAGGGGGCATCTTGGGGACCCCGGTAGGGACTAGCCATACGCCCCCCGGGGAATTGCGGGATTCGCCCTGCGCTGGGGCCCCAGTTTTGGAGATTACCCCTTGAAGGGAAAGGACGACATCAGGGCACAAAAATAGCGCAGTCGCAAATCGTTTGCTGATTGACGCCGGCTTCATACGGCCAGCTTTGTTAGGTACGCCGACGCGCTTTCACTCTCGCGCGGGGTCTCTGAGGGCGCGAGCTTGCCATTTCTAGCGCCGTTTTTGTAAGATCACCAGCCCATGAAAAGATTCCCGTTAACGATCGCACTCCTAGCCTCCGCCGTGCTCTCCGGCTGCGCTACGGCGGACTTCACGCCCTATGTTGGAGAACAGCAACGCTGGCCCACAGCGAAGGGCGCATTTGTTACCACGATCGACAGTTATGACGGGCCGGGCCGTAGCGGAACAGGCCAACAATATAGGTTGCCGGTTTACTTCGGGCCGCCGAATCGGCCTTACCACGTGCTTGGTTCGGTTGATGTAGATACTCCGGTGGGAAGACTGTTCGAAGGGTCAGAGCAGGTAACGACGTTAAAGCCTGCTGTCAGACTGGCGGGCCAGCATGGTGCGGACGCGATCATTGTGATTGCTCAGGACGTGGAGACACGCGGATACAGCACGATGGCTTTCGCGCAAGGGCAGTCCACCACGAACTTCAACGCCTCCGCCTACGGCAACAGCATTTACGGCCATGCCAATACCACCGGAAATGCATGGGGTTCAAGTTTCACGATGCCGAAACGCCAGGGTAAGGCTCGCGTGCTTGCAATCAAGTTTATCTAGCCCGCAGCGGCTACTAACACTCTTTCTTATCGGCTCGTCAGCTGCCACGGGCCGAATGCGTCAGGTGGCTGGTTTCACGATTTTCATGCTTCGTACGCCATACAACACGACTAGCGCAAAGCTTAGCAGGCCGACTGTCGCCCCGCTTTCAGGCAGGCTGGGCCCGACTCCAAATGGTTTGCGTCGGTCGAAAATAAAGAAGTATCCACCGACAATTTCTACGCCCGGTGCATCAGGCGCAGTAAAGCCAAAGTGAAGGCCGTAAATATCAACCGGCGCGTGACCGTTGGGCGTGCCTGAACTATCTGACTCAAGCGGGGTTATTCCCATTCCGATGCTTGGCAGGATTTGCGGCGTTCCAGTGAGCAGGCCGTGATCGTCTATCAGCTGGCCTGTCGCGGGGCCGGATACGAAACTATCCTTCAAATGCACTCCGTTGGCACCAACCGCGAATGAGTCCGCGGGGGAACCTAAAATTTCGTGGGGAAGGAATTGACTTAGAATAAGATCAGTCGAAACCTGAAAGTCATGCGAACTACTCTTGAAGAGCCGCAGGAAGGCGTTGTTGGGAAACTCATTATTCGCAAACTGAAAATCGAGTGACATGAGCTGCCCTTGTAGTTGCGTACCAGTTAAATCCGAGAACGGAAAGATAAACACTCCTTGTGGGTTGGGCTGAATTTTACCGGGCTCTCCGAAATCAATCGTTATTGTTGTCGCAGACGCGGAATAACAGAATGCAGTAATCGCGAGTGCAGCCACAGCGATTCTTAGGGCAATCTGAACTTTAGATAAAGCTGTTCGGAGTTGTTTCTTCATACCTGGTGTCCAAAAAGTAAAAATGTATTTCAACGACTCCGCATACTGCTTGCGAGTCAGAAAATCGCGGCGCAGGACTTCGCGCCGGTCCATTACGGTTGGACACCGGGACCCTCGTAACACTGCCAGCCGCCTTTAAATGGGCGAATTTCGATGACGATATGCATCACTTAATCTTGTGCCGAGTGTGGCGGCGTTTGCAAGCGTTGATTGCTAGGTTGCAATAACCAACTTGAAATACTGGGAAATCGTCGCTGACAAGCTTTACGCTTCCGGTTGGTCGTGGGGCTATTGCATTGCCGTCACAAAGCATGCACAGAGAAGTTGCAGTCCTATTATAGATAATTATGGAAGCTCAGCACTAGCTACTAGGTATGTCCGTTACCGATCGATCTAGTAATGATGAACTATCCACTCCCTTCTAAACTTGAAACCGACGCTTTTAGAAGTGTTCTGATAGGTTGCTGAGTAATATCCCTCAAAGCTGTAAGATTTTTCTCGACAACGCATCCGCGGTTTTGGCAGAACTAGCCTTTACAATACTTAGATCGGGCCGGGACGTCTTTGCTCCCGGGGCGCTTGACCCAATCTAGGCAGCATTCGACAAGCAGGCCGACGGGAGTACGGAACCGATTCAATGAAATACTTCCCTACGGCCCTCCTTAAAATGCTTTCCATATTGAACAAAGGCTCAGTCATTTTTGGAATCATGCTCGTACCACTGATGGTTCCTCCGTTGATATATGCAGCAACCTGGCCGGCCATAGATGCCCAAGAGGCAAACGTAGCTGCGGCAATTGCCAATGCGTCAGACGGAGACATTGTCACGGTGCCACCCGGGGTGGTAACGTGGTCGACGCAGTTGACGATTACTAAACACATCACCTTGCAAGGTGCAGGGATTGGCCAAACAATCATTTACGACAATGCGCCCAAAGGCGGCGGTAATCAGCATTTGATCCTTGTAACGCTGTCAGGTGACAATCCCCCGTTCCGGTTGACCGGATTCGAGTTCGGAATCCCGGCTAATTATACAGTGATAGTGCAACCGTATGGCGTCGGCATCCTCGAGTTTCAAGGTGGCGGCGGCACAGTTGTACCAGGTATGAGCGCCAACGTGCGGATCGATCACTGCAAAATCAAAGTCGCCGGCGTAGCAATGACGTTTCGCAACGTGTTGGGCGTGGTCGACCACGTTGAGTGCATTGACTGCGGATTTGCTAATCCTATAACAGCATCCACCTTTGGTGGCTGGCAGCCAGCGTGCATCTACATGCCAAACTGGGGTGGTAAGGACTGGGGTCACGGTAGCTGGGCAGATACTCCAAATTGGGGCACCGACAAGTTCCTTTTCTTCGAGGATTGTAGCTTTACCGGTGCACGCCCCCTGTGGCCGATTGATGCGTATCAAGGTGCGCGATATGTCGCGCGGAACTGTACCTTCAAAGATACCAGGGTTGGCGGGACCGGCACCGAGGGGTCGGTACGTGGGACAAAGGAAGTAGAGTGTTACGATAACACTTTTATCTCAACCCATCCTATGGACGTCGCTCAAGCCTGCCACTCTGGAACCATTTTGGTCCACGATAATCTTGAAACGAACTATCGGAACGGGTTAGACTTGTCAGTCACACGCCAGTATTCGGATCAAGGACTAGGATGGGCGTGGGGACATTCAACTGGCCGCAGTCCGTGGGATGAAAATGACGATTTCCCCCAGGCATATGAATCTGGTACGTGTACCGCCATCGGCAGCCTTGCCACCACCGCGCGTAGTTATCACACAGCGACACTACTGGCCAATGGCAATGTCTTGGTCGCGGGAGGTACCGACGGCACCAACTCTCTGACGAGTGCGGAACTGTATAACGGTGTCAATAGTACCTGGGCAACGACCGGTAGTCTTGTGGTTGCACGCAAGGCCCATGCGGCGACATCACTGCCTAACGGTAGGGTGTTGGTGGTAGGAGGGACTGACGGTACCAATCCTCTGGCGAGCGCCGAACTGTATGATCCCGCCAGTGGTATCTCGAGCGCGACCGGTAGCTTACGGACCGCACGTTATTATCATACGGCGACGTTACTACCTAACGGTAGAGTGTTGGTGGTAGGAGGGACTGACGGTACCAACCCTCTGGCGAGCACCGAACTGTATGACCCGGCGACTGGCGCGTGGACCGCGACCGGCACTCTTGGAACCGCACGCTATTCTAACACAGCGACGTTACTGCCTAACGGCACTGTCTTGGTCGCGGGAGGTACCGACGGCACCAACTCTCTAGCGAGCGCGGAATTGTATGATTCCACGACTGGTGCCTGGAGGGCGACGGCTAACCTTGGCGGAGCGCGTAATCTCCACACCGCAACGTTATTGTCTAACGGCACCGTCTTGGTTGCAGGAGGCACCGACGGCACCAGCATTCTGGCGAGCGCGGAATTGTATAATCCTGCCACCGGTGTGTGGAGCGCGACCGGCAGCCTTGCGATTGGACGCTATTATCACATGGCGACGGCACTGGCCAACGGCACGGTCTTGCTTGCAGGGGGCTATGACGGTGCCAACTTTCTCACGAGTACACAGCTGTACGATCCTGCTTCTGGGAGTTGGGCGAATACCGCCGGCCTTGGCATCGCGCGTGGCTATCACACGTTAACTTCACTGCTCAACGGCAAGGCATTAGTCGCAGGCGGTTTCGACGGGACCAATTTTCTCGCAAGCGCGCAAGCGTATGATCCTGCCGTCGGCACGTGGGGCGGCGGAAACAATGTGACTGATATTACAAAAACCTGGCTGCCCGATCAATGGCTGGGTGATGGTGTGTCCTTTATTCTTATTAACCTAAGTAGCCCACCCGATAAAAATGGAGAACATACCCAAACTTACCTCATCGGAAACACCGCTAACACCCTAAGGCAAGGGAGGGGTCCTGCTTCATTCCATATCGGAGATAATTACGAAATATGGAAGGTAAAGACGAGCTTAGACCAGCCCGGTCAGGGTAGCGGGATACTACTTACAGGGCTACCCCCAAATGCATCTCCTGTTACATGGCCGCAACGCGGCTACCCGCGTGAACCCTGCTACTCATGGAACAATATTGATCCAACGAGCGGAAGACAGATGGATATTGTCGCGCAACAACCTTCCATAAAGTCAGGACGAGACTACTTCAACCGCACTCCGAAGCCTGGCTATACGCCTTTCGTCTATCCGCATCCGCTTGTTAACGGCGTTTCCAGTACGCCCACACCTACCCCGCCTCCGACACCGCCACCGACGGTCCAGGTAACCGTTCAAACAGCTCCTATCGGTCTCGCCTTCACGGTGGACGGCACGACTTACAGCTCAACACAGACATTCTCGTGGGCGTCCGGTTCGAATCACAGCGTTGCTACAACTTCCCCTCAGAGCGGCGGCATAGGCGTTCGCTATGTATGGACCAAGTGGAGCGATAACGGAACCATCTCTCATAATATAGCTCCGACAACGAACAAAACCTACACAGCGAATTTCACAACGCAGTATTACCTGACGATGAGCCACGGAACCGGAGGCTCGGTAAGCGCGAGTAGTGGCTGGAGGACC
>Ga0209805_1000525_pt1 | contig 23198 bp, 21 predicted proteins | sample GraSoiAngelo_148_FD_185905 | JGI IMG/M metagenome (GOLD analysis project Ga0209805, IMG submission 185905) | Grasslands soil microbial communities from the Angelo Coastal Reserve, California, USA - 14_1009_09_20cm (SPAdes) (version 2) | ecosystem: Environmental > Terrestrial > Soil > Grasslands ...
CTCGCCGGATACGGCGGCCTGCTCTCGGTCGGGCAGCAGGCGTTCATCGGCATCGGGGCGTACGGCACGGTCTTCTTCGCGGACCAGGGGGTTTCGCCATACGTCGCGATGCTGCTGGCGACGCTGCTCGCGGGCCTGATCTCGGTACCGATCTCGCTCTTCGCCTTGCGGCTGCGCGCCGCCCAGTTTGCGATCGGCATGTGGGTCATCGCGGAGGTCATCTCGATCATCGTCCGGTTGGATCAGAACCTGGGCGCCGGGACAGGGATCTCGCTTATCCAGCTGAATCAGTACGAGCCGAACTTCCGGCAGGCCTACACCTTCTGGCTGGCGCTCGCCTTTGCCGTGATCTTCCTCGCCGCCCTCTTCTTTCTATTGCGCTCGCCGCTCGGCGCCTCGCTGCAGGCAATCCGGGACGACGAGGACGCCGCGCGCTCGCTTGGGGTGCGGGTGGTGGCCCGCAAGCGGCTTCTCTTCGTGCTCGCGGGTCTGGGCTGCGGCGCGGCGGGCGTGCTGATCGCGGCCAACACGCTCTTCATCGAGCCGGGCTCGATCTTCAGCGTCCAGTGGTCGGCATACATGATCTTCATGGTCCTGGTCGGGGGCCTGGGCACCTTCGAGGGTCCGATCCTGGGCGCGATCTTGCTCTTCGCGATCCAGACGACCTTCACCCAGGGCGGCCCCTGGTACCTGGTCGGCCTGGGAGCGACCGCCGCGCTTTTCGCGCTCGTGCTGCCGCGCGGCTTGTGGGGAACGGTCGAAGAGCGGTTGGGGCTGCGCTTACTGCCGGTGGGTTATCGCGTGGTGAAAACGAAAGGTGAAGAACGTGCGGCCTGAGGACCAGGCCCCTGAGGACCTGATGCAGCACCCCGGCCACCTGCTGCGCCGCGCGGTGCAGGTGATGAACCTGCTGTGGGACGTGGAGGTCTCGCACACCATCACCTCTCCGCAATTCGCGGCCCTAAACGCGCTGTATGCCGAGCCCAATCTCGACCAGCGCTCGTTGGGCCAGCGTGTCTCGCTCGATCGCTCGACGATGGCCGAGGTCGTATCGCGCTTGAGCACGCGAGGCTTGATCCGCACCGAACGCGACAGCAAGGATGGCCGGCGCAAGACCATCTCGTTGACCACGCGCGGCCTGCACACGGTGCAGCAGCTGATCCCGCGCACGCATACGATGACCGATCGCCTCGTCGGTCCGCTCGACGCGCGTCAGCGCGACGATCTGCTGCGCCTATTGACCGCCGTCGTCAAAGCGAACGAACGGCGCTAAGCGCGCGTCTTGCGCAGGTACGGAGCCTCACCGACGCATGATGCGCCGCGACTTGAGCTCCGATCGAGGCAGCGTGCCCGGCTCGACGACCCGGCACTCCAACCGCACGCCGAGCGCCTGGCGCAAGTCGGCCTCGAGGCGATCGGTGGGAAATTTCGCCAGCGGTGTCTCGATCAACAGCGTCACCTCGTCCATCTGCCGGTCGCGGCGATGCTCGATGACGAACTCGGTGACCTCCGGATAGCGCCGCACGATGTCCTCCACCTGCGAGGGGTAGAGGTTCACGCCGCGCACCGTGAACATGTCGTCGACCCGGCCCTGGATCCCGCCGACGATCTTCATGAAAGGGCTGCCACATGAGCACGGTTCGCGAGAAACGACTACGCGGTCGCCTGTCCGGTAGCGGATGAGCGGCATGCCCCAGCGGCCGAGATTCGTGGCGATGAGCTCGCCATCGTCGGCAACCTCGAATATGAACTCAGATTCGATCAAATGCACGCCGTCACGGGCCGAGCAGCTGTGGCCGGTGGGTCCGAGCTCGGTCATGCCCGTATGGTCGAAGGAGATCGCGGAATAGGCGGCCTCGATCGCGTCTCGCGTCGCCGCGATGCTGCCGCCCGGCTCGCCGGCGTGAATCGTCGTCCGGATGCTGCCCGCGGAAAGGTTGACGCCGATCTCGCTCGCGACATCGGCGAGCCGCAGGGCGTAGGTCGGCGTTGAAAGCAGCACGGTCGCGCCGAGGTCCAGCATGTTGCGCACGCGCTGCTCACTCGTCATCGCGCCACCGGGGATACACATCGCGCCGAGCCGCTCCGCGCCGCCGAAAGCCGACCAGAAGCCGATGAACGGGCCGAACGAGAAGGCGAAAAACAGCCGGTCGGCCGCGGTCACTCCTGCAGCGCGATAGACGTTGTCGGCCCAGATCCGGAGCCACCAGTCCCACGACTCTTCCGTGTCGAGCCAGCGCAGCGGCTGGTCACCGGTCGACCCCGACGTCTGATGCAGCCGGACGTACTGGTCGAGTGGATATGTGAGGTTCGAGCCGAAGGGCGCGTGATCGTGCTGGTCGGCGAGCAGCTCGGCCTTCGTGGTCAGGGGCAGGCGCTCGAAGTCATCCCAGCCATGGACGTCGTGGAGCCGCCCTCGCCAGAAGGCATTGGTCGCAAGGACCCGAGCGACGCCGGCGCGCAGGCGCGCCATCTGCCGCTCGCGCAGCTCATCGCTAGTCGCGGATTGCTCGGTCGCCGATCTCAAGCGCGGAATCGAGGATCTCGAAGCCCTCGTCGAGCTCGGCCTCGGTGATGCACAGCGGCGGGTTGGTCATGATCGTGTTCCAGCGGACGAACGTGTGCATGCCCGCCTCGACCAGCGCCTGCGCGATCGCCTTCATCTCGGGCGACGTGCCGTTGAAAGGCGCGAGCGGTTCGAGCGTCTGACTATCCCGCACCAGCTCCAAGCAGCCGAAGAGTCCGATCGATCGGGTCGCACCGACGCAGGGATGCCGATCGCGCAGCTTCCGGTGTTGCCGCGCGAGAACCTCGCCCATGCGGTGCGCGTTGCCGACCATATCGTCCTCTTCGTAGGCCTGGATCGCACCCAGCGCCGCGGCGCAGCCGAGCGGGTGGCTGTTGTAAGTCAAGCCGCCGTAAAACACGTGGTCGTCGAAGAATGCGGCGACCTTGGGCCGCATCCCCACCGCACCCAGCGGCACGTAGCTGCTCGTGAGGCCCTTCGCCAACGTGATCATGTCGGGAACCACGCCCCAGTGGTCGACCGCGAACCAGCGGCCGGTGCGGCCGAAGCCGGTCATCACCTCGTCGCAGATCATCAGGATCCCGTGTCGGTCGCATATCGCGCGCACACCCTGGAGGTAGCCGTCCGGCGGGATCAGGATGCCGTTGGTACCGACGATCGGCTCGAGGATGAATGCGGCGATCGTCTGCGGACCTTCCAGCTGGATCGTCTCCTCGAGATCGGCGAGCGACTCCTCGACGGTGTCCCAGCCGCGCTGGATGCCGTGATAGGGGTCCAGGACGTGGACGACGCCGGAAGGTGGATTTTCGTTCGTCCACCGGCGGGGATCGCCGGTCGCCTGAACGGCGCTACCGGTCGAGCCGTGGTAGGAGCGGTAACGCGCCAGGACCTTCGACCGTCCGGTCACAGCGCGCGCGATCTTGATCGCGTTCTCGTTGGCGTCGGCGCCGGCCAGGGTGAAAAAGACCTTGTCGATGTCGCCGGGCAGCAGCTCGGCGAGCTTGGCGCCAAGTCGCGCCCGCGCCTCATGGGCCATGAACGGGCTGATGTAAGGGAGCTGCTCGGCCTGGCGCTGGATCGCTTCGATGATCCGGCGGTCGCCGTGCCCCGCGTTGACGCACATGAGCTGGCTGTTGAAGTCGATGAAGCGGCGGCCGTCGGCGGTATGGAAGTAGACGCCCTTCGCGCTCGTGACTGGGAGGGGTTTGAGGCCGACCTGCGCAGACCAGTCATAGAGGGTGTGGCGGAGACACAGCTCGGTGATCTCCTGAGCGCTGAGGGCCTTGACGGCCTCCGTCACCACTAGAGTGTCGCGCCCCCGAGGTCCTTTGCATCTTCGCGGCCTAGGCGGCCGGGCGCCTGCGGCGCTGAAGCCGGCGTCAAGGGGCCCGGCGCGGCGCATCCTCCCGCGCTGCGCGCGGGGGCCCCAGCGGTTTGCGCTCCAGCCACGCCACCCTTTCCTTGGCTCCGGCCGCCGATGCCGCGAATCTGCTTCGGGCCTCGGGGTCGCGACACTCCTTGATCCTACCCTCCTGCATCCACTCCACCCAGCACGTCCCCGGCCCGCAGGCGCTCCAGATTCTGCATCCGGGCCTCTGCCCGCGGCCCCAGACGGCGCAGCACCGCGGCGACGATGGCCTCCACGACGGCGGTCGCTCCGACGAGCGAGTCGAATGGCCCGACCGTCTCCACGCTTGTGACGAGCACCTGCCTGGCGAAGGCGGACGCAGGGGAGAGCCACTGATCGGTGAATAGCACGACGTTGCAGCCGCGGCTCGCCGCAACCTTCGCGCTATCGATCGTGTCTGGCTGATAGCGGCGATAGTCGAAGACCACCAGCACGTCCGTCTTGCGCATGTCGATGAGCTGCTGGGCGGGCCCGCTGCGGTCCGAGTCCACCAGCCCGATGCCTGGGCGCAGCAAGTGGAGCTGGCCGGCGAGATATCGGGCGAGGTTCGCGCTAACGCGTCCGCCGAGGATCATGACCCGGCGCCGGACGTCGGACAGCACGCCGACCGCCTCGTTTACGTCGCGATGCGAGAGCAGGCCCAGGGTCGCCTGAAGGTTGTGGGCCGAGACCTCGAGCGCGTCGCTGAGCATCCAGTCGGTGCCGGTGCGCTGGGGCTCGTCGCGGTACCGCGCCAGCGGCGAGCTCAGGCGGGCCTGCACCTCGCGACGCAGGCTCTCCTGGAACTCCGGATAGCCGTGGAAGCCGAGCTTGGTGATGAACCGGGTGACTGTGGGTGGGCTCACGCCGGCCCGCTCGGCGAACCTGGCGACACTCTCCAGGCCGGCGATCGGGTAGGACGCGAGCAGAGCGCGGGCCAGCCGGCGCTCGGCCGGGCTCAGGCTGTCGAGGCGCTGCCGGACGACCTCCCCGACCCGGGAGTCAGCGCCTGTGACGTTTGTTACATTCTGGTCCAATCAAGCGCTCCCGGAACGTCCTTGACAACAAACCGATCCCCTGCTAGCTTCGCCGCGAAGCCTCAGGGGAAGGCTACTAGGGAGGAGCACCTTATGAGCGTCCAGGCCCAGAGTTCCGACGTCGAAACACTCCATCGCATGGGCTATGCGCAGGAGCTGATGCGCAGAATGAGCGGCTTCTCCAACTTCGCGGTGTCCTTCACTATCATCTCGATCCTCGCAGGCTGCCTGACGCTCTATTACTTCGGGATGACCAACGGCGGGCCGGCGGTCATCACGCTGGGTTGGCCGCTCGTCGGCATCATGGTCGTTTTGGTAGGGCTGGCGATGGCAGAGGTGTGTTCTAGCTATCCCACCGCCGGCGGCCTTTACTACTGGGCCGCGAAGCTCGGAGGTAAGAGCAGCGCCGGGTGGAGCTGGATCACCGGCTGGTTCAACCTCCTCGGCCAGGTGGCGGTCACGGCCGGAATCGACTTCGGGCTCGCCTTCTTCGTCAACTATTTCCTGAGCCTCTTCATCGGCTCATGGCCGTCGCCTCTCAACGCCGGCACCGACCTCAGCTCGCGGCTGAGCATCATCGGCGTCTACGCAGTAGTGCTGTTCGTCCACGGCCTCATCAACACTTTCGGGGTCACGCTCGTGGCACGTCTCAACGACATTTCGGTGTGGTGGCACATCGCCGGCGTGCTGATCATCGTCGGCGTCCTCTTCTTGTTCTCGAAATACCACCAATCGCCGTCTTACGTCTTCACCAAGTTCGTGAACCTGACAGGGTTCAGCTTTGCAGGTGCGTCGATTTTCGTGTTCCTGACAGGGCTTCTCATGGCGCAATACACCTTCACCGGGTATGACGCGTCGGCGCATATGACGGAGGAAACGCACAACGCCGCAATATCGGGACCACGCGGCATCGTCTGGTCCATTGTCATCTCGCTCATCGCGGGATGGATTCTGCTGATCGGTGTGACTCAGGCGATCAACGACGCCGACTACGCGACTGCCGCAGGCGCAGCGGGCGCCGCGCCCGCGGTGATCTTCATCGACGCAATCGGCAAGAATGGGGCCGCGCTGCTGCTCCTGATCGTCATTGGCGCCCAGTTCTACTGCGGGATGTCGTCGGTCACAGCCAACTCGCGCATGATCTACGCCTTCTCGCGCGACGGCGCAGTGCCAGGGTCTGAGTTCTGGCACCGGATCAACAAGCGCACTCGCACTCCGACCAACTCGATCTGGTTCGCCGCCGTAGGCGCATTCATTCTCGGCCTTCCTTATCTGTGGAACCCGACCGCCTACGCCGCAGTGACGTCGATCGCAGTCATCGGCCTCTACATCGCATATGGCATTCCCATCCTCCTGCGCCGGCTGGCTGGCGACAAGTTCCAGCGTGGGCCATGGCACCTCGGGCAATGGAGTGGGATCGTGGGATGGATCGCCGTCGTGTGGATCGCTTTCATCGCGATCCTGTTCGTGCTACCGCAAGCGGCGCCAGGCACCACCTTCACAACGTTCAACTACGCGCCCGTCGCAGTTGCGGTGGTGTTGATCTTTGCCGGCGGGTACTGGTTCCTTTCTGCGAAGAACTGGTTCAAGGGACCGAAGGTGCAAGGCTCTACAGATGAGCTGGCCAGGATTGAGGCCGAGCTCGAAGCGGTCGGCACCCCGATACCTGCAGGAGCACCAAGCAGCTAGCGCGTGGCCGAAAAACCAAAGATCGCGATCACGGTGAGCCCGCGCCGGGGCGAACCGTACTACCTGCCGTATCGGAAGGCGGTGGAGGCGGCGGGCGCGGAGCCGGTTGAGCTCCCGCCCGGCACGTCTTCCCTGCCGGAAGTGGACGGCCTCCTGCTGCCTGGTGGGTGGGATGTCGATCCAGCTTTCTATGGCGAGCAGAAGGACGAAAAGGTCGGGCCAATCGACCGCGAGCTGGACGAGACGGAGCTTCGCCTGTTCCAGCAGGCACGTGAGCAGGAGATTCCCATCCTCGGCATCTGCCGGGGCCAGCAGGTCATCAACGTCGCCCTGGGTGGATCGCTGGTGCAGCACCTCGAGGACCACGATGTTCGAGGCTTCGGCCGCAGTCACCTTGCGCACACCATCGAGGTCATCGATCCAAGCTCTGAGCTCGGCCATGCCGCCGGCGAGCACAAGATCCGCGTCAACAGCTTCCACCACCAGGCTATCCGCCGCCTCGCCCCAGGGCTGCACGAGACCGCGAAGGGAGAGGACGGCACGGTCGAAGGCGTGGAGTCCGACGACGGGCTTATCGTTGCGGTGCAGTGCCACCCCGAGGAGTTGACGACAGACCTGCCCTGGGCCCGAAGACTGTTCGAGCGCTTTGTCGCCCGAGCCCGCGGCAGGCGCAAACCCAGACGCTAGCAGCGTGTTGACGAAAGAGCACCTCGCTCACCAGGTCGCCGAAGGTGCGATCGACACGGTGGTCGTCGCCTTCACGGACATGCAGGGCCGCCTGATGGGCAAGCGCGTCGACGCCGAGTACTTCGTCGAGACGTCGTACGAGGGCGAGTCGACCGAGGGCTGCAACTACCTGCTCACGGTGGACATGGAGATGGACCCGGTGCCCGGCTACCAGATGGCGAGCTGGGAGACCGGGTACGGCGACTTCGACCTGGTGCCGGATTTCAACACCCTGCGCGCGATCCCTTGGCTCGACTCCACGGCGATGGTGCTGTGTGACGTGGCTTGGCATGACAAGAAGCCGGTGCGGCCGTCGCCACGGCAGGTGCTGCGGGCGCAGATCGAGCGGGCGCGCAAGCTCGGGTTCGAGCCCATGTTCGGCTCGGAGCTCGAGTTCTATCTGCTCAAAGAGACCTTCGCCGAAGCCCACGCCAAGCACTTCATCGACCTGACGCCCTCGGTGCCATACATCCTCGACTACCACGTCCTCGCGACGACTTACGACGAGCCCTTCCTCCGCGCGGTCCGCAAGGGGATGAAAGCTGCGGGTATCCCGGTCGAGAGCTCCAAGGGCGAAGCCTGGCCCGGGCAGCAGGAGATCAACTTCCGGTTCTCCGACGCTCTGACCATGGCCGACAACCACGTCATCTACAAAAACGGGATCAAGGAGATGGCCCACCAGCAGGGGTGCTCGGTGACCTTTATGGCCAAGCCGGACCATCGCTGGATTGGCAGCTCGTGCCACGTTCACTCGAGCCTGTGGAAGGGCGACCGCAACGTGTTCGACGGCGAGTCGGACGTTTTCAAGCAGTACCTTGCCGGTCACATCGCGTACGCGTCGGAGATGGCGATCTTTCTCGCCCCGAACATCAACTCGTACAAGCGGTTCGCGGCGGGCAGCTGGGCACCCACGACGCTGGCCTGGGGCCATGACAACCGGACGTGCGGCTTTCGCATCGTCGGCCACGCCCAGCACCTGCGGACCGAGTCGCGGATCCCGGGTGCGGACGCGAATCCGTACCTTTGTTTCGCGGCTCTGCTCGCCGCGGGCCTCCGTGGCATCGAGGAGAAGCTGACGCTGCCGCCGGAGTTCAAGGGCAACGCTTATGAGTCCGACGTCCAGCGATTCCCCCACGCGTTGCGCGACGCGATCACCGCCCTGGAGAAAGGCAAGACGGCCCGCGCGGCTTTCGGCGATGACGTGGTCGACCACTATCTCAACTACGCGCGCACGGAACAGGCGCTGTTCGACAAGGTCGTCACGACCTACGAGCGCGAGAGGCTTTTCGAACGTGGGTAGGCCCGATGAATAGATTGGACCAGAAGGTTGCCGTCATCACGGGCGCAGCGGGAGGCATCGGCCGCGAGGCCGCGATCCTGTTTTCGGCCGAAGGCGCCCGGGTCTGCGTGGCTGACGTCGGCCGCGAGGCGGGAGAGAAGACCGCTTCCGAATGCCGCGAAGCGTTCTTCTTCGCCGCCGACGTCAGCGACCCCAAGAGCGTGCAGGCGATGTACGCCGAGACCGAGAAGCGCTACGGCCGGATCGACGTCCTGTACAACAACGCGGGCATCATGCCGCCCGACGACGACTCCATCCTGACCACGGAGCCCGACGCCTGGGATCGCGTCCAGGCCGTGAACGCAAAAGGTGTCTTCCTCTGCTGCAAGTACGGCATCCCGTACCTGCTCAAGTCCGGCGGAGGTTCGGTGATCAACGTCGCGTCGTTCGTGGCGCTCGTCGGCGCCGCCACCTCGCAGGTCGCGTACACGGCGAGCAAAGGTGCGGTTCTCTCGATGAGCCGCGAGCTCGGAGTCCAGTTCGCGCGGCATGGAGTGCGCGTCAACGCGCTGTGCCCCGGGCCCGTGGAGACGCCGCTGTTGATGCGGATCTTCAACGACGACCCCGGCGCTTATCAGCGGCGCCGAGTGCATCTGCCGATGGGGCGCTTGGCGAAAGCGCGCGAGATCGCAAACGCCGCCCTGTTCCTCGCCAGCGATGAATCGAGCTACGTGAACGGCGCCACGTTCCTCGTCGATGGTGGGCTGACTGCCGCATACGTAACGCCGGAGTAACCCGCCTCCGTATCTGTTCTTCGTTCCGATGCGCAAAACATTTCTATTCGTCGCCATGCTGGCCACGGTTGCGTGCGGAGGTCCGGCTTCGAGCGCCTCGACATCACCTTCCGCGGCCGCGCCGGCTGCGACTGTGTCGGTCGCGACAAACACGGCGCTGGGCAAGATCCTTGTCGACGGCAGCGGCCGCACCCTCTATCTCTTCGAAGCTGACAAGGGAACAGCGTCCACGTGCTACGGCGCGTGCGCCACGTACTGGCCGCCGCTCCTGACCAGCGGCGCCCCGCAGGCGGGCACCGGGATCAACGCCTCTCTGCTCGGGACGACCAAGCGTAACGACGGGGCGATTGAGGTCACATATGGCGGTCACCCGCTTTACTACGTCGTCACCGATCACAATCCCGGAGATGCCACCGGACAAGGCGTCAACAACTTCGGCGCCCCCTGGGACGTCGTCGGACCGGACGGCAACCAGGTCGGCTGATCCCCGAAAGGGGATAGTTCGCGACGCCCTCGGCATCGCTATCGCAAGCGGCGCGTACGCAATCTCGTTCGGCGCAATCTCCAGCGCGGCCGGATTGTCGGTGCTCCAGACATGCGCGCTGTCGGTGCTGATGTTCACCGGCGCTTCGCAGTTCGCGCTCGTCGGCGTGATCGGCGGCGGTGGGAGCGTGTGGGCCGGGGCTGCGGCGGCCGCGCTGCTCGGCTCGCGGAACGCGCTTTACGGATTGCGGCTCTCGTCTTTGCTTGGCGTCCGGGGCCGGCGCCGCGTCATTGCCGCGCACTTCGTGATCGACGAGACGACTGCGATGGCGATCGCCCGCGATGACCCGAGCTTGAGCCGGTTCGCGTTCTGGGCCACGGGCCTCGCCCTTTTTGTCCTATGGAACATAGGCACGCTTGCCGGCGCGCTCGCCGCGCATGCGTTTTCGAACCCGCGGGTGCTGGGGCTGGACGCCGCGCCGCCGGCGGCGTTCCTCGCCCTGCTCGCCCCCCGGTTGCGCGCCCGCGAGCCGCTGGCGATCGCGCTCGCCGCGGCGGTCGTCGCCATCGCCGTCCTGCCGTTCGTGCCCGCGGGCGTTCCCCTCCTGATCATCGCCGTGCTGGTCTCGATCTACGGCGTGTTGAGGACGACGAGGTGATCTGGGCCGGTGTCCTGGTCGCCTCGGTGGCTTGCTACGGGCTCAAGCTGGCCGGACTCTCGCTGCCACAGCGCTGGCTCCAGGACACGCGGGTGCAGAGGACTGTTCCGTTGATCCCCGTCGCGCTGCTGGCAGCGCTGGTCGCGACGCAGACGTTTTCGACCGGGCAGCACCTGGTCCTCGACGTCCGGGCGGCGGCGCTGGGCGTTGCCCTGATCGCTGTCCTGCTGCGGGCGCCCTTCCTCGTCGTGGTGGTGGCAGGTGCCGCCACCGCCGCGTTGCTCAGGTTGATCTAGGGATCGGCACGATCGTCAAAAGTTGTATATCCGCCGCAATTGCCTATCCGCGATGCCGCGCGATCGACTCGCCGAGCGTACCGCCGCAAGCTGCCGTTTTCCCTCGCCAAGCAGACATTCCAGCAGTTCGCTTCGAATCAAGACTCGCGAATCAAGGCCATATACCCGTTCGCAGGCGAACGAGCCGGCCTGCTGATCGTGGACGTCAAATCCGGCGATGAGCTGCAGGACCTGCTTGGAAACCTGCCGTATGCAGGCATAACCCAGACCGAGATTCACCCGATCGGCACGCTGCAGAGTGCTCTCAAGACGATGGAGGCGGCCGAGCGACGGATTGCCTCGATGTCACGCGTAGGCGCTCGCTAGCCGAAAGTCGGAATCAGCGGGGGGCGCATAGTGCGCCCCCCGACTTCACTCGCGGGACCATGAGATAACCTCGACCCATCGCGACGCCGCTCCGGAAGAATCGAGACTTCCAGCTCCTGTGGGCGGGCCAGGCCATCTCCGTGCTGGGCACGCGCACATCACAGATCGCTTATCCACTGCTCGTGCTCGCCATGACAGGCTCGCCTGCGACCGCGGGCTTGGTCGGCTTCATCGCCACAGTGCCCTACATCCTGTTTCAGCTGCCGGCGGGCGCCGTCATGGACCGCGTGAACCGGCGGAGGTTGATGATCGCGTGCGACATCGTGCGCCTGGTCGCGTTGGGCAGCATCCCGCTCGCGGCATGGCTGGGCCGGCTCACGATCGTGCAGGTCGCAATCGTCGCTTTCATTGAAGGCACCATGTTCGTGTTCTTCCGGCTGGGCGAGGTGGCGGCGATTCGCATCGTGGTCCCGCCAGAGCAGCACTCCGCCGCCCTCGCGCAAAATGAGGCGCGGCTTCGCGCGGCCACTCTGCTTGGCAATCCGATTGGCGGCTTCCTATTCGACGCCGGCCGCACGGTGCCGTTTCTGGCCGATGCGGTGACCTACGTCGCGTCGCTTGTCACACTCCTGCTGATTCGTGCGCCGTTCGAGGAGGCGCGCACCGACGCGCGCCGGCACGTGCTGGCCGAGATCCAGGAGGGAATCCGGTGGCTGTGGGGCCAGCACTACATCCTGATCACTAACCTCGCTGCGTCGGCGACCAACGGGCTGGTTCAGGTTGTGATCCTGGTCGTGATCGTCGCCGAGCGGCAGCGGGGCGCTTCGGGCACCGTCATCGGGTTGGTCCTGGCGGGCTTCGGCATCGGCGGGGTGGCCGGCTCTCTCTCCGGCGGGTGGCTGGCGAAACGCCTTCGGCCGAACACCATCGTCCTCACCGCGTTGTGGATCTGGGCGACCTTGACCGCGGCCGTCGGCGTGGTGGGCAACCCGATCCTCTTGACGGCCCTGCTGGCGAGCCTGGCGTTCATGGGGGCGGTGTGGAACATCGCCAATGGCACGATTTACTACCGGCTCATTCCTGATCGGCTGATCGCGCGGGTTTCGAGCGTAGGGTCTCTCACCGCTTTCGGCGCGCTGCCGCTGGGTGCCCTTGCAGGTGGCCTGCTTGTCCAATGGTTCGGCCCGGCCATGGCCGGGTTCATCGCCGGGGCCGGCATGCTGCTGATCGCACTGCTCACCACGGCAGCGCCCAGCGTCCGCCGCGGGCCGGCGTTGTCGGCCGCCGCGGGGTCATGATCCGCATCCAGGTCGTCCGCGAGGCGACGACGGACCTTCAGTCGGCGCTGGCACGACTGCTGCCGCAGCTCAACCCGAACCTGGAAGTGCCGGACATGAAGCGGCTCAGGCGCCTTATCGCGGATCCTGCGGTAACCCTTCTACTCGCCGTGGATGGTGACGACATAGTCGGCACGACCACGGTCATCGTCTATACGACTCCTTTCTGGATCAAAGCTCGCCTGGACGAGGTCGTGGTCGACGATTCGGCGCGCGGCAAGGGGGTCGGCGAGGCGCTGGTCAAGGCGGCGCTCGACATTGGACGCGAGCGTGGTGCCCAGGTCGCCGAGCTGCAGTCCGGACGCGGCCCGGCCCGACAGGCCGCGCACCGGCTCTACCTCCGGCTCGGCTTCAAGATCCGCGACAGCGACGTGCTCCGAATCGTCCTTTAGGCGCGGCGCCGGCTGCAGAAAGCCTGGAAGCCTCAAATTCAGGTATCGAGATGCGCTGGTTCAGGTATTCCTCACCTTTTGGCCGCAGCCTCCTGATTTCTAGTCTGGTCCCACTGCTCGCGAACAGTGGCGAGTGAGATTAGGGAGGTACTCAGATGGAGGCTGCTGAACGGTTTGGAATGGACGCCGACGTGCTGCCGATCCAACACCGAACCAGGTTCAACCAGCTCTCGCGGCGAGAGCTGCAAGTGCTCGATCACCTCCAGCTTGGGCTCACCAACCGCCAGATCGCCCAAAGGCTGTTCGTGTCCACGAACACGGTGAACAAGCACGTACATCAGGTGCTCAGGAAGCTCGACGTGACCAATCGGGTACAGGCGGCGATCTATCCACGAAGCGCGGTGAGCTGACCTGGCCGTCGTTCCACAGTGGCCGCGGCCATGCGATAGATTGAGCTGAAATGAGCAAACCGACCAGCACGCCCATGGTTGCGCGCGTGAATGGCATCGAGCTCGCCTACCAGGAGTTCGGTACGGGCTCCCCCCTCGTGTTGCTGCACGGCGGCTTCGGGTCAGTTGAGATGTTCGGACCCAACATCGATCTTCTTGCGGCTCGACATCGCGTCATCGGGGCGGATCTGCAGTCCCACGGCCGCTCGCCCGCCGCCGATCGGCCCATGCGCTTCGAGACCATGGCCGATGACATCGCTGCGCTGATCAAGGAGCTCAAGCTCGAGCGCCCCGCGATCATGGGGTTTTCGCTTGGCGGCGCGGTCGCATTGCGGACTGCGATCCAGCATCCTGACCTCGTCTCACGACTTGTCCTGGTCTCGACCGTCTTCAAGCGAAGCGGTTGGTATCCGGAGATGACTTCCGGCATGGATGCGATGGGTCCCCAGACGGCGGAGCCGTTGAAGCAAAGCCCGATGTACCAAGACTATTTGCGGATCGCGCCGCGCCCGGAGGACTGGCCGGTGCTCGTGACGCAGCTCACGACCGCCTTGAAGATCGATTACGACTGGTCGGCCGAGGTCGCCACGCTGCCCATGCCGGTCATGATCGTGGTCGGTGATGCGGACGGAGTCCCGCCGTCACACGCGGTCGAGTTCTTCGGCCTGCTGGGCGGCGGAAAGCGTGACGCCAACTGGGACCGCTCGGGCATGACCCACCACCGCCTCGCGGTGCTGCCAGGACTGACGCATTACGACATCAACATGAGCCCGACGCTGGCTCAGGCGATCATCCCGTTCCTCGACGGCGCGTAACAGCACTCGTCTGCTCCTTCGCCTCGTTCTGTCTGACTCGCGCCCTGACGAGTTTTCGGATCAGGGGAACAGGCAGCGCCTGGCCGACTGGAAAGCGAAGCGTGCTCTGGTTTTCAAGGAATCTGGCGACGTCATCGTCATGCTCGCTCGCAACATGGGCGACACCGTAAAGACCCACGTGCCCCGCGAATCCGGCGAAATACGCGACGCGACCGTGCTGGTCGTACGAAGGCATTCCATAGCTGATCATTTCCGTCGCGTGCGGGGCAGCCGTCTTGATCACCTGGCGAAGCTCGCGCAGGATTGGTTGTACAGCTTCAGGTGCTGCCGCGATGTAGGCGTCGACATCCGTGATCTTCTGAGTCATCACTCCTCCATCCACAGCTTCTCGCTGCTCAACCCGGCCCGTCTGATAGCCGAGCCGTCCACCTCCACGACGGCGTCTGGAACACCGCCGGCAGGCCACTTGCAGGTGATCGTCATCGGTCCGTCAGGGGGGAGTGGGTAGATCCAGTAGTTCATATCCCAGCGTTTTCCGCCACCACCGCCGCTGCTCGGGCCGATGATCGGCCCTGGGGGCGTGGGCGGATTCTCGCCGTCATGCCAGGCCCTATACCAGTCAAGCACAGGACTCGATAGCCCGCGGCCGGACATGCTCGCCTCCCGTCCATCGGAGAAACGTACGGCCAGGTCGAGGCTCATCTCGTCGCTCAGCCTGCCAGGCGGGCGTCCCCGCATCGGCGGATTGCGCACCCACTCGGGCTCCTCCTTTCTCCTGATGCCTAAACAGAGGCTGAACCCGGCGGTGAACGCCACGCAGCCGGTGAGGATGACGACGGCCTCTGGCCCCGCCGAGACCCTGCGCTGCATGGTCAGCCCGACGCCCATCTCGTCTTCAGGCGGCCCCATCCACGGCTGACGGGGCACGGGGCGATGGGGCGGAGGCGGCGGCGGTTTGACCCTGTACCACCAGCGCTTCCACCGCGGCGTGTCTGCCGGAACGTGAACAGGCGCATAGCCAGTCCAGTGCCGGCGGCCCGTCAAAACGGACGCCAACCACCACCGCCACCCGGCGATTCGGTTCATCAGCAGAGCTCAGGTTCGAGCCTGGGTCAGGACCTCCAGCCTGTCAACCATGGAAGACATCGTCGCGAACGCGGCTTCAACCGGCTCCGGTGACGTCATGTCGACGCCGGCCATCCGCAATCCCTCGAGCGGATACATCGAACCGGCGCTCTTCAGGAACGAGAGGTAGGACTCGACCGCCTTCTTGTCACCGGCGGCGACTCGGCCAGCCAGGTGGTCGGCCGCCGCGATGCCGGTCGCGTACTGGTACACGTAGAAGTTGCTGTAGAGGTGAGTGTGAAACTGCGCCCACGTTGAGCCGATTCGAGCGCGGTCGCGCTCGCTGACATCGACCTCCGACCCGTAGACCTCCTCCATCAGGTCGGCCATGAGATTGTTCAGGTAGTCCGCCGTGATCGCCGCGCCGCGCTCGGCGTGCTCATGGATTTCGAGCTCGAGGCGCGCTAGCGACGGCATGATGAAGAAGTAGCGGTAGAAATTTGACATCGCCTCTTCGATCACCGCGATCTGAAACGCTGGATCGGTCTTTCTCGCCAGAAGGTGGCGCCGCGTCAAGGCCTGGTGCATGTTCGATGCCACCTCGGCCTGGAACAGACCGTAGTTCGAATAGATGAAGGGCTGCGAGCGCCATGCCAGGTACGAGTGCATCGAGTGGCCGAGCTCGTGGGCCAGGGTGCTCATCGAGAAGATGTCGTCGTTGTAGCTCATGAAGATGAAGGGCTTGGTGTCCACGGCGCCGCTCGAGAAGGCGCCCATTCGCTTGCCCTGGTTGGGGTACACGTCGACCCAACGTCCCTGCGTCGCGCCTTCGCGCAAAACCTTCACGTACTCCTCACCGAGCGGCGCGACGCCCTCGGCGATCCAGTCCACCGCCTGCGCATAAGGCACCTTCAGCTCCGCCGCGCCCAGCTGCGCCCGCGTGTCGTACGGCCTCAGCACCTCGAGTCCAAGCGCGTGGCGGCGGATGCGCCAGTAGCGGTGCCACGTCCCGACGTTTTCGCGAAATGTCCGCACGACGTTGTGGAACACATCCACCGGGATGTGGCCGGGCTCGAGCGCCGCCTCCAGAGACGATGCATACCCGCGCGCGCGCGCGAAGAAGACGTCGCGCTTGACTCCTCCTGCCAGGCTGGCGGCCATGGCGTGCTGCATCCTGAGGTGCTCGTCGGCGTAGCTCTCAAATGCCGTCCGGCGCACCTCGCGGTCGGGATGCGTCAGCAGCGACGCGATGGTTCCCTGGGCGACTTCGCGAAGGTCGCCGTCCGAACCGACCGCGGGCGCGAACTTGAGATCGGTGTTGGCCAGCACGCCATGTACGGAGAGCGCGGTGGCGAGTGGGTCGGAGACTTGCGTCAGCAGCTCCTCGACCTCCGCGCTCCGGATTCGCTTCTGGAGCTTCTCGAGCCGGTCGAAGTAGTGGTCGAGGTGCGACAGCCGGGGCGATGAGGTCACCCACTTGCGCAGCTTCGGCAGTCCGACGGAGAGCATCTCCGGCACGGCGAACGAGGCAGCGGCGCCAAGCCGCGCCGCGGCCGTACGCGTGCGGTCGGCTCGCGCGGCCGCACCCTGGTCACTGACGTCGACCGAGTAAGCCATGGTGCTGTAGACCATCACGCATGCCATCAACCGGCGTGCCCGCTCGATGGCGTCAAACCAGTCGGCGAGCGCATCAGGTGAATCGCCGAGGTGGCCCTTGAACTCCTCGAGGTCGGGAAGCCGTGACACGATCGACTCGACGGCCTCCTCCCAGGCGGCCTCGTCCGGGAACACGCTCTCGCTGTCCCAGGTGAAGCGCTTGTCGACGGCGGAGCGCGCGGGCAGCGATCTTGTCACGGTGGATTAGTAGCATGGGTCCGATGTCGCGCGCCACCTGCAACGGGATCGAGCTCGAGTACGAAACGTTCGGCGATCCGTCGGGAGCGCCCCTACTCCTGATCGCTGGGCTCGGCTCCCAGATGATCAGCTGGAACGATCAGTTCTGCGAGCTGTTGGCAGGCCGCGGCTTCCAGGTGATCCGTTTTGACAACCGCGACGCGGGCCTGTCCACCTGGATGGACGCGGCCTACACGCTGAACGACATGGCGGCGGACGCGGCCGGTCTGCTGGACGCGATTGGCATCCCCGCGGCGCATGTGGTGGGCACATCGATGGGCGGCTTCATCGCCCAGCTGGTCGCGCTCAACCACCCCGACCGTGTGCTCACGCTGACCTCGATAATGTCCGGTCCGAACGGCGAAGACGAGGTCCCGCCCACCGATGAGGGCCGTGAGGTGCTCCTCGTGCCCGCGCCCAAGACCAGAGAGGAGAGGATCCAGGTCGGCGTGTGGGCCAAACGAAGGCTTCTTGGCTCAGCGGATCCATACGACGACGAGTACGAGCGGGCGCGTGTCACCGCTGCAGTCGACAGGGCCTATCACCCCGCCGGCTTCGCGCGCCAGCTCGGCGCGATCGTGGCCGCGCCGAGCCGCCTGTGCCGCTTGAGCTCACTTCGGGTGCCGGCCCTGGTCGTCCACGGCAAAGACGACATCCTGGTTCCGGTCGACAACGGCCGCAAGGTAGCCGCCGCGATACCCGGTGCCCGTTTGATGGAGATCGAGGGCATGGGTCATGACCTTCCAAGCCGTGTTTGGGAACAAGTTGCCGACGCCATCGCGGAGCTCGCCCAAGAGAACAGCCCGGCACTGTGAACGGACTCAACCCTGCAATCGCGTTTCTCGCCGGCCTCGCGTCCTTTGTCTCCCCCTGCGTCTTGCCGCTCGTTCCCGCCTACCTCGCGTACCTGGGGGCGCGGACCGGCAATGTTTATGCGACAGCCACTCCGTCGCCTTCGGCGACAGCCCCCCATGAATGGGGAGGGCCCGTCGCGGTCGCCGGCGCCGGGTTCGTTGCCGGCCTGTCCCTGGTCTTCATCCTTTTCTTTTATGTGTTCTCGCTGGCTGTCCAGCCGATCCGGGGCTACGTCCCGATAGTCGCAGGCGTCTTCGTCATCGTGATGGCGCTCCACGTCGCCGGCCTCATTCGCATCCCGTTTTTGTCGACGGAGTACCGCGTCATGAAGACGGCTCCCCAGGGCGGAGGCATGGCGGGTGGATTCCTGCTCGGGATGGGCTTTGCAAGCGGCTGGACGCCGTGCATAGGCATCACCTTGAGCGCGGTGCTGAGCTCGGCGGTGACTACCGGCACCACGCCGCAGGGGCTCAGCCTGATGCTCGCCTACTGTCTCGGGCTCGGCTTGCCGTTCATCGCGCTCGCGTTCGCGCTCGAAAGTGCTCGATCGCTCATCCGGTTCGTTAACAACCACCGCCGTGCCATCGATCTCGCCTCGGCCGCCGTCCTGGTGCTCATGGGCGTGCTGCTGCTGACCAACCGGTTGACCTGGCTGTCCGCCGGCCTGACGCAGCTGGTCCCGTCGTGGCCTTCGCCGTCACTCTGAGACTTTGGTGAGTATTTCCTGGAATCGCTGAGCTACGACTACTGGCCGAGCTGACCGAGCCACTCCTGCTCCGCCTGGTCGAGCTGTTTAGCCAGGGCAGCGGCTTTCTTTTCGTGGCGGGCGGCGAGCTCATAGTCCTGCTGCGCCACCGCTGCGCTCAGCTCGTTGCGCACCGTCTGGAGCTGAAAGCGCAGCTTGACCACCGCCTCCGGCGGGTCGCGGAGCTCCCTGGCGAGCCTTTCCACATCGATGCCTCGTGCGTTCAGCACTTTTGCGATGTGGGGGAGCTGGAGCAAGCGGAGCATGTCCGCGGCGTCGGAGACTGCGCGCGCCGGGCGCCGCGTGCGTGCCACGTAGCTGGTCGCGCTCATCGGCGGCTGCCATGGGCGGAAGAGCCTGCCTGGAGGTTTGCGCTTACCGCGGCCTGACGGCGTCGCGCCCAGCGCGGCTTCCACGGCGGCGATCACCCGATCGGCACCGGCGCCGAGGTCTTCCAGGACATGGGCCGCAATGCCCTCGCCCTCGATCACGAGTCCCATGAGAAGGTGGCCGCTGTTCACGTTCTGGGAGCCCATGTTCCGCGCCTCGTCGAACGAGATCTCGATCACGTGCTTCACCCGCGACGTAGGGATGATGTCCTGGAAAACGATCCGCTCATTGACGCCGAGCACCGTTTCGATCTTCTTTCGGACCTGTTCGATGTGGACGCCAAGACCCGCGAGGACCTTGCAGCCGACGCCTTCTTGATTCCGCAGGAGCCCGAGCAGCAGGTGCTCGGTGCCGATATAGGAATGCTGGGAGCGCTCCGCCTCTTCCTGGGCGAGAGTCAACACCTTCTTGGCTTCTTCGGCAAACCTCTCGAACGGGTACACGGCTGTCTCGTCCAAGTGTGGCGTGGCCACCTGTTAAGAACACTTGTTTGTAGCGCAGGAAACAGGCAAACTTGTTCGCATGGGGCAGGTTCTCGACCTCTTCTCGCCGCCTGTGCGCGACTGGTTTCGCGCGTCTTTCACCGAGCCAACCTCCGTCCAAGAACGGGGCTGGCGCGAGGTCGCGGCCAGTCGCCACGTCCTCATGGCGGCCCCGACGGGGAGCGGCAAGACCCTCGCCGCGTTCCTTTGGTGCCTCGACCGCCTGGCCTCAGAGCCTGCGCCCGCGGACGCTGAGCGCTGTCGCGTCCTTTACGTGTCGCCGCTGAAGGCGCTCGCTCACGACGTCGACCGCAACCTGCGCTCTCCGCTGGTCGGCATCCGCCACCAGATGGAGTCGCAAGGCATCAAGCCACCCGACATCTCTGTTGCGATCCGGACGGGCGACACACCGACCGAAGTCAGGCGGTCGATGGAACGCCACCCGCCCGACATCCTCATCACCACGCCTGAGTCGCTGTTCCTCATCCTGACCAGCGCCGCGCGCAAGATCCTGGCCCCGGTCCGCTGGCTGATCGTCGACGAGATCCATTCCGTCGCGTCGACCAAGCGCGGCAGCCACCTGGCGCTGAGCCTGGAGCGGCTGTGCGAGCTCACCAAGGTTCAACCGCAGCGCATCGGCCTCTCGGCCACGCAGCGCCCGCTGGAGGAGGTGGGCCGTTTTCTCGGCGGCGCAGACCGCGAGGTCGCGATCGTGGACGCAGGGCGGCTGAAGACGATGGAGGTCACCGTCGAGGTGCCGGTCGAAGACATGACCCGGCTGACCACTGAGGATGAAGACGGCGCGAAGGGCCAGAACAGCATCTGGCCTGCGATCTATCCGCGACTCGTCCAGCTGATCCGAGAGCACCGCTCGACCATCGTGTTCGTCAATTCGCGCCGCCTCGCCGAGAGAATCGCGGCCCGCGTCAACGAGCTCGCCGAGGAGGAGCTGGTACGCGCCCACCACGGGTCGATCGCGCGCGAACAGCGTCTGCTCATCGAGGACGAGCTGAAGGCCGGCCACCTGCGCGGGCTCATCGCGACTTCGACGCTCGAGCTCGGCATCGACATGGGCGCGGTCGACCTCGTGCTGCAGATCGAGGCCCCGCCAAGCGTCGCCGCCGGGATCCAGCGCGTGGGCCGTGCGGGCCACTCCGTCGGCGAGACCTCGCGCGGTGTCGTAATCCCGAAGTTCCGCGGCGACCTGCTCGAGTCGGCCGCGGTCGTGGAGGGCATGCTCGAGGGTCGCATCGAATCGACCGTCGTGCCGCGCAAGCCGCTTGACGTCCTCGCACAGCAGGTCGTCGCGATGTGTGCCCTCGACGAGTGGGACGTCGATCACCTCGGTCGTGTGGTGCGCCGCGCCTACCCGTACAGCGACCTGGGCCCGAGGGCCTTTGAGTCGGTGCTCGACATGTTGAGCGGCCGCTATCCGTCTGACCAGTTCGTCGAGCTTCGGCCGCGCGTCGTGTGGGATCGCGTGGCCGGCAAGATCCGAGGCCGCGCCGGCGCGCAGCGCCTCGCGGTCACCAACCCCGGGACGATCCCGGACCGCGGGCTGTATTCGGTCAACCTGCTCGAGGACGGACGGCGCGTCGGCGAGCTCGACGAAGAGATGGTGTACGAGACTCGCGTCGGCGAGACGTTCGTGCTCGGGGCATCGACGTGGAGGATCGCCGAGATCACGCCGTCGCAGGTCCTCGTCACGCCGGCGCCAGGCGAGCCTGGGAAGATCGCCTTCTGGAAGGCGGACACGCCCAGCCGTCCGGTCGAGCTCGGCGCCGCGCTCGGCAAGATGGTGCGCGAGCTGCGCGCCCTCGATGCGGACGCCGCGGCGAAAAGGCTTCGGGAGCGTGCGGGCTTCGACGACCTGGCGGTCAAGAACCTGCTCACCTACCTCGACGACCAGGCTGCTGCAACCGGCGCGGTGCCAGACGACCGCACCGTCGTCGTGGAGCGGTTCCGCGACGAGGTCGGTGACTGGCGCGTCTGCCTGCACACTCCTTTCGGAGGCCGCGTCCACGCGCCGCTTGCGCTTGCCCTCGAGGCGCACCTGCAGGAAAAGCTCGGCGTGGACGCTCGCGCCCTCTGGACCGATGACGGCATCGCGATGCACCTCCCCGAGGTCGAGTCGCCGCCCTCGCTGGACGAGCTGATCCTCGACCCCGAGGAGGTTCAGTCCCTCGTTTCGACCCAGCTGCCCGCCTCGGCGCTTTTCGCCGCCCGATTCCGCGAAAACGCCGCGCGTTCGCTCCTCCTGCCCAGGCGAAGGCCGGGCCAGCGCACGCCTCTATGGCAGCAGCGCATGCGCAGCGCGAATCTGCTCCAGGTGGCGGGGCAGTATCCCGACTTTCCGATCCTCGCCGAGACCTGGCGTGAGGTGATGAGCGACCACTTCGACATGCCAGCCCTCACGACTTTCTTGCGCGCCATACGCGCGCGTGAGATCCGCGTCGTCGCCGTGGACACGGAGCGCGCGTCGCCCTTCGCGTCGTCGCTTCTTTTCGCGTATGTGGCCGATTTCATGTACGAAGGCGACCAGCCGCTGGCCGAGCGCCGAGCTCAGGCGTTGACGCTCGATCGCGACCTGCTTGCCGAGCTGCTGGGCAGCGAGGACTTGCGCGAGCTTCTCGACCCCCAGGCAATTGCTGCGGTCGAGCTCGAGCTGCAGGGATTGCTTCCCGAACGCTTCCCCCGTGACGTGGACGAAGCCCACGACCTGCTGGCCCGCCTGGGCGACTTGAACGAGGGAGAGGCTGTGGCCCGCGGCGTCCGCGGTGACTGGCTTCGCACGCTGGAAACGGAGCGCCGAGCGGTTGCCGTCCGCGTGGCCGGCGAGTCGCGGTGGATTGCAGCCGAGGATGCCGGTCGCTACCGCGAGGCGTTGGGGGCAAGCCTGCCGGTCGGCCTTCCGGACATCTTCCTGAGCCCTGGGCCCGATCCGCTCGATTCACTGCTGCGGCGCTATGCGCGGACGCACGTCCCGTTCGTGACTGCGGATCCTGCGAAGCGCTGGGCTCTGCCCACTCCCGCGGTCGAGGCAGCGTTGACGCGCCTTGCCGCGCGCGGTGACGTCGCCGCGGGCGAGTTTCGCAAGGCGGCGGAAGGTCGCGAGTACTGCCATCCCGAGGTCCTGCGCACGCTGCGCCGGCGCTCGCTCGCGGCCCTGCGTCGCGAGGTCGAGTCGGTTCCCGCGGATGCGCTCGCGCGGTTCCTGCCCGCGTGGCACGGCATCGGTGTTCGTGCCGGCGGGACCGACCGGCTGCTGGAAGTCGTGTTCCAGCTGCAAGGGCTCGCGTTGCCCGCGACGGTGATCGAGCGCGACATAATTTCGACCCGCGTCAGCAACTACGCGCCCAGGCTGCTGGACGAGCTCGTCTCGATGGGAGAGGTGGTTTGGTCAGGCCGTGGTTCTCTCGGCACCAGCGACGGCCGCGTGGCGCTCTATCTTCGCGGTGACGCGCCGCGGCTGGTGCCGCCGCCTGTCGATCCTCCTCAATCGGATCTGCACGACAGGCTGCGTGCGCACCTC
>Ga0209805_1000529_pt1 | contig 23069 bp, 23 predicted proteins | sample GraSoiAngelo_148_FD_185905 | JGI IMG/M metagenome (GOLD analysis project Ga0209805, IMG submission 185905) | Grasslands soil microbial communities from the Angelo Coastal Reserve, California, USA - 14_1009_09_20cm (SPAdes) (version 2) | ecosystem: Environmental > Terrestrial > Soil > Grasslands ...
TTCCGTTAACGATCCTTAGCTCGGACCAACAGGACGAGTATTTTGCGGACGGCCTGACCGAGGAGATCATCAACACGCTCTCCTCGATTCCTGGACTAAGAGTGATCGCAAGAACATCCGTCATGAAATACAAGCAAGTAAACAAGAGTGTGGGCGAGATCGGACGAGAACTCAAGGTCGGAACTATCCTTGAGGGGAGCGTAAGGAAGGCTGGAGCCAGACTCCGGATCAGCGTACAACTGATCGATGTCGGAAGCGAAGCACCCATCTGGGCACAGAAATACGACAGAGAACTAGAGGACGTTTTCAAGATACAGTCCGACATCGCGGACCGAGTGGCCGTGGCGCTGAAGGTTCAGCTTCTTAGAGAGAACAGAATACTAATCGAGCAGAAGGCTCCCGAGGACATTGGAGCCTATGTCCTCTACCTAAGAGGACGATACTATTGGAGCAGGAGGACTAAGGAAGACCTCGAGAGAGCAATTTCGTATTTTGAAGAAGCAATACAGAAGGACCCTAACTACGCCCTGGCTCACGCCGGTATGGCGGACTGCTATACCCTGATGGGACGCCATCTCTACCTCCCCGTCAAAGAGGCCTTCGAGAAAGCGCGAAACTACGCCAACAGGGCATTAGAACTCAATGATAACCTTGCAGAAGCACACACTGCACTAGCCGCGGTTCTGATGATATACAACTGGGACTGGGACCTGGCAGAGGAACAGTTCAAGCAAGCGATCCAGTTGAACCCGAACTACGCAAACGCGCACTATCTGCATTCCGTGCTCTTGCAAACGACAGGAAGGCTCCAAGAATCGGTGACAGCCGCGGAAAAAGCACAGGTACTCGACCCTCTATCTCCTGTAATCGGGATGGGCGTCGTATCGGCCTACTTCTTCTCAGAACAATACGACAAGGCCCTCGATGAATGTCAGAAGTATCTTGAAATGAATCCTAACTTCGTCGTAGCTCAAGACTATCTAGTCCACTTGCATGTACGAAACGGACTGTTCGAGGAGGCTGTTAATGACGCGAGAAGATTGGTTGACATTAGTGAGAGAAAAGCGGAAGCTACAGCGCATCTGGCATACGTATACGCTGCGTCAGGAAAGACCGAGCAAGCTAAGAAACTATTCGAGGCATTGATGGCAGACTCAAACCTTGGATATTCAAACCCGACAATCTTCATCACAGTCTACTCGATTCTAGGCGACCAAGACAACGCGTTCCTATGGGCTGAAAAAGCTCTCGAAGCTGGCAAGATTGCCTTCCCTTCTCTCAGGTTTAGCCCTGACCTAAAGAGGTTCAGAACCGACCCTAGATACAATTCGCTGCTAGCTAAGGCCGATTTGTAATAGAGTAGACGATTGGTACCTCGAGACTGAGATTCCTATACGGTTAGGATTTGATGATCCTTTGCCGCGACTATTCTTCTATCGAAAGCTGCTGAGGCCTGAGCTAGATAGCGCCTTTCAGCAACCCCGTTCCCTGGGGAGAAATGTGTCAGAACGAGCCTTCTCGCCCTGGCAAGCTTTGCCGTGTTTGCCGCGTCTCGCGCGGTAGAGTGTTGGGTTAGAGCTGCCAGCGATTCTTGTCCATCGAGGTAAGTAGAGTCATGAATAAGCAAGTCGCATCCTTTTGCAAATTCTGGAATCTTCTCGGACTTGGCTGTGTCTCCAATGTAGACGACATCGCCCCGGTCGGTCTGGAACCGGTAGGCCAGATTCTCAGGGTCATGGACTGTCGTGACGGACTTGACGCCGACATCTTCCGGCCTCACGAACGTAATGTCGAATTTCACCCAGGCGTAAGGGGTCGACTGGAGATCAAGGATTCGCTCTAGTGCAGTTCCCGCGGTGGAAGAACTGACCACCCGCAGGGGCTTGGTTCTGCTTTCCATCGCCATTGCCCAGACAAGTCCGGTGAAGTCTCCGATATGGTCCGAGTGAGTGTGAGAGATGTAGAGATCATTGATTGAATCGAGCCTTCTTCCTGATCTTATCAGGTTCGTGAGAACTCCGAATCCCACATCCAGCAGCTTGTCCTCGAACAGGATGCCGGCACACATTCTCTCCTTGGTCAGAACCGAGCCGCTGGTCCCAAGGAAGGTGAGCTTCGGCATGCGGCATGTAATCGAGAGGCGAGTATTTGGATTTGTGTTGAATCAATTTCTCTAAACATCATCGGAATTATCGCGAAAGGTGTTGGAAGGAGCCGCCGTGGGGAACCCGGAGGCTAACGCTTTAAGTAAGCAGACAAAATTGACTGGGGATCAGTTGACATGATCCTTGGATAAGAAAGCCAATCCGCAAGCCGCCAAGATGCTGGCAGAGGTTCCACTCTTTGCTGGGCTGAAAGGGAAGCAGATCAAATCAGTTGCTAGCGCATTCGCGAGGGAACGATCCTACGACGCTGGAGAGGTCATAGAGAAGGAGGGAGGGTCGGCCGTTGCGTTCTATCTCATTACAGGTGGGTCAGTCGAGGTCCGTAAAGGAGAGAAGCTGGTTACAAAGCTGGGTCGAGGCCAGTTTTTTGGAGAGATGGCCCTCATCGATAAGCAGCCGAGGTCCGCTACAGTGGTCTCTGCGGAATCTGGTACCAAGGCCCTGGTGATGCCACTCTGGAACTTCAAAGCGGCGATTGAGACTGATCCCAAGATCGCCATGGGAGTCATGAAAGAACTCGCAAGGCGCCTGCGCGAGACGACGAACGCCCTCACCGAATAAAAGCTAGGCTGGGCTGTGGCGCGAGATCCGAGCAGGCCCCGGGGGGTCGAAAAGATTTTCGCATCGGCGAGAAATCTTTTTTCTTGAAAGAGATTATTCTCCTACTCTCGTGTGGACTCGAGAACGCGTGACGGGGGCAGTCGGCGTCTTGGCATAGGAATGGGCTCCACGCCTAATTCCATTTGAACATCGGCGGATGAACTGAGATGCAACGGGTCCCAGTGATGACCTGTCTAAAGCAGATCATGCTAGACAAGAGGCTCCACCTTCCAAGAGATCGCGAATTGGAGAATGAGATGAACGGCGAGATTTCTGAACAGACTAAGACTGGAAAGACAAAGTTCTATCATGGGTCGGGGACACATGACGACCGTCTATGGGCACTAGCACTGGCAGTCTATGCAGAAAGACACGACATCGTACATTATCACCCATTTGCGGCGGTAGGACCCCCAAACCCACTCTTAGAGCAGGAGCCGTGGAGGCGGGTAGGCGTGCAATGGCTACGCCAACTAGGAAGAGGCACCCTGGAAGAAGAACCGACGGCATAGAATGGTGCTATGCATGCAATCACGCAAAGCTCCCAGGCACGCAGCATACCTGTCCCGAACAACTGCCAAGATAAGAAACTCTGGAGCATAGAAAGAACGGCCTTCGTGTAGGCCCTCTTTTCACAAATTCCAATTTTAGAAGCCAAGATGACAAATGTTAAATTGACAAGTGGGACCCCTTAGAACTCGGTAAGTATGACCAAAGAAGTTGCATGTTCCCGGTGTGGCTTTCGAGTACGAGCCGATTCCGACGACGAGTTGGTAGAGGACTTCCAGCAGCACAACAAAGCGTTTCATAACATGGACCTAAGCCGGGAGCAAATCCTGGCCAAGGCCAATACCGTCCAAGTAGCAACCGCTTAAGACCGCTCAACGACACAATCTTGACGATTGAAATGCAGCAGTAGCTTTGTCGCCTCTAATCTTGAACTTGATGAGCGTCCGAAAGGGTTTGCCGTGCCTAATGCACGCGTATTAGCCTCCTTCGCAACTATACTAGTAGTCTGGGGACTGAACTACCCGTTCATCCAAGCAGGACTCTCCTATTCACCGCCAGTCTGGCTTGCCTTTCTCGGAGCCTCGTCAGGATTGCTCACGTCACTGGCCCTCTTGCTCGTTCTCCGCACCCAGGGGCAGATCGACCTTCTTGCTCTGCCTGCCTAATAGAGGCGTCCGGGTCGATAGTACTCATCTCGAGCCAGAGGGCTCCCTTCTTCATACCGCTCAGCGCCCCTTTGTCTCCCATGACCACGCTTTCAAGCACATCCTGGTCTGGTAGAGAAGTAATTACAACATCGACAGATTTGCCCAGCTCAATGGGAGAGGGGTGCGCTGTCGCTCCTTTTTGCAATTAGGCCGGGCAGCCTATCCTTGCTCCTATTGTAGACGTGGACCTCGTTTCTCTTTGAGAGAAGATTGGTTGCGAACGCGCTTCCCATCTTGCCAAGACCCAAAACTCCTACCCGCGCCATTTCGGACAAACCTCGTGGTGGCACATTCATCCCTGTGAAGATAAGACTAGTTGCTAGCTCAAGGGTCCACCGTTCTCAACTACAGTCTCTGAGGTTGACTAGCAGACTCAACTCCCTTCACCACTGGAGAGGTCCCGATATCTGAGAGAGAGAAGATCGGGATGACCGCTTCGATAAAGGCCTACTAGTCCCCATATCGGAGGACCAGAGAATCAAACGAAACAAGTCTGGGCTTGAAGACATAGAAACTGGACAAGAGGCTCTGGGAGATCCAAATTGTGTCCCGCGCAAGCCTATCGTTGCTACTTGCAGCGACGCTGTTGCTACTAATCTTAACAAGTAATGTATCGGGTCCAAGAGATGGAATATCGTTCCATACTCGAGCAACCGATCATGGCTACATTTCGCAATTGGGAAGTCAGCCTGACTTTCAGATGCAGATTCCACCGAACCAGTTTTTGGTGAAAAGTGGGACCAGTGCTAATATTTCGATATTCTTCACACCTCTCAACGGTTTTTTCCGGAAACGTAACCTTGAGCGGCACTGTCTCCCCCAATGGGTCCTCATCTCCCACCATCAGTCTTCCGCCCATCGCCATGGTGAATTGGACAATCTCGGGGATTCCCCACTACTTCATGATTGCCAATACGACCATGGCAACACCGTTGGGATTTTACACAGTCACCGTTTATGGTGTCAGTGGATCAATAACACATACCGCGACCGTGACACTTGGCATAACCAGCGTATTTGTCCCAAGTAATGGCTCCGAGATGTTGTACAAGGCAAATTTCACCAATGTGGCGTACGCGGGCCACTCAACCGTTCTGAACAATACTTTCGAAGACCTTGGCTATTTATCGATAGGCATCTCGAGTCTGACTATCGCTACAGCCTTCGGGACCTTCCAAGACAGCAATGGGACTTATTGTGCGCAAAATTGTTGGCTTGCAATAGTCGGTCCCTTCGCGGAAAAAACCACCTCCTTCACAATCCTGATTCCTGCAAATACGAGCCCTGGAAACTATTCAGTGACAATGACAATCAGCTGGGTTCTTCAACCAGGAAACTTCCTTTATCAGACCGCTGCTCCCGATCTAGTTACACAGGGCAGCATCATAGTCTACTCCAGCCCTCCAGGACCCTACAAAGCCTCCTGGTGGACCCCATTCGCGATCCTCGGAGGAGTAGCGGCCGCCGCCCTCCTACTTACAATGCTACTACTCTGGAATGAAAAGAGGCGTAAGGTAATCCTGCAGGGCCAGACGGCGACAATTGGAGGAGCTGAACCTGTGAGCATAACGAAGACTTGTCTGATTTGCGGCGCGACTACCCCTGAAGCTAAATTCTGCAGAAAATGTGGCAATGAACTCTCGTAGAAAGACGAAAATAGAATCTTTCATCATCCAGGAACAAACTGAGCGAACCATTACTCTCCTCGTTGGCATTAGAAAAAAAGACGATGTTTTCGTATCGTCATCCTGTGCCTATGTTAGTCTGCTAAGACTAGCTTAGGGTCGGACGGCTCCTCTTGCATACCTAACACTGGCTTGGCGAAGCTGTAGATGAGCGTGCATTCTTTCTCGTCAATCTTGAAATTGACGCTACAGATCTTTGACGCCATCACTCGGAGGAGCTCTGCGACATCTCGAGGAACCTGCAAGTAGGTTGAGTCCCGGATCCTCACGGGTTTCACCGATAGTCCCATCGATTTTCTCCAACATTCACTACAGCATTACCGGACTATCGGCATTGTGGGACTATCAGATCAGAAAATTGAGGGCCCTTTGAATAATGACCGTGTCAGGCTGTGTGTGTCTGTTCTCCCATAACTCACAGCCTTCGCTGCGGGCGAAGAGATTTACGGATAGACGACGAATCTACTGAGATCGAGCCCGTGGAACGAAAACTTTGGTGGCTCCCGTACAGATGTTCTTGTGAACTCTCTCGTAGAAGACCCTATCGAAGGTTTCCCCGCACTTTTCACAAGTCGCCTTTCTAGACTGATGAGCCGACTTGAACGGCGACTTTTTCATAGGAGCGTTGCCCATCGGCGGTCACCTAGCCGGTGCGCTAGGACTCCTCTAAATCTTACTCTGACTCATCCTAATTAGTAGAGCCAAGAAAATTCAATATTTGCCCAGAGGAAAACGGCAAGGCTCCGCATTCGTAGGAGCGACCGCCCTCACCTGGTGCGCGTGTGTGTCTATTTTCCGGGATATTCAAGTTGACTAGTTTCGGGCGGGAGAAGGTAACAATTTTCCTATGGATTTGTTGCCTTCTAGAATGTGCTGTGGCCTAGAATGAGTGTAGCACGCGGTCAATCTCAGCTGGACGCTCCAGTGGACCTCGCCCCTGTTCAGCCTCATACTAGCCTAGAGTCCGTGATGTTTGATCTCATTCTCAAATTCCTGCAGACCCCTGGTCAGGTCCTACTCGTTCAGGGACCACCCGGTTCAGGCAAGACAACCTTTGCGCTTGAGATTCTCAACAGCCTAGAGGAGACCCACAAGATATACGCGTCGAGCAGAGTGGCCCCGGCCAGACTCCGTCAGCATTTTCCCTGGATAGACGAAGTCATCGACACGATGTCCGGCAGAACAGCGAGGGCGAGCTGGATAGATGAACTTCACGATCTCCGCCGGGTCGAACCGGACACTATTTTCAATCAAGTTCTCAGATTGAAGCACTCGAAGCAGAGAGCGGTCTTGGTTGTTGACAGTTGGGAAGGTGCTATCCGAAACACGAACGATGAGGGCCGAAAGATGCTCGAGTCAGCGGTCCTCTCGGAGCTGGATGAGAGCAAAGTTAGCGTTGTGATAGTGGTCGAAGATTCCAAGAAGGCTGGTGACCTCGGCTACCTTGTGGATGGGATCGTAACTCTCGATCAGTCAGAGCTTGACGGAAGGAGGGTTCGAACCATCGCCATAAACAAACTACGTGGCTTCAGCGTTCCCACAAAGCGAGGAATATTCTCGCTCGACAAAGCGAGGTTTACAATACTTCCTAATGGATTGCGACAGCCGGGAATCAACGCGCATCCAAAACCACTAGAGCCTATTCCTCACCCACCCCACGCCTTCTCTCTCGGCAGCAAAGACATGGACCAGATGCTGGGCGGCTCTATCCCGAGAGGGGCCTTCCTGCTCATAGACGTTGACAGCAGCGTCTCACCTCTTGAGATTCGGACTATTCTCAATATGATGCGTGCGAACTTCATCAACCAGAAGGGTCCCTGCGTGATCGTCCCAACCGCCGCATATAGTTCCGATACTGTAGCAGAGTCTCTCAGCAAGTACGTCGGATGGGAAGCCATAGAGGAAAGAGTGAGAATATTGGAGTACAACCAGTCTCTCGCTCCAAAGAAATGGAGACTTGTAATGAAGAGCAATCTCTCGGACGATGTCAAGACCTTCGCTCACGCCTGGGACGAACTGGCAAAGATCTCACCTCACAGAATGCTCGACATCAACGTCGACAAGGCAGTACAAGTCTACGGCCGCGACGAGCTCTCAGTGCCAGGTCTTACTGAACTAGGGGCGAACATGCGAGACACCGAAGGCTTGAACATCGCAATAGCCTCAATCGATTCCAAACTCCGGGACCAGTGGTTGTCGGTCGTCGACTATCACCTTAAGATCAAGAATGCTGACGGTTCACTCGTCATATACGGGGTCAAACCATTCACTCCTCTTTACGGAGTTGACCTAAACTTCGACAAAGGATACCCAGTCCTCAATCTCATGCAGATTGTCTGACACTCTGAGCCAAGAATAAAGACTACACCACATCGGGACTTGAGTTTACCGTCGATAGGGTCGTGTTTCGGGAGAAAAAGAATTGAGAATCTTGGTATTCTGTCGAATAGATCTGCTACTCTAATGCTTGAGCCTCGACTGTTCCCGACGCGGTTCCTAACACCTAGCTAAGACGCGCTTAACGGCATCTTTGTCACGAAGAAGATACGCTGTTGCCTGTCTGGTTCGAAGGTTGATTCTGCTGATTCCTTCGGTGACGAGACGGATCAGTTTGGTTGGATGTGTCTCGACGTCGTGCCACTGCCATCCCTGATAGGATCGGGCCTCTCGGCCTGATTCTTCGTGAGTGACTGCAAGTCTCAGAGTCTTGCGGTATTCGGGAAACCTTTCGAGGAAGTATACGAGCCTGTTCTCGGTTGCTTCAAGGGCTTGTACTGTTGCGCCTGTCAAGGACCAGCCTTGCCTGCTCGGAGATTATTATATCAGATTCGACCGAAAACATTGTGATGCCAGATGGGTGGTGGGGCCGGTAACAATTCCTGAAGGCTGAGCACGGTTTTTGGCCGCATACTAGGAGTCTGCTCCCTCAGGTTACGGCTTGTTTTTGCTTCCGACATGAACGCTTCCCTATCACTGACTAGGCATTTGGCACCGAAGCGAGGGGGCTAGGAATAGTCAACATCATCTCAGTTCAATCATTCAAAGGCGGCACAGGGAAGAGCACTATCTCAGCCAACCTCGCTGTTACTCTTGCCCAGTTGGGAAAGAGAGTTGGAGTGGTAGACCTTGACCTTGAGGGTCCGGGTCTTCACGTTATCTTCGGAGTCTCTGATTCTGATGTTAAGGCGACGATAAACGATGTGCTCCAGCACAAGGTCCCTGTTAGCCAGTCTGTTGTGGATCTGACAAGCAAGATCCAGTTGAAAGCTGGTTGCTTAATCTTCTGCCCGGCAGGGCACAAGCTAGACGATATTCTATCCATTCTCGACACCGGCTTCAACCTCTACACATTCAAGAGAGTTCTCGAAGACCTTGCAAGAGACTACAACCTTGACTATCTGCTCATCGACAGCCATCCGGGTATCGAGAAGGACACCCTTCTCTCCATGGCGCTCTGCGACTATCTAGTCCTGATCTCAAGAGTAGACCAGCAGGACCTCTTCGGCAGCGGAGTCATGACAGAAGTCGCCAGCCAACTGAGAAAACCAGTAGTCCTCATCCTAAACATGGTGCCCAGCTCAGTCAGCGAGAAAGAGGCAGCCAAGATCGCGGAGAGGCTCGCAGAACTCTTCCACCTTCACGTTCTGACGGCTCTTCCGTTCAACTCGGATGTTCTAGAGAACCTCAGCAAAGGAGTCTTCGTTTTAGAGAAGCCGAAAGACCCGCTCACGAAAAGGTTTACTGAGATAGCGATGAAGATGCTTGAAGCAATCGAAACGGGCCCTCCGGATGACCCTTCCACAACCCAATCGACGTCTCAACCCGTCGCGTAGGAACGCCCAGTGTCTCAGCTCTCCTCTCGAAGAATAAGTTATTCTTAGCATTTCTTGATTGGTAACGGATCTGGTAACGATGAATGGTAACAATTGGGACAAGGATATTGCATCGCGCCCCAGATTCTTAGATCAGCTAAGGTGTGATTCTGTTTCGGTCTCGAGGGAACATTGTGGCCTCGCGAATGTTCTCTCGTCCGGTGATCTTCATAGTCAGCCTTTCTAGTCCTATAGACCATCCTGCGTGGTAGGGGGCTCCGTAGCGGAACGCATCCACATACGATTTGAAATTGTCCGGGTTGAGTCCCTTGGATTTTAGCCGGCCGATCAACAAGTTCGGCACGTGAATGCGCTGGGTCCCTGAGGACACCTCCAGCCCGTTATAGATCAGGTCGAATGCTCTACACGTCTTCCCATCCGGATTCGGCATAGCATAGAACGCCTTCAACTCCAGAGGCCAGTCAACCATGAAGAAGGCCCTCTTCCCTAGAAGTCCAGTAAGCTTTCGCTCTTGAGTCTTCGAGAAATCCATCCCATACTCTATCTCTTCACTACTCTTCCGAAGCATGTTCACTGCCTCTGAATATTGAATTCGTTTCAGCGGCAGATTCAGCGGTTCCAGCTCTTGACCCAACCGTTTCAATTCCTCACCGCACTCTTCGCGCACGGTCTTGACGCAGTGGGCGATGAATTCCTCTAAGACCTTCATCACGTCCGCATCAGTCGCGAACGATTCCTCAATGTCCATCTGGCGCACCTCGTTGAGATGGGTCGGCTGTTCGAACTTCTCAGCTCTGAATATCGGAAGAACAGTGAAGACCTTCTCAAACGATATCGCACACATCTGCTTGTACAATTGTGGCGACTGGGCGAGATACGCCTCCTTCTCGAAATACTTCAACGAGAACAACTCAGCACCACCCTCACTCGCCGAGGCGATGATCACGGGCGGCTGAATCTCCACGTAGTGGCGTTGAAGAAAGAACTCCCGGAAAGACTCTAGAATCTTCGACTGGATCTTGAAGATAGCATTCGACTCCTCGCTACGAAAATCAAGGACCCGCCAGTTCAGCCTCGTCTCCAACAACGTATTCTGAACCCCCCGCGGGTCCAAGGGCAGAGGTGTCTCAGCCCGGCTCACAACTTCCAGCTCACTCGGAATAATTTCAATCCCCCTCTTAGCAATCTTACTCGAAACAACCATCCCCCGAACAAACAAGACATCCTCCTGATGAAGACCCGCGATCTCCTTCAACACCTCAGCCGGAGCCTTCGCCTTAGGAGCCGTCACCTGAACAATACCACCCATATCCCTGAGAAGCAGGAAGGAGATTCCTCCCAGGAGCCGAACATCATGGACCCAGCCTGCCAACACCACTTCCTTGTTCAAGCTCTCTCCGAGCTGGGAGGTGAGATGCGTCCTTTTCAGATGCGTGGAAAGACTCGGCTCGGCCGGGGTTGACATCGGGATTCTTCAGCGCTCTGGGTTAGGCCCCGCTACATATCCTTAAGTGAAGTACGTCAAACGCTACTTGTAATGGAACCGTTGGATGAGCGGCAGATTAGGGCGTTAAGAAAAGCATCGGGTATCACTACATTGAAGATCTTTCTGGACATGAACGATTTCATGTTGGATCTCGCCACAAAGGGCGGGCGAAAGGACGAGATGGAGAAGCTGGCCCGGGTCGTTCATGGTACGAAGCGAAAACTATAGTGACGCTCTTCGCAGACTGGTCAAGGCGCTAAACGAGACCCGCATAAGATACGCTGTGACAGGGGCAGTCGCGGTCGGTTATTATGGCATCCCAAGAACGTCAATGGACATAGACGTCGTTATGAAAGGGAACCTCTCAGCAGCCCAACTTGAAACCCTAGCGTCCGCTTTGTCAAGAAACGGTTTCACTGCCAGCAAGGAAGAAATCCGTAGAGCGGTCACCGGGGGCGAGGTGAAGTTCCAGGCCTTCGATGACAGGACGGGTTTCCTAAGAGTCGACATGTTCCTAGAAAAATCCTTTGGACGTGTGGCAGACCGCATAGACGGACTCAGGGTCTGGTTCAGGACTTTTGAGGATCTTGTGGCCAAGAAGATACAATACGGCGACCTTGACGAGGCGAAGATGTTACTCCAGCGACGAGGAGAAGATTTCCAGAAAGATAAGATCGCTCGCCTCCTAAATAACCAGCAGAAAACGCAGTTCGAACAGCTCCTCAAAGAGACAAATTGAAGACATAGCACCTCAATTCCATTCCCCGCACCCATCGCTGAGGAAATCTTGAGAAGATTGCATTGGTCTCCTCGCCACGCGGCAAAGCACGTCCCAAACCGTTTAATCCCTAGGCGAACCGGGAAATTCCTGATCCTTACTTGCCAGTGAGCGAGCGGAGACTCGCTGCAATCATGTTCACCGACATGGTCGGATACACAGCACTGGGACAAAGAAACGAGTCACTCTCCCTCGTCCTCATCGACGAGCAGAGAAAGCTGATCAGGCCCATTCTCCGCAGACACAGAGGCAGAGAGGTTAAGACGATAGGAGATGCCTTCCTAGTCGAGTTCGCAAACGCTCTCGACGCTGTAAGATGCGCCTACGATATCCAGAGGGCTTCCAGGGAATTCAACTTCTCACAACCAAACCACCGCAAGCTCATGCTACGCATAGGACTTCATCTCGGAGACATCGAGAAATCCAAGGGAGACATTCTCGGCGACGCTGTGAACGTCGCCTCGAGGATCCAGCCACTCGCGGCCGACGGATGTATCTGCCTAACTCAGCAGGTCTACGACCAAGTAGTGAACAAGTTTGAACTTCCCATCCAGACCATGGGCGAGAAGAAGCTGAAGAATCTAGCCGAACCTATCCAAGTCTATCGAGTCGTGATGCCCTGGGAGAAAGAATCCACACCCTCAGAACTGAATCCTCGCCGGGTCGCAGTTCTTCCCTTCGCCAATATGAGCCCCGACCCGCAAGACGGGTACTTCGCAGATGGCATGACGGAGGAACTCATCTCCACCATGTCCAAGATAGGAGAGCTAAGCGTGATCTCCCGCACCTCGATCATGCAGTACAAGGATAAGCCAAAACCCATCGGCGAAATCGGAAAGGAACTGAACGCAGGAACCATTCTCGAAGGAAGCATCCGAAAAGCGGGAAACCGTGTCCGCGTAACCATCCAAATGGTCGAAGCCAGCACGGACAGGCACATCTGGGCCGAGAGCTACGACAGAGAACTGCAAGACATATTCGCAATACAAAGCGAGATCGCCCAGCGAGTAGCAACAGCCTTGAGAGTCCAACTTCTCTCGAGCGAGAAGCAGGATATCGAGAGGAGGCCGACTGCAAGCGTAGAAGCTTACCAGCTCTACTTGAAGGGGCGTTACCACTTTAGCCTACGGACAAAAGAGGATTTTGATGAAGCTCTCAGATATTTCAATGCGGCGATAAAGCTCGACCCGAGATGCGCCGTTGCGTATGCGGGAATATCAGACGTCTACCACTTGTACAGCCATCGCAACTGGCTCAAGCCTGAAGAGACCTTTCCAATAATGAAGGATTACGCGAACAGAGCGATCGAAATCGACCCCAGGCTCGCGGAGGCCCACGCCGCCCTCGGGGCTGTCTACTTCCACTACGACTGGAAATGGTTAGACGCGGAGAAAGAGCTGACCCGCGCGACCGAGCTGAAACCAAGCTATGAGCTAGCCTACGAAATGCGCTCCTACCTCATAGCTATCCTGGGCAGGCACAATGAAGCCTACCAACTGGCCAAACGAGGGAATGAACTCTCTCCCCACTACCTGTCAATCTGGCTCCAATCAGGTTTCGATCAGGCTGGAGCGATGATGGGTACAGAAAAGATCGAAGAGGGAATCGCCCGGCTGGAGAAAATAGTTGCGGCCAATCCGGAATATCCTCCCGCACTCGACAGCCTAGGGTTCGCCTACTACCGGAACTCTAGAACCGCAGAAGCAGTGGCCCAGATGAGAAAAGCTGTAACGTTCTCTAAGGATGACTTGGCCTTCAAGGCCGCCCTAGCATTTCTGCTCGCGATGGTCGGGCAGAGAGACGAGGCTAGTTCAATTCTCGAGAACCTACAACACTCTTCGAGAACCACCTACGTTTCAAACGTCCAATTGGCATGCATCCTCTACAGCCTAGGAAGAAAGGACGAAGCCTTTGCTAATCTTGAAACAGCCTACAAGCGCAAGGAAATTGACCTACCAGATATTAGACTCATACCGGAGATGAGCGAACTGCGGGCCGACCAGAGATGGGCTTCCATAGAAGACCGCATGGGTCTCCGAGACAAGTAGTACAGCTCAAAGCTACCTTGGCTATACTTCGGACTAGCGTCGTCTAACAACGTCTTGACGGTCGTCCTACGCGTTCGAAATTGTAGCAATGGCAACAAGATTTAGAGATAATTGTCCAGTAGTTACGCTTGGATACGTCGTTCTATCCTTGGAGCGGAACCTCCATGCTTGGGGCAGTTGTGGGGTCTTGGACCCTGACAGTGCCCTGCCTATGCCCATTCTCCGTTTTCGTCATCCATTAGTGACGGAATGGGATTCTCATCATTCTGGCAGCGGAAGACGAAGAGGGCGAAGACTACCGCACCAGTATAGTCATACCGAAGTCTCTACAGAAGGCAGTCGCCCACTACTGCATAGACCACGAACTGACCTTCACCGACCCCGTCATAGAAGCACTCAGAGAATATCTTGCCAAGCACAACAAGACCCCTCCCAAATAGCACCCCGGGTCTATACTATGGCCACGGGCTACCTGATTGTCCCATGCACAAACGCCCTAGAGTCGCCTTAGAATCGAAAACTTGACCATCGTCGTGCTAATCCTCTACAATCCATGTAGACAAACCAACCGTCCATCCTTACATCTTCCCGTAAAGTCTCGAGAGGACCAGAATTCTAGAATATTTTTGAAATCGAGCGATCCTCGCGACACAGATCCGGGGGCGATCCTATTTCCCGGTCGTTACGAAAGGGATATACTGGTACAGCCCGAGCCATCCGAATGGCCCTTTCTATCTCTTCCAAAGGGAAGCTCTCAAATAGCAACCTTCGAAAGAGCCGACGACTAGGAGTTAGTCGTTCATCGCATCCCGTTTGTTTCTCCCAAGGGACCACACTGTTTCAGCCTCCTTTAGAGCGCCGAGGAGGGGCGCGGTGACAGAAGTACCCAGCATGTTGGAGGATGAAGAATAAAATTGAGAATCTGGGCAATAGCAGTACTGCTTGCCTTCCTGCTGCCGGTTGTGGCGGTGACCACGGCAGCCGCGACCCACACCGACCATGATGACCACCTGAAAGGGATGGGCACGATCACGTTCACGCAGGGCGCGACAGTCTCAGGTCCAACTGTTCTGAACGACCATACGACGATTGTCAAGGTGCATGAGACTCTCAGCTTCACCGGCAGCATGATAGGCACTGCATTGACTATAGAGAGAGATGTCATGCATACGGTGACAGATGATGGCAAGACGATGACTTTCACGACATTCCACGGCCGCGGTAATTTCACTGGCACGCTCGGCAACGAGCAAGTCACGCTTCATATCAGATACGAGGGTGTCAAGAACAGCACCTTCGCAAGAGGCAACTTTGTCGTTTCAGGCGATACGAGCCAGAACATCGACATCCATGGCGAAGGACACTTCCGCGGTACTCTGACCGGCGGCGTCGAGAGCGGTGGCTCTTCGACAGTCGGGTACACGATGCACTGGCACGTCTCGAGCCATATTGAGGAACCAGAAGCCCGCGACCAGGACACAGACTAGGCCCTGAATTAATCAGGGTCCTTATCTTCCCTCTTTTTCCCAAGGCCGAAGATTTGACACCTATTATTATGGTTGTCTTAGACGGAGCGAGCGATCGACCCGACGGTGGGCAGAGGACTCCGCTCGAAGCTAGCTCAACCCCAAACCTGGACACGCTCGTCCGAAGAGGAACTCTTGGCTCAATGTACACTGTCGGCAAAGGAATTGCTCCTGAGAGCGACGCTGGGGTTTTCTCACTTCTAGGATATGATCCATTGGAGATTCATCTCTCAAGAGGAGTAGTCGAGTCGATCGGAGCAGGGGTTGACTTTCATGATGAAGACCTCGCACTACGCGCAGGCTTCGCAACAGTAGACGGCGACAAGCTCGTCGATCGAAGAGCTGGACGGAACCTGTCAACCGAAGAAGCCCGAGAACTAGCCACGGCAGTCAACCACGAAGTCCGATTGAAGAACGGAACCCACTTCCAATTCCTGGCGACCGTAGGACATCGAGCAATAGTAGTCTTCAGAGCCACCTCGGATAGGTTCTCGTCGGAGATCTCCAACTTCGACCCTGCATATGTGCGGACTGGACAGATCAGCATCGCCCAACCCGGCGCCCCACAGTATGACATTCCAAAATGCGACCCGCTCGACGATTCCCCTGAAGCAGTGAGATCCGCTGCGCTAGTAAACGAGTTCGGCTTCAAAACCAGACGCGCACTAGACTCTCACCCAGTCAACCTGCAGAGAAGAAAACAGGGCAAGAGACCCGCCAACTTCGTTCTCATGCGCGACGCTGGAACAACTAGACCCCGGGTCGAAAGCTTCCACGAAAAATGGGGCCTGAAGGCGGCTATGATAGCTGACCTTCCGGCAGAGCTAGGAATCGGCAGGCTACTAGGAATGGAGGTGAGAGAGATTCCGCCAGGCACATCCCTCGAGGATTATCGGAAGAGAGCAGAGCTCGTCTTGAGACTCGCTGGTGAGTACGACTTCGTTTACGTTCATCTCAAGGGACCCGACGAGCCGGGCCATGATGGATTGTATGATTTGAAGAAGCAGAGGATCGAAGAGATCGACGCGGGATTCTTCTCCCACCTCCGGATGGCTGCCAAGCTTCAGAGAACGGTCCTCTGCGTCACCTGTGACCATTCTACGCCCTGGAGGGACAAGGGACACAGCGACGATCCCGTCCCAATATTGGTCGCGGGGGGATCCCTGAAACCAGATGAGTCCGGGCGATTTACAGAAACGAGCGCTAACTCGGGTCACTTCGACAGACTGGAACGCGGGAGCCTGCTACTCCCACACTTGAAGCAGATTGCTGCGTAGCCCCAACGGGACTTTGCTCGTTAACTAGGTCGTCTTCACAGATAGATTCATAGAGCATTAAGATCAGGCGTAACCTAAATTGAAAGAACCGATTTCTAAGAAGAACCTCGATGGCTACGGCGCGCCCATAATTCCATGGGAGAAGGTGCAGGAGCGCCTGCAGAAAGGAATCTCTCAAGCTCCGAAAACAGGAGGACCAGATCGGCACACTGCCTGGCTGGCAACCGTCAATCCGGACGGCAGACCCCACGTCATGCCAGTGGGAACCCTCTACGTGGACGACGCATTCTACTTCACCGCCGGCCCAAAGACCCGTAAAGCCGTGAACATTGCCCGCAATCCTAACTGCGTCATAACGATCGCAACACACGACTTCGACCTCGTATTCGAAGGTCCGGCCACGAAGATAGTGGACCCTGCCCGGCTAAAGCGAATCGCTGAAATGTACACGAAGGAGGGATGGAGCCCGACAGTTGTCAAAGATGGCCTCACAGCCAAGTACAGCGCACCAAGCGCAGGGCCGCCTCCGTGGCACGTGTACGAGATAAAGCCGGAAACCATCTTCGCCCTAGGCACTTCAGAGCCTTACGGAGCGACACGGTGGAATTTTCGATCGGAGACTCGTCGAAAATGATCTGAGAATACTGTTTAAGTAAGAGTTTTTGTTAGGCGGGAAATTATGAAGATCAAACTCACTAGCATATTCGTAAATGACCAAAACAGGGCGCTTGACTTCTATACGAAGAACCTAGGCTTTGTCAAGAAGGCCGATATCGGCGCAGGCAATTACAGATGGCTAACAGTCGTATCCTCTGAGGAGCCGAACGGGCCTCAACTGGTTCTCGGGCCAAACGACAACCCGGCCGCCAAATCCTACCAAGAATCGATCTTCAAACAAGGTATTCCGGCCTCCATGTTCTTCGTAGATGATATTCAGAAGGAGTTCCAGAGACTGAAGAAGCTCGGCGTGAAGTTCAAAATGGAGCCAACAAAGACAACCGGCTCAATAATAGCCCAGCTTGACGATACCGTGGGCAACTTGATACAGATAACCCAGCTCACCTAGAGATCCCAAATCTCGGAACAGTTTCATACGGGAGCAGTCTACCGGGTGTTCCGAATAGTTTCTTCAAGCTGACCAGTCTATCTTCCTGCTCCTAGACGATCGCTGATGGGGTAGTATTGGAACTGGATTACGTTCGGCTGGCTCCAGGCTTCGCAAGAGAGGTCCTAGAGATCTACGAGAATTGGGAGGGAAAAGATTCTGCGCCTATGAAGGTAAAGGAGTTGATGATGGTGATTGAGATAGAAGTCAACAAACTCTACGACCCAGGTGGTTGGGACAGAAAGTACGTAATGCCGAAGCCGCCTAGACTCAAAGACACCAAGCTGAGCTGAGATGTTCTACTTCTCTAGGATTTCCTTCTTTCGAAACAAAACGATCCTCGCAACCAGATCGTAAGGGATCGGTTTATCGATCGGAAATTTGAGATTGCCCTTGGGACCTTCGTATGAAGATATTTCCTTCTTGAATTCTTTGGGTGCCGGTGGGTAGAGCCCAATATGCTTTCTAAACGCGGCAAAATGCATTAGGCTGCTACCTTTCAATTTGAAAGTGGGTATCTGATAGCTGATCGTTTCCTCAGCCTCGGGTGCCGCTCGCTTGATTGTTTGTCTCATTTTTTCCAGAATACTTTGGACATCCTTCGGAAACGTCTTGATGTATTCATCTATCGTCTCAAACTGCTTCTTGGCTGGCATTTACTCCCCTTCCCAGAAGGGACCCAGCGACCGGATTTTATCCTATCCGTATGTCTAGGAACTGCCCGACTATTGTTCCGATTATGAACAGTGCGAGGCTCGCAGCCAGAATTATTCCAGCTATTTCGGCGAACTGGCGCATGAAGTGCCGTCCCGAGATTACGGTATCGTAGAATGTCATCGCCGCCACCAATACGACCCCAATCACGAGTGAGGTTCCCAGCGCGCCCGCCATGTTCGCCGTCACGAAGTAGGGAAGGGCGAGCAAGACGGCTGTAATCATGTAGGAGACGCCCGTGTAGATAGCTGACCATTTGGCTGATCCTTCGAAACCTTGTTTGGCCTGCGCATAGGCGGCAGACGCCATGGCGATGGACGCTGCCAGCCCCGCGATTATTCCAGCAAGCCCCGCGAGCCTTGTTTCCCTGTAGATTCCCAGGGACCCTGCATGAATTCCAGAAATCTCGACAACCGCATCTGCTAGACCGAGAACTATGAACGACATATACTTCACCCGGTTCTCCTTGATCTCTCCAATGAGAAGATCCTCCTGACTCTCCTCGCTATCCATCATGGCCCGAAAACGAGCCATGTCGGCGGGAGGAATACTCTCAGCGATCCTCTTGTAACGCGCGTGAAGCTTACCCTCATGTCTCTCCAACAGTTTCAGAGTGAAAGTCAAGCCGAGGATGAGTCGTAACAGGACAATCACATACATCCGGAGCCTCTTCGCCGAGACCTTCACGTCGGGAGCGTAGGTCTTCCAGAACTCGTAATGGGTCTGCTCCCCGTTCCCAATGTTCTCGAGAGCCTTCTTGAAGACCGGGTTCTTTTCACGACGAGCCAGTGCAAGGTAGACAGAACGGTCCGCATACTCGTCCTGGGCAGATTCTCCGGCTAGCTTGACGAGCTCGGGGTTCAGAGTTTCTTGCAAGAGAGTGACAACTCCTCGAATTCTGAGGTTTTCATGCTAGTAGCCTTGCTTTTTCAACTATTGGTCGAGCTCCACGAACACCTCATCGTTCTCGACCTTCACGTTGTATTTGGTGAGCGGTTTCTCGGCAGGAGGATTGACCGCCTCCCCTGTCAATAGGTTGAACCGGGACAGGTGAAGCGGGCAAGTGATCTCTTCTCCAATTAGGAATCCGGTCGAAAGATCAGCTTCTTCATGCGTGCACGTCCCATCCCAAGCGTAGAGTTTTCCGTCCAAATTCACAATCAGAATCCGTCGACCCTCGTGCTCGACTCCCTTCATCGTGCCTGGCGGAAGCTCAGAAAGAGGGCCGACGGGGATGAGCGTTCCCAGAATGTGTTTCCCTACCGGTACTTGTAATGTCTCTCGAAGAGATCCGCTTCCACAGCCTCCTTCTCAGGCTCCTCTTCAAACTCTGGAAGCTGTTCCACGCTCGGAGGAATCATTCCGCCTCTCCCGGCCCATTTCTCGTCGATCAGAAACTGGATCACCGCTCGAGCCGACCTAAGCGGTATGCGTTTGACGGCGGGGTGGAGAAATCCTAGGATAACCATTCTCTGAGCCTCGCTGTGAGTCAGTCCTCGCGACATAAGGTAGAAGATTTGTTCCTCGTCCACCTGGCTCACGGAGCCCGAGTGGGTCGCCTTCACCTCATTCGTGAAAATCTCAAGGCCAGGGATTGCGTCGGCCCTCGCCTTCTTGCTAAGGATCATCGCATGCTCCGCCAAATAGGAGTTTGAATTCTTGGCTCCCTCGCTGATCCTGATCATTCCCTTGAAAATCGCACGAGCACTATCCCTCAATACTCCACGAGCTAGAACATGCCCTGTAGTGTTTGTCGACTGGTGCGTTAGATCCGTTACGACATCGAACCGCTGCGACTCCGAACCGAACACCACCTCGACATCCTCGGCCGTAGATCCGGGGCCATCGAGAACACTGTCCATCCGAGAACGCGTGGTTCCACCTCCAAGGTGTCCCACTGTCCAGTTTATCCGGGAATCCTTCTGACCGATTGACCTCCGATTGACCGTCGAGTGAACGTCGCTCTCAAAGTCCTGGAGACTGGCAAAATTCACTTCGGCTCCTTCGGCGAGATAGATCTCCGTGACCTCGCTGTAGAGGGCCGGACCTTGACGCTCCTTACCCAGTCGTGAGTATGCTTCCTGCAGGAAGTTGACTTTGCTGTTCTCCTCAGCCACAATTATGTTGTGAGTGAAAGAGGCTTGTCCTCGGGTCGTGAGGAGTACGATGTTCCGGAAAGGAATCTTGACGCTCAGCCCCTTGGGAACGTAGAGAAAGGTTCCCGCTGTGAAGAATGCGTCATTGAGAGCTGCGAACTTGTCGTCGCCCGGCGGGATTGCTTTTGTGAACCGGTTTCGGGCGAGGTCTGGAAACTTGACCAAGGCCGATTCCAAGTCTGAGAAGACGATTCCCTCCTTCTCCAGAGCACCATGTACTTCGGTGCGGATCATCTGAGAATCCACTTGCAGTGCTAGTGTCGGCTCATCCTTCTCCCTGATTAGGTGAGATATTTCACTAGGAATAGTTCGACTATTCGACGGCAATCCAAGTTGGATGGAATCAAGATTGAGCCCCGAGAGGATGTCGACATATTTCGTGTATAACTGAGACTTTTCGATGGGGAGTTTGTTGAAGTAGTCGAGAGCCACTGATCGTTCTCTGCTAATTTCCTCAGGTTCAGCGAGGAGGCCGGAGACCTCTTTCACCATACTTTCGGTTGGGCTGGCGAGAGAGTTGCCCATGGGCTAGTTGAGGGCCAGGAATATGTTTAGAAGGTTTGGGCTCGGAGGAATTAGCCTACGGCGCCTTCCATTTCCATCTCGATGAGCCTGTTGAACTCTACCGCGTACTCCATCGGTAGGACCCGGGTGAAGGGTTCCATGAATCCTGTGACGATCATGCTGAGAGCCTGGGTCTCAGACAAGCCTCTGGACATTAGATAGAACAATTGATCCTCGTTGATCCTTCCAACGGTGGCCTCGTGCGTTATGGTCGCGTCGTCCTCGTTAACCTCCATGTAAGGATAGGTGGTCGTCTTCGATCGATCGTCCATTAGGAGGGCATCGCATCGGACACTTGATTTTACGCCAACTGCTCCCTTGGCCACGTGGACAAGACCCCGGTAGGTCGTTAGTCCTCCGTCCTTGCTGACGGACTTCGCCGTGATCCGGGAGCTTGTGTACGGTGCGAGGTGGATTACTTTGGCGCCCGTGTCCTGATGTCTATCCTTACCAGCAAAAGCCACTGAGACAATCTCGGCTTTGGCCCTAGGCCCGACCAGATAGACTGATGGATATTTCATCGTAAGCTTGCTGCCTACGTTAGCGTCGATCCATTCTACCGACGCATCTTCATACGCATAGGCTCGCTTTGTGACGAGGTTGTAGACGTCGGAGCTCCAGTTTTGGAGCGTGGTATATCGGACCTTGGCGCCCTTCTTGGCGATGATCTCGACTACTGCGGAGTGAAGCGCATCCTTGGAATAGACCGGGGCTGTGCAGCCCTCAATATACTGAACATCAGCGTAGTTGTCTGCGATGATGAGCGTTCTCTCGAACTGTCCCATGTTCGCGGCGTTGATTCTGAAATATGCCTGTAGAGGAAGATCTACCTTGACTCCTTCGGGAACGTAGATGAAGCTGCCACCGCTCCAGACGGCGCTGTTGAGCGCGGCCAACTTGTTATCTTCAGGAGGGATAATTGTCCCGAAATATTTCTTGACAAGCTCCGGATGAAGCTTAACAGCAGTATCCGTGTCGCAGAATATGACTCCTTTATCTTCGAGATGTTTTAGAAGACTATGATAGACGACTTCGGACTCGTACTGGGCACCCACTCCAGCCAAGAATTTCTTCTCGGCCTCAGGTATGCCCAATCGGTCGAAGGTCTTTTTGATCTTATCCGGAACGTCGTCCCAGCTCTTCTCAACCTTGTCAGTGGGACGTAGATAGTAGTAGATGTCATTGAAATCAATGTGAGCAAGATCGCCTCCCCACATGGGCATCGGGCGTTTGACGAAGTGTTCGTATGCTCGTAGCCTGAACTTTAGCATCCATTCAGGCTCTTTCTTCATCTCAGAAATCTGTTCGACAGTCTGTCGCGAGAGTCCCTTCTCGGACTTGAACACGTACTTTTCTGGATCCTTGAAATCGTACTTGGCGTAGTCCAGGTCCAGAATGCTCTTGTTACCCATCTTCAGTCTCTCTTTTATGACGTACGTTATACACAATAGCCTTGTGCCTATATGTATTTACAGGTTCCGTCCCATGGTCACACTCTCCGGCCATGCCAGCCAAAACTGGTGAAGAAACAGAGTAAGCTCGCAAGCCTGATGCTCGTTATCCTTGCGGCTCCTGCTCGTTCCCGCGCGTCATCAGAATCCGTTTCCCGCCACGAGACGAACCCCAAACCATCAATCAAGCCCAGAATAGAAAGATCCAGACAGGCACCCCCCTCCCGGGGGGCGGCTTCCAAAAAAAGACGGGCGAGAAAAATGAGCCAAGTTTTATGTGAAAGGTTTCAGCGAGCCACGTTTCATGCCAGGAAAAAGATACTCTCTACCGAACCTACCCTACAAGTACAACGCACTAGAACCGACAATTTCTGAGAAAATCATGACGCTACACCACGACAAACATCACCTCGCATACGTGAACGGAGCAAACGCTGCACTAGACAAGCTAGAGAAAGCACGGC
>Ga0209805_1000536_pt1 | contig 23007 bp, 23 predicted proteins | sample GraSoiAngelo_148_FD_185905 | JGI IMG/M metagenome (GOLD analysis project Ga0209805, IMG submission 185905) | Grasslands soil microbial communities from the Angelo Coastal Reserve, California, USA - 14_1009_09_20cm (SPAdes) (version 2) | ecosystem: Environmental > Terrestrial > Soil > Grasslands ...
GCAGAACGCGGCCCACGACACTGCATGCGGCTCCGGGATCGACGCCGTCGCCGAGGAGTCTGGACAGCGGAGCCTCTCCGCCCTCCGGATTGCCGGTCGCGCCGTCGACCGCGGGCTTGCCGGGCTGGCCGGTGACGGCCAGGTCTGGAATCCGAGCCCGTTCGCACGACAAGGCCTGGTCGAGGCCGATGGCGCGCTGATCAGAACGCCGATGATTGCTGGCTGCTCCGTCGGCTCCCTTCTGAGCAGCCGCCCTCGGGTCCCGACTAGTGGCCGGTCGATGCGCCTTGAAAACGCGCTCCTGGCGTGTGAGCTGACGCCGGATGGCACGTTCAGCGTGGTCGACCGGCAAACGGGTACACGCTACCCGGCCCTCCACCGGCTGGTCGACGAGGGCGATGCCGGCGATGAATACAACTTCTCGCCGGTGGCGGCCAACCTACCGCCGCCCAATCCGGTGCGCAATTTCACCAGCGTCGTCACGGAAGCGGGTCCGCTCCGCGCCCGTCTCGAGGCCCGCTTCGACCATGTGGTCCACAGTGGGCTCAGCCGAAACCGCCGGCGCCGGGCGGACATCGAGACCACGCTGCCGGTTCGGCTTGTGCTCTCGCTCGAGGCCGAGGAGCCGCGGCTCGACATCGAGCTGGCTGTCGTCAACCGGGCGACCGATTATCGGCTCCGGCTCCATTTTCCCCTCCCCTTTTCCACGGCAGAATCGGCCGCGGACACGCCGTTCCATGTGACTCGGCGCCCCGTGGTCGGCGCCCGCCGCGACCCGGGGTCACCCGAGCTGGAGCTGCCGACCTATCCGATGTGGTCCTTCGTGGACGTCAGCGACGGCCGGGTTGGACTGGCCCTGATCACCGACGGCCTGCACGAATACGAAGTGCTGCCCGGCGCCCGACCGGAGCTGGCGCTGACCCTGCTGCGCGCGGTCGGCTGGCTCTCGCGAGAGGACCTGACCACCCGCACCGGGCACGCCGGCCCGGCGCTCGAGACACCGGGCGCCCAGGTGCTCGGCGAACACCGGTTCCGTTACAGCCTCTTTTTCCATTCGGGCGATTGGGAACGCGGGGCCGTCTGGCGGGCGGCCGAGACCGCGTTGACCCCGATGCTGACGGGTCGCGGCCAAGCGGTTACGACGCTGGGTCCGGGCATCGAGCTGGAACCGGACTGCATCCAGATGACCGCCTGCATTCCACGCCCGAACGGTTTCGATCTTCGGCTCTTGAATGCCTCAGACCAGCCACGCGTCGCGTTGGTTCGGCACGATGTCCGCCCCGCCGATGTCGCCTGGATCACGCTGGGCGGCGATCCCGGCGGGGATGTCGAGGTCAGCGACGGCATCATGCGGTTATCGTTGCGCCCCTGGCAGATCGCGACGCTGCGGATAAGCCGGTAGACGGCGGCGGGTGGATTGGCCCGCTACGCCGCGGCGAACGCTTTCTCGCGGTTCATCCAGCGAGGCAGCGCGCTGAGCAACGCGGGGCCCTCGACCTGCGTCTTGATGACGTACTCCAGGGCGCCCAACTGGATCGCGCGCTTGATCAGGGTGGGCTCGCTGAAGTTCGACATCACGACGACCGGCGTGTTCTTTGTCTCATCGGAGGCGCGCAAGGTCTGAAGCACAAGAATCCCATTCTGGCGCGGCATCATGACATCCAGCAGGATGACCTGCGGTTGCACCCGGGTGCAGAGGTCAACGCCTGACACCCCGTCGTTCGCGACTTCGACCTGGTAACCGTTGCCCTTGAAGAGCGTCGCGTAGTAGCTGGCGGCGGTGTGGTCGTCCTCGATGATCACGATGGTCCCGGCGCTGGGTCGATCACCGTTTTCGTCGGTGGGCGTTTCGGGGACGCCGGCGTCAGGCGCTTCCGCGGTCTCGCTGCTAGTGACAGGTACCGCTTCCTCAGATTCCGCCGGCGACGTCGGCCTCCACGCATCATATGCCTCGGCCACAGCAGGTTCCGTGGTGAGTTCGGCTGGCGGCGTGGTTTCAGCTGGCTCCTCGCCCGCCGTCTGCGCTGGCTCCTCGGAGGCCGCGCCGTCTTCGGCTCGTCCCCACGGTTCCGACCGCCAGGTCGAATCGGATGACGTCGCCTCGGGCTCGGCGGTTGACGTCTCCGCTGCCGCCGGCTCCTCGCCCCTGCTGGATTCCTCGCCCTTGTTGGATTCCTCGCCGAACATCATCGCCCGCATCGACCGGCGTGCGTCTGGTTTCCGCTCGGTCTCCGGCTCCGATCCCCGTACCCCGGCTGCCTCCGGCTCGGGCGTAAAGCCATGAGCCTCGGGTTCGCTGCTGGCCGTCTCCGAGACGTCCTCCACGCTCTCCGTCTTCTCCGATTCTCCAGCCGCGTCGACGTCGGCCGGCTCTTCAGCGGCAGGTGGGCCGAACTGCAGGGGCAGTGACTCTTCCTTCGCGGGAGCTGTTCTTGGCGGCGCGGTTGGGTCCGCTGCGGGCGTGGCCGGCTGCCAAGGCCCGGTCGACGCCTCGGCGGGTGGCGAGCCAGCCGCTGGCGTTACGGGTGACGTGACCGGCGCGCCGCTCGATGGGGCTGGAGGCGTCCAGCCCGTCGGGGGGAGCGGCTCCACTTTCTGCTGGACCATTTTCTCGAGGCTCTCGAGAACGTTGAAATTGAATCGCCGCCGTTTCGGCTTTCCCCGACGTCCGCCATCCTGGGCAGGCGACTCGCCCATGGCGGGCTCGACCGCGGTTGGATTGCCGAAGGCCGGCATTCCCCCCGGCATGGCCGGAATACCGGGTGGCGCCATGGACGGCGGGGATGCCGAAGGTCCGCTGGAGGCCGCCGGCAAGCCCGGTTGTCCGAACGGCGCAGGTGGCCCGTACAGGCCGGGCGCGAACGCCGGGGGCATGGCTGAGGGGGCCGGACCCATCGGTTGCGATGGCGCCGATTGCGGCTGGTAGAACGGGACCTGGCCGGGTGGCCCGCCCGGCATGGGTCGCCCGGCGGCGGCGGGGAAGCCCCAGGGCGCCGGCGGCGGCGGCGCGGCCCACGGGGCGTTCGGTGTGGCGTACGGCGATGCCATCCCCGGTTGAGGGTGAGGTTGTGGAGGTCCGGCCTGCAGCGGATTCGTGTTCGGCGCCCAGCCGGCCGGCGTGGGCGGTGAGTAGATTTGCGGACCGGACATCCCGGCCTTTTGCAGCGCTGTGCCGAGGTTTCGCGCGTAGGTTCGGCCCCCCTTCACCGGCGGCAACGCTCCGCCTTCGGCGTGTCCTTCGTCGACGGGTGCGGCCGCCGCGTAACGCCGGCCGCCCTGAGGCGACCCACCTGACTTTGCGGCCGACAGGTCACGCTCCAGCCGCTCGTTCCGCCAACGCGTGATCAGAAGCTGGATGGTGAACCAGCCGAGCAGCGCCGCGAGCAGGACGATGACTTTGTCCCGGTTCGCAAAGACGAGGTGACTGAAGGGCGTCAGGAACTCTTGAAGGCCGCTCATTCGACGGTTCCGCCTGCGGAAATGCGGCAGCTGATCGCATGGCAGGGGCGCTGGCTGGCCGCGGGCACGTTAATAGAACGGTGAGTGGCAGAAAGGCTGTCACTCGACGGAAGTGGACGTTACCGGACCGTCACGTCGAGGCGCCGGTCCGCTCGGCGAGCCGGAGATACCCCTCCTGCAAGCGCGGCAGCAACTGTGCAAAATTCACGGCCCATCCGATGCCAACCACCCGGTCGGTAAAGACGCGGCGATCAGCCGGATTCCAGTAGGCGTCCTTGAACCGCTTGAGCGTCGGAAAGCGGAAGTCGTAGGGGACCCCGCCGACCCGACCGTGCCAGCTCCGCTCGCCCTCCGGCTTGCTCAGCTCTTGGGCGACGGCAGCCAGCGTGAGGAAGAGAGCCGCGGCCCGAAGCAGACGACCGAGACGCACCGGTCAGCCGGCCTTGCGACCCTGGAATCCCAGGTTCGGAAGATCATCGCGAAGATTCTCCATGGACTTCGCGTAGACCCAGTAGTCGAGCGCAGCCTTCGAAAAGACAACGCGTTCGCCGACTTTGGTGAATGGGATCTGATGCTTGCTGACCATGTCGTCGATCACGTCGGAGGGAACCCCCAGGTAGCTGGCGGCCTGGAGGGTGTTCATGACGTAGTTGACGCCAGTTGGATCGTAGATCACGATCGAGTCCTCCAATGCTGAATTTTCGCTACCTATAATAGGGTTCGCTGCCGAGGCCTCAAGGCCCGTTCGTCTAGCTGGTCCAGGACGCTGCCCTCTCAAGGCAGAAATCAGCGGTTCGAATCCGCTACGGGCTACCACTCAACTGGACGCTCTGCGGCTGTGCTTCCCGCTGAGGTTCTCCATCCCGACATTGGCGCTTGCCCGCAAGGTAACGTCGGTCATCGAGATTTAGCAGTCACAACACCGTCGTGTCTTACCCCACGCGACCCGAAGAAGATCAGGAGCGGACGCGGATCCAATTAGGCTGCGCCCTAGCGGCCGCCATTGGGATCGCTTTCCTGTTGCTTGTCCTCTTCGGAATCGTCTATTTGTTTTTCGTCGCTCTTGGGCATGTGACGATCGCTGCCGCAGCGGTTGAACAGACATCGCCTGGACTGGCGCCAAATTCGATTGTTCGATTAGTGTCCGCCACGGGCTATAAAACCAATTTCGGATAGGTTCGGGCTATGCCTGCTGCGACACGTAGGCTTTGCCGCCCCCGGAGTCAGCTCCCAGGCCCAGCAACCGGCCCGAGAGAATTCGCGATCTGCCAGAACTCGGCTTCCGCGAAGCCCTCGGTGGAGAGGAAGTACGGGACGCCATACTCCGGCTTGATCTGGAGGTTCGGGCTGGCCGTGCCGGGCTCTCCCCAGTCAATGAACCTCCGGCTGGTGGGCGGCGACTGGCTATCGACCTGGTAAAGGGCCGTAACCCCCCGGAAACGCGGGTATGACTGGGTACCGTCTGGCTGCGGCGGCGGCGGTTGGGCTATCCCGAGCTCGAAGAAGATACGCCGCGAGCCGTCCACGCTGGCATAGGTGACCTGAAAGTCATCGGCCGACACTGTCACCTGGGCGGTGTATCCGACAGGAATTGCTTTAGGCAGAAGCACCGGCCGCGACCCGGTCACTGTCCGCCCGATCAGGGCCGCTGCCTCGTCCAACGAGAGGGTGCGCGGCATCGTGGCCGGGGTGGGGGAAGTCGGGGTCGTGTTGGTCGCCCGAGAGATATGTTGGGCCCCGCCGCACGCGCTGAGAATGAGGGTCGCCGCAATGGCGAGGCCGGAACCCGCGCGGGCTAGCTTGCGCACCTTCTAGCTGTGTTAACGATCGCCGCTCCGGAAAGTTCCTCGGGCTCTGCAGCAAGGTACCAAAGTGCACGCTTTAGACTCGCAGATGGGGAGTCGGCAGACGCCCTAGAGGCTGGGCAACCTGTCATTGAATAGGCTCCCGGGGGTCTCCTGCTCCCCTCGCTTAAGCTCCCGGTGTCCTTGACACTGCCTCGCGGTGCCCACTTAAACTACGGGTCTGCTGGGACCGACCCAATTAAATTGTTCGATTAGTGTCCGCTGGGGCTACCGCCGAACTCCGGTTCCATGGCCGACGCGCCTGCGCCGAATGTGTAATCCCGTGCGGATCTGGTCGTGCCGCCGAGCCACCCGCTTACCATAAGGGCGCTAACAGGACATGAGAGGTGAGCCATGGAGCAGGTGCTAACGATCTCGACAACCTGGGGAACGAACGACCCAACGAAGGCAACGATCCCATTCCATCTAGCCCGCGGCGCCAAGCAGACCGGCATTGATGTCCGGATTGTTCTCGCGGGCGACTCGACAGACCTGATCCGCTCGGGCGTTGCGGAGACGGTACGAGGCAAGGGCGTACCGCCGCTTGCTGAAGTTCTGGACTTCGCGCGCGAAAACAAAATCCCAGTGCATGTCTGAAAGGGTTGCGCCGAGGCCCGTGGGGTCTCTCAGGCTGAGGTCGATGCCATCGGCGGATCGTGGATCGATCCAAAAGGTTGGACGCGCTTGATCATTGAGGGACGTAACATCGCGTTCTAATTAGACGGTCGTGCCTGACGGCGACGAGTCGCCAAAGCCGTGTCCGATTAGTGTCCGCCACGGGCTATGACTACCCCAACTCTTGAATAGGCCGAGCTATCGAGTGATGTTGGTCTTGGCCCTCGCCGCACTGGCTAAGCGCCCGGCGCTGCGCCTGCGCCATAGGACGATACCGCCAATTCCAGCTGCGATCAGAACCAGCGCCGCGACCTCGGGCAGGAGCTCGATCGGCGACCACGGCGACCGGCCCATCGCCCAGACGGTCAAACCGCTCGGCATGGTTGAGCATTGGACCTCGCCTTTGCTGCTGTAGCGCGTCGGAGGCAATCCATCATCGGCGCTCCGTGTCAGGTGGGCCCAGAGACCGCCTCTGTTAGCGTTGGTAAAGGTGACGTCAAGCGAGTTCAGCACGAGATGTTCGTGTTGCCGATGTCGCGCCGCGAAATAGGCCATCAAGTTCTCCCGGTCGTACGCTTCCGCGTTGAGACGCTGTCCAGGGGCATCCGTTGCATACCAGACAAACTGCTGCTGGGATACGAGTCGGTCCAGTTGGGCGATGTCGCCCCGGTTGAAGGCATCAATGAAGCGCTCGACGACCTGGCGGACTCCTTGGGGCGTGCATTGATTTGGAGTACCGGGCGAGCCCGATGCAGCTCCCACCTGGCAACCGGCCAGAAGGACGAGCTGCGTGCAGCTCGCCACGATTAGCCAGAGACGTCTGCCCATCGCCAGAACGACGCGGGCCTTGCCCATTCCCCTGCGGCGCAGCCTACCCCACGCCGACGGCTTACGACGGGTCTTTGGAGACCGGCCAATTCAATTGTTCGATTAGTGTCCGCCACGGGCTACTCGCTGAAATCTGAGCGCCACACCGGACAGTCAGCATTCGCGATCCGGCCGCAGTACTTAATCGCGGACCTCGCGAAATCCGGCTGCTGTGAAATCGCCGTCAAAAGCCAGCGCTTCCCGGATTCGTAGCGATCGCATGAGAGCAAAGCTCGTCGCGTCCACGAAGGAATATTCGCGCTCGTCATGACGGCGCAGCCAACGTAGCGCCGCCGTCTCTAAATCGGCAGATACAACAACCAGTCGAAGCCGCGGCGACCGGTCGATTGAATCGAGAAAATCAACTGCCGATCGGTGCCCGGCGCGCCGCCGGAGGAATGTCCACGTCTCCCCGCGGACGTGATTGCTGGTGACCAGTGGCTCCGCGGCGTGGCTTGCCAGAAGGCTTCGTGCCAGGTCGTGAGAATTGTCGCGGCGGTTACGAAGCGCCACCCAGAACGACGTATCGACAAAGATCACCGATAGACGACATCGTCGATCGCGGCGGGCTCGAAGTCATCAGCACCGGCCATCCGTCCGATGGGGTCGGCCGACAGTGGGGGGAGCGGCTTAAGGCGCTCGCGAACGTAGAGCCGGATCAAAGCGGCCTTCGACGTACGGGCCTCGAGCGCGGCCCTCTCTAGTTCCGCGTCGACGTCCTCTTCGATCATGATCTGGAGCCGTTTCATGGTTGGAGTATACATCACTTCTTTGATGTTGATGTAAGAATAGGTTCGCGGCTAGATACTCTTCCTGCGTCGGGGCTGACCCTTGACTGCCGGATCGCCCTCCTCGATGCTTCGACTGTGGGAGGTGCCTCGGGGCGGATAACGGTTCGGGAACGGATCCATCCCGAGATCACGGCCACGCTTTTTGCCAACTACCGGTCTTCGGCGGACGCGCTGATGGAGCTGATCGACAACGCTTTGGATTCGCGCCGATCTGGAGAGCCAATGAAGGTGGAGGTCGCCATTCACGGTGAAGGGATCACGGTGATGAGCGAAGGCGGCGAGGGCATGGGGCCGAAGGACCTCGAACGCCGCTATCTCCGTTGGGGCAAGTCCACCAAGCGCGGCAAGGACCTGCTTGGACAATACGGCCAGGGTGGTAAGGCAGCGATCGGTCATCTCGGCCGTAGCTTCTCGGTCGAGTCAAGTCGTCCGTGCGACCCTATAGCCTGGCGTTTTACCGACCCAAACTACCGTGACCGGAGCCGACTGAAGACCTACGAGTTGCATGAGGTGGCCAAGCATGTTGCAGACGATCTTGGCTACGTTCGGATCCGGATCGATGACGTCGATAAGCGGGTCGACTTAAAGCGGGTTGGCCAGCGGCTCGCCGATGCATTTCGTCTGCTTCTCGAGCGAGGCGATCTCCAGATCATCTTGAACGGGTCGCCGCTAAGGCCAAGGTCGCTCGGGGAAGTCGCACGTAAGGATTTTCGTGTCAGGGCTGCCGCTACCATCGTTGCTGGCTGGGTCGGAACGGTCGATCCCGCGAAGAGGACCGCCGACTTCGTTCCCGGCGTGCGGTGCTATCGGTTAGGGCGCCTGGTCAAAGACGGCGAGTTCTTCGGGCACCCAACACCCGCCCAGGAGCCTGGAATGGCGCTGTTGATCGGCGAGGTTGAAATTCCTCGGGTCCCGCTGACGATCAACAAGAGCGACTTCGATCGGGACAGCGCACCGTGGGTCGACATCGAGGGTCGACTCCATCGCCTGCTGAAGCCGATCGCGCGGCAGCTCTCGAGGCAGCCCGAGAGTCCGCCCCCACCATCCGCGGTTAGAGTCGCTCAGCAGGTGCGGCGTTTATTGAGCCAGGCGCTTCGCTGGGCAGACCGCCCTGAACTCTTCCTAGGCAGCGCTCCAATGCGTCCCCGGATGTCAGCCCCAAGCAATGGTGATCGAGCATCCCAACCGCATCTGCCTGAGGCGGAGCAGCCGCCCCTATCACAAAGCGGATCAAATGCTGCATCGAAGCGCCGGGGCTTCGGGGATATCGTCATCAGGCAGCTCGGCCCGGCGATCCGAAGCCAGACCGTTATCAAGGATGCAGTCAAAGTCGTCGTGATCAATTCGCAGCATCCCCTCTATCGCGAGCGCAAAGGCGACATCTGGTATCAGCTCGAAACCGCGGCAAGCGAGATATGCAAATCCATCGAAGGCGTGACCGTCGCCGAATACGAACGCCGGGTCAACGAGATTGTGCTTCTCGCTTTCCGGCTCCGCGGGCGACGGCGAAAAGCGCGGACATCACTTGCTCAGCTCAAGATCCTGGAACAGGGCGCCGATACGACCTCGCCTTAGTTCGATTCACTGTTCGAATAGTGTCCGCCACGGGCTACTCCGGACTATGCTCGAACGGGATGCCGCGGTGGAGGGTCGCAAGGAACTCGTCAAGCGAGTCGCCACACGGCACCGCTGCATCGGGCTCGGGGCGTGATGAAAGGGATCACAACGTAGTGGGCCTGTCGCGTCGGCCGCCAATCCCAGGCATAGGCCTCATCAGCACCATTGCTTCCAAAGAATGTGAACCCCACCACTCCCTTGGGATGGCTGGCAGGTTAGTAGCCAGTCGCTCCATCAATGCGCTCCCGAAGGAGATCCGCATGCCCGTTGTGTCGGGAGTACTCCTCAATCATGTGGACCAGGATCCAGCGCAGTGAGACGGCTCTTCCGGTACGCTGGCGCCCTTCGTCCGTAAGCTGGTGTCGGGCGATGACCTGGCTCGCCAGTTCGCACTCCGATCGCCATGCGGCGAACATCTCATCGACATCGGCGCCGTCGATGTCATTGAAGTCGGCATCCGGGTCCGCATCGGTCGCGTAGAGGTCGCCAATAACCTCCAGTGCCAGAGTCCGCCGAAACCAACCTCGTTCCACATCAGTCAGATGGCGAATAAGTCCGAGTAGGCTGAGCGTCGAGGGAGCCGCCGAACGCGTTCGCAGTTGCTCTGGCGTGAGGCCAGCGCACTTCCGCGCCAGCGTCGACCGCTGCCACTCCAGGAAGGCGACAAGCGTCGCCCGCTCATCGGCCGTGCGCGGGATGTCGTCGTATCGCAGCTCTACGGGTGAAGCCTTCCCCTCGGTCCTGGCCATCGGGACTCTCATCAGACAAGGTAACACCAGTGCTGATGTGGTCGGCGGCTGCGATGTCCTCAATCGGGGCTTGGTCGAAGATGTCAAGGAAGTCGTCCTGAGAAGGTCGTCAACGCCCATCTCGTTGCTCAGTCCATGCGGCTAGTCAGGGTCTTCGTCATGGCCGCATTCCTACCCTTGCTGATAGGTGTGGGATTTCTGGTTCTCATTAACAGGGGTGCAGGAATCCAAGGCCTGATTGTGCAGCCCGACTGTGTCTATCCCGTCCTTACGACGCCGTGCCAGATTCAGTGGTTGCCACTGAAGGCCCAAGTCCGGGTCTTCCGTGCCGTTCCTAGACCGGATGGCATCTCTGACCCTGGGCCTCTACTCACGACCGCTGAGGCAGGCCCAGTCAAAATTGGTGGGATAGCGAGCCAATGCTGGTCACCGTGCGGCCCTGGTCATTCGAGGACATCCGCATCCAAGTGAGAGGCAACCCGGCAGCGATATGTTTGGCAGCAACAGATCGCATCGACACCCCAACCGGGCAAGTACCTGTTTCGCAAATCCGGGTCGGGATGATCGTCTGGACACTGGACGCTACAGGCCGCCGGGTGAGCGTTAGACGAACGCCCCAGGGAGTCGCTGGCGTTGGAATGCTCTGGCCGAACGCCCCGAGGTTGCCTACCCCGGTCATGGCCTGCATACCGATCGCTATCCAGAAGATCCATTCGTAGCGTTGGGCGACCTCAAGGCGCGCATCGCTGCCACGATTCATTGGCGGCGGGCGCACTGTGAGCCACCAGACCAGCAGGGCTCCGCCGAGGATTGCCGCCATGCCAACGACGTGCGCCCATCGGATAAGCAGGCTGAGTGGTTCCATGCGCGTCACCGTCTAAGGGGAAAGGGCGACCCGAGGCCGCCCTTCCCCAATATGTCGAGAAGCCTAGCCCGTTGAGATTGACTGAATATCGGTGTTGCCGAAGTTCATCGGGCAGTCGGTGAGCGGCCATGGCGCTCCGGGAAGATCGCGGTGCCCAGCGGCGTAGGAGCGCTCGCGATAATCCTGGATCGGGGAGCAGACGGCGGCATTCGCGGCAGAGGTCCAGACGCCGACTCCGTAGGTGTTCGACGCTGCCGCGTAGACATAATCGCCGACGCGCTCCTGGTACAGATCGTGGCCGGGATAGGTCGCGAGGAGATCGCCTGGCGGCGATTCGTTGAACACCGTCGCCCATCCGGCTGGGGCCCCGGTCGATCCGAGAGCCGAACTGACAAACACGCCATGGTACGGTCGCGGCGTGTGGAAGTCGGCGCCCGCCCACGGTGCCATATCCGCTTCATAGACGACATACGCGTGCGAACCATCGGGTGCGATGGCGGGCGCGGCGTAGAGCGGCCGATCACCACCTCGTGAAACGGCGGTCGGAGCACTCCAGGATGCTCCTCCGTTCGTCGAATAGATGAAGTCAGCGACTTCGCCATTCAGCACCGGGGCGTCGGCCCAGGCGTCGACGATCTCGTTGGTGGCTCCGGCGCCGGTTGGAGCGCCGTTGGCAATGGAGACACTGGGCGACGCGGCGAGATCGGTTCGCGCACCGGCGTAGCCGTCCATCACGCAGCGGCCCTCGACCGGATCGATGAAGTAGCAGGGGTCTGTAACGTGGGTGATCACGGTGGGCGCGGTCCAATGCAGACCTGCATCGAACGACTTGAACATCACCTGTGCGCTGTGGGTCGGAAGTCCGGTTATCGCCGGGTTCGCGAACCGCTCCGCGAAGAGGTAGACGATGCCCGTGCTATCCGTCCTGATGGTGCATCCGCTGTAGCCGAAATCATTGGGTCCACGGCCGTTGGTCGCCGCCGAGGTGACCGACTTTTTGGTCCACGTGCTACCGCCGTCGGCTGAGGAGAAGACTTGAACCGGCACCGGGGAGTTGCCGTTCTTGTGACTGCCATTGCTTCGGAAATCGTTGGCGCAGATGTAGGTATGCCCAAAGAACGGGCTCGAGGCGGCGTTGTCAGCCCAGATCTGTTCCTTGTCATAGAAGGAGGTCTGACCCTGTGCACTCGATACGATCACCGGAGCCTTCCAACTGCTCTTGTTGAGGATGGAGGCTGGCGTGGGGTTGTCCAGGCGGGAGGCTGCGACGCCGACGAATCCATTGAAGACCGGGTTCGGGAAGGAGAACTCCACCTGGGTACTGAATGCCGTGGTCAGGTTCGCGTAGTAGACCCGCTCCCCATTGCCCCACGAAAACGTCCCGTCATTGCCGGGAATCGGCCCCACAGCCACCGCAGGGTCGCCGAAGGAGACGAGCTGGTTCTCGTAATACCAGGGCAGGGTGTGGATCGGGCCGGTGTTGCCTTTGCAGGGTGTCATCGGGTCGCATGCGGCCGTAGTCCAACCCGTGTAGGTAGGCTGCGTCCAGCTGTGACCTGCATCGAACGAGAAATAGACACCGGAGACGCCGACCCCCGTGGCTCTGTCCAGACATGTGCCACTGTTTACGGCCAGCGGTCGCGGGCACGCCTGCTCATCGACAAAATCGTTCGAGCCAGCCACCAGGGTATTCGGCGAGTTCGCGTCCAGGGCAACCGCCGGTTCGTTCTGGTGGTTCTGCGGGGTGTTCCCCGGCGGGCTGCCGGAGCTGACACGGCTTGATGTCTGAGCGAATGCGCCGGTCGTCGACATCAGGACCGCCGCCATCGACGCCAGCAACGCACGCATAGGCTTTCTCATGAACTCCCTCCTTGTCGCCGGTGGAAAGCTAGGCGGAGCCGCAATCGCGCCCCTGAAAAACTTAGCACGCAGCCGGCTGGTTGCTGAGAGGCTGAACTGCAAACGCCCTGTCGGGCTCGAGCATCACACAGGCTCGGGTATTGACATCCTGGGCCAGACGCCCAATAGTCGTGGCGTCGGGTCGGGGGCACCCGCATCAGTCTCGAAGGGCAAACGATCGATAGAAGGAGGGGAAGATGGAACGTTCGCTATACGATCGCCTCGGTGAGATCGATTCGATTACCGCCGTCGTCGAAGACTTCAGGGATCGGGTTGCCAGGGATGACCGGATCAATCAGAAGTTCGTCAGAACGGACCTGGGTCGGCTGACGAAGATGCTCATCGATCAGGTCTGCCAAGCTGCGGGAGGGCCGTGCACGTACACCGGCCGGACGATGAAGGCGGCCCATGCCGGGATGGGAGTCACGAGCGGCGAGTTCGACGCCCTCGTCGCGGATCTCGTAGCGACCCTCAGTCAGTTCAAAGTCGGCAAGACGGAGCAGGGCGAGGTCCTGGGTGTGCTCGGCCCGCTGAAGGCCGACATTGTTGAGGTCGATTCGAGCGCGGTCGGAACGCCTCTGCCGCCGACGTACCAGCCGGCGCCGGCGCTCGTCAGGTAGACGCTCGCCAACCTGGATCTCATCGCTGAGGGGCGCGGACAAGGCGACGCTGCCTGACGCCGTAGATCGCGACAGCGCCCGCGCCGGTGCCAAGCGCCGCGGCGAGGAGCCCGGCGAGCAGGACGAGAACCTGTCCTGTCCCAATGCCATAGGCGATCGCGCCGAGTCCGGGCAACCCGACCAGAGCCACGACCCCTGAGGACAACCACAGGGTTGCGGGCGTGACCCAGGTGGTACGCAACGATAAGCCGCCCGGCCGGGACCACATCAAGCCCATAAAGAAGTCCGCCAGCGGAAGAAGGCGCTCCTGGGCCGGGTCCAGCGGGGGAAGATCCTTCGGTACCCGAGTCCAGGGGTAGCTCACGCGGGTGCAACGTCCATCGTCCACCGACCTTCTGCCAGGGGCGGGAGCCGGGCAGCGCTGAGTAGAAAGGTTAGTACCGGGGAGATTGATTCAAAGCTCGCGGATCCCTAGACTTCCCCAGCACGAAATGCGCCACGCCCTCCGGCTCATCGCCCCAGTCCTGGCGCTTAGCGTGAGTGCGTGCGGCGCCGCGGCCGCCAGCACGAAACCGATTCCCTCGTCCCATGTCGCTGGGCCGGCAGCGAGCCCGACAGCAACGCCGGTAGCCTCGGTGACACCCACTTCAACGGCGACCACCGTTGACGCGGCCTCGCTTGCGACCGAGCTTGCCGGGGTGGAGCAGGCGATCCGCATTCCCGACACGTCCGCGGAGGAATACGTCGTTCTCGGCCAGAGGCAGCAGGAGGCGTATCACCTGCTCGCCGCGCATCGGGACTGGGTCGCGGCCGTTCTCAATAGTGTCCCGGCACCGCTGCGGGCCGTCATTCAAGACAACCTGTCGGCCGCCCAACAAATCGATGACCTGAATGGAGCCCGTACGACGCTTCCCCACTGGCGCATCATCGCGCCGCCGACCTCGGAGGTCCTGCTGAGCTACTACCGTGAGTCTCAGCAAAGCTCCGGAGTCCAGTGGCAGTATCTGGCCGCCATCAACCTGATCGAGACAAACATGGGCCGGATCCAGGGTCTCAGCTCCGCCGGCGCGCAGGGGCCGATGCAGTTCATGCCGGCGACCTGGGCCAGCTACGGCCGCGGCGACGTCAACAATCCACGCGACGCCATCCTTGCCGCCGGACGTTACCTGCATGCGCACGGAGCTCCGCAAAACATGACCGGCGCCATCTACGCCTACAACCCGAGCTGGCTCTACGTCCGAGCCGTCCAGCTCTATGCCAGGCAGATGTTCGACGATGCACATGCTTTTCTCGGCTATTACAACTGGCAGGTCTACGTCCAGACGACAAGGGGCGAGGTCCTGCTGCCCGAAGGCTTCACCGGATAACGGCGCTCAGGCGGTGCTTGCGAATAAACGCCGCGACGTGGTCCATCGCCGCGTCCCGGACCGACAGGAGACCGTGACCCACGCCGGGGAATGTCACGAGCTCGGCCTGCCGCAGCAACCGAACCGAGGCCCGTAGCAGCTCCACCCTGGCAAACGGATCCGATTCTCCTGACAGGAGGAGCACCGGACAAGCGATCCGGGGCCAGTGCTCGGTGCGCAGGTCCTCCGGGTGCCCGGGCCGGTGGAGCGGATAGCTCAGCAGCAGCAACGCCGCGTATGGCACCTGGGTGGCGGCCATGCTGGCGACCCGGCCGCCGTACGAGTGCCCGCCGGCGATCGATCCCGCAGGAACCTTTTCGATGAATGTGGGCACCGCCTTCTCGGCTTTGACCACTGAGCGGCCCGAGCGGGGCAGGTCGATGGCCTCGGCGGAGAGCTTGCGCGCCGCCAGCGCCTGGACGTAAGGTCGCATGCTGCGCGCATCACCTGACGCGCCGTGCGCCAGATAAATGGTATGCACCTTGGTCGATGAAGAGGGCACCCGTTAACATTAGTGCCGCGTCATGGCACGCGTCTTGCTCGTCGAGGATGAGCCCAATATTGCGTCGATCATCGTCTTCAAGCTGGAGCGCGAAGGGCACCAGGTGCGCTGGGAATCGAGCGCCGCGACAGTCCTCGATGCCGCTGCCGCGATACAACCTGACCTTGTGCTTCTGGACTCCAGCCTTCCCGACGGTGACCCCTTTGCCCTGCTGAGTGCGCTTTCCCCGAATCCGCCGGTGGTGATGATGACCGAGTTCCGCGATGTGCTGACTCCCGACCGCGCGCGAGCGGCTGGGGCGCTGGCGACGGTCGAAAAACCGTTCAAGCCGACGCAGCTTGCGCGGCTGGTTGCCCAGCTCGTGCCGACAGCCACGGCGCGACGGCCGTGATGACAGTCCTGGCCCGCAAGCAGGGCGCCGCGCTCGTAATTCGGGACCGCACCCTCGGAATCTTCACCGACAAGGGGTTCACGCCGGTGGATTTCAAAGTCGAGCTGGCCATGAAGCTCGCCACGAGGCTCAAGTACACGCCCGTGCTTCCGGCGCAGGACATGGAGGAGCCGGAGCTGTTGCGCTTCCTGGACGAAGCGCGCCCAGCGTAAGACGGGCCGCCGGCACGCGTTATCCCTGCGCGATGACCGCGCAGACCGAGCGTCTCCTGGAGAGCGGCCGGCTGGCGGAATCGGAAGGCAACGTGCGCCAGGCGATGGCATGCTACGGGGAGGCGGTCAATCTGGCCGGGGACGAGGCCCTTTCCAGGCTTCGTTTAGGGACGCTGTGCCATCGCACTCGCGAGTATTCCCGGGCCCGACAGCTGCTCGACGAAGCGTCTCGCCTCGACCCGGACCATCCTGATGTTGCATTTCGTCTGGGCTTGACCTGCGATGCGCTCGGCGACCGGGAGCGGGCGAAAGCCGCCTACACCCGCACCGTGCTCCTTGCGCCGAGCTCCTGGCAGACCTGGTACCTGATCGGTCGAGACCATCGCCAGCTCGGCCACGCGGAGGTCGCCCGACTTGCCTACCAGCGAGCCCTGGAAGAGGCGCCCGACGAGCCGGAGATCCTGGCCGAGCTTGGAACGCTACTCTGGGAAATGGGCCAGTGGAATGACGCGTACGTCTACCTGGAACACGCGGTTACGGTATGCCCCGTCGACCCTGGGTTTGCCTTGCAACTCGGGCTGGCCGAGATGCAGCGTGGCGACCTGATCGCAGCCCATCGCCTCTTGACCGGCGCGAAGCATCTCGACCCGTCAGACCGACGGATCGACGTCGCGCTGCAAGGGCTGGCCCTTCGCAAGAAGGAGACTCGGAGCCGGCAGCGTAAGCGAGCGGCCTGACGACGTGCCTGTCAAAACAAAAGGCCGCTTTTTGAGGGCGGCCTATTGTGGGGAGGAGGGGGACGCTTGGGAAATTTTTCGGGACTGAACGCAGCCTAGCAATGGCGCATTACGGTACCGCTAAACGTCAGGCGCCTTGACGTGCCTCGGCGTCCGCCCACCGCGGCGCCGCAACATCGGCCGTAAGGACCCCTTCCTGGGCAAGGATCCGCCGGAGGATGGCCACTGTCGACGCGTAGGTCGAATCCATCCCGTAATAAGAGAGCCCGCGGGCTCCGAGCGTGCGGGCCTGCGTATAGGGCGTGTCTGATGCGTAATGCAGGACGCCGAGATCGAAGGGCAGCTTTGTGAAGTTGATGTTCTCGCGCGTCGGGTAGCGAGAGGACTCGGCCGCTTCGTACAGGGCATTGAGGTAGGGGCCACCTTCCATCTCAACGACCGTGAAACTCTCGCGGTGATAGAAGTCAAGGTAGCCCCGGTTCTGCAGGAAGGTTCCTCTGACGGTCACCGCTCGCTGATTGTCGAGCGCTGAGCCATAGACAAGGAAGGGCGCCACGCTGTCGAAGCTGAAGCAGTTCTCCAGCCAATAAGTGTTTTCCGAGTGCTCCTCAAAGACAACGTTCGAGATCATGATGTCGCCGATGCTGCCATTCAGGGTGGCAGCCTTGCCGAGCACATAGACGCCACGGAGCGTTCCCACGCTGACCGCGACCTCGCGCAGCACGTTGTATGCGCCCAGGCCGAGCGGGTAGTTGACGTTGATCAAGACCGCAGGGCTGCGTTTTAAGCGATCTGCGGGCGGCTCGCCGAGTCGCGCGTCGAGATCGCTCGCGACCAGCCGGTCCAGGATGATGACCTGCGCGGCCACGTCGAGGCCGGCGTGGCTAGGAAGAAAGAAGATGCCGCGAGCCTCCTCTTCGTTGGTCCGCTGAGTCCGCCGCTCCCCGGCTTCGGGGGACTGGCCGTAATACGCGCGGGCCGCGTAATAGAGAAAGTTGTCCCAATTGCCACGCGACTGACCCTGGCGGAGTTTGCGGAGCTCAGGAACCAGCTCGAGGTTTTTGCTGCGCTCGATGTATTCGACGATTTCATCTTGATGCCGTCGCGCCGAGCCACTCAGCAAGTTGACGAGGCTATGGGTGTTGCTCGATATGAAGTAGACCGGCCGGTCACCGACGCCCTGACTCTGCATCAGTGATTCGACGGGCGCCCACCACCGGCGCGTCGCCTTGATGTAGCCGACCTGCGAACCGCCGAGCATGCGGACTGTGAAGTCTTTCTCTTCCGCCTGAATGCGGCGTAGCGGAACGAGCAGGTCGCCCCAGATCTCGACAAGTCGGATGGCGTCATCCTCGGAAATGCCTAGGCGCTGAAGGATCTGGAACTGCGCCGCCACCGTTTCCATCCCGCTCAGATCTTCGGCGCTCAGTAACGCGTGCAGCTTGTTCCACTCGATCTGGAGTGCGACGAGCTGCGGAATGACATCGTCAATGTCCGATGGGCTGGCGATGTAGACGGCGAGCGTTTCCTTACCGTCGTAGTAATAGCGCCGGCGACGACCAGGCGAGCTCTGCATCTCCCATCGTTCGACATCCACGTTGAGCATCCGCTTGAAGACCTCGGCCGATTGGCCGAGAACGATCCGCCGCACCGCCGTGATGCAAGGAGGCAGACGCCGCAGCGCATAGATCAGCGCGCCGCTGTCCGGCTGGGCCGATCCGGCCTTCGGGTGCAGGCTCGACCGCATGCCAATGTGCGACTGTTCCAGCACCTTGAGCTTGGTTTCTCCGGAGCTACGCAGCAGCGTGCCATAGGTGCGGGTATACAGCTCGACGGCATCCCGTCCCGGTACGCGCTCGGCGTCGTCGTCGATGTAGGCCATTGTGGGTATTATCCCGCGGGTTTTCGAAAGCCTGCCGGTGACATCGGGTCGCCTATTTACATCTTTTAACGAAAGTTATTTGCTGGCTACGGGAACGGGCACGTACCGTGGGCGCTGACCCCAACAAACAGCAAGCGTCGGAGGAACCACCCCAACGATGTACCAAGCGATTCAACAAGAGACCCAACGCACGACGCTGCGAGTCATCGCCACCCGCGCCCAGGACGCCAAGCGCAAGCTCAGCCTCTACGCGCTGGACCGCGTTCTGTGGGCGCTCGAAGAGCTCAATCTCGCCGAACGGACCATCGTCCCCCGCGACCTGGTCAAGCAGCTGTTCGCTTTCGGCGTACCGTATTCACCCGACATCAAGATTCCCGACTTGATCGAGCTCGTCTTCACGGCCCAGGAAGAATTCATGAACGTTGAGCCGGATGAGATCAACCGGGTACCGACGATCGAGGAGCTGGAAGTCTACTTCGAGCGCGTCGCCTAGCGGCGAGCGTCCCAGTAAACTGATCGCAGCGCCGCCCGAGATTCGGGTGGCGTTTTCTTTTCCCGGCACGCATCCTATAATTGCGGTCACCTTTTGGGGGAGGTGATGCCGGCCAAGCGCCACGACAAGTCAATCGCCGTCAGGTGGCTCGAAGTGAGCTGAAAAGGGAAGCCGGTGTGAGTCCGGCGCGAACCCGTCACTGTAACCGGGGAGCCGTGGACGAGATCCACTGAGGCCCGTGGCCTTGGGAAGGAGTTCAACGGCAACGATCCGGAGCCAGGAGACCTGCCTGTCGGGGACCAACGACCCTCTTCGAGGCTGAGAGGGAGGTGCCAGGCATCTTCTCCGATCGGCCTCCAGTTGCTCATCAACGCTCTGGAGGACACCATGAAACGACTGACGTCCGCGACCCTCACCACCATCGCGGTGCTCGTGCTGGCCTCGGTTACGGCCAGCGCCCAGAATCGACTCCCCAACAATGCCCAGCGAGCCCTGCAATGGCTGCAGTGCACGCAGCAGCAGTCCAACGGGCAGATCGGCAGCGGCGGTAATCCGATCGCGCGCTCCTCGGAGGTGGCCTTCGGCCTGGCCGCAGCCGGCCAGGATGCCGCCGCCATGAAAACCGGCGGCGTATCGCTGGCCGATTATCTCAAGACCGCGGTCAGCACCGATGTCGGAACCAACGGTGAGCTGCTGATCGCGCGGGCCTCGCAGACGCACGCCGGACCAACCGCGGCGGTCATCACGCAATTGCAGGCAGCAAAGGGCAGCAACGGCGAGTACGGCGCCGACTTATACAGCGATGCGCTCGCTATCCTCGGCTTGCGCGCCGCGAACCAGGCCGTTGGCCAGGACGCGGTGACATTCCTGAAAGACCACCAGCAGCCGGACGGCGGCTGGGGCTTCGGTGGCGACCAGTACACCGATTCCAACACGACAGCCCTCGTCATCCAGGCCCTGCTCAGCGCTGGCCTGCCATCCGCTGATGGGGCGATCACCCACGGCTTTGCCTACCTGCAGTCGGTCTTCGGCCAGGGAGGCTTTGCGGACGCGCCCGGCGCCGCCCCCGACGGGAATTCGGACGAACTGGCGATCCAGGCGATTCTGGCCGCGAACCAAGAGGCTGACCAGACCTGGCGGTCGAAGCTCGACCAGGCCCTCGCCCACCTCGCCGGCTTGCAGGTTGGCAGCGGAGTCGACGCCGGCGCCATTTCCAACCCGTACAGCAAGCTGTTCGCCACCACCTTCGCGCCAGCCGCGTTCTTGCTTAGGCCGCTCACCAGCAGCGGCATCGCCGAAACCGCGACATCACTGCTCGCATGTCCGGTCAGCTCGACGGCGACACCCACGCCAACGCCGGTGGCGACCGCGAAGCTGGCGCAGACGGGTGGCGCCGCCGATATCCGGCCACCGCTTGCCGGCCTGGCGCTCCTCCTCCTGGGCACCGGCGTCTTGATGAGGCCTCGCCGACGCGCGCCCAGTCGGTAGTCCGCTCAACCGTGGCGCTGGTGCTGGCGCTGACGGGTGCGGTGCTGTGGCATCCGCCCGCTCATGCCGCGACACACCGTGCCGCGCTGGTGATTCAGCACAGCGCCTCGTGGCCAGCTCCACGGGTGGTCTGGAAGTGCGTCGAGTTCGCGCAAGAAGCGATCGGGGGGTTGGCGCTGCTGGAGCTCGCCGGCGTCAATTCCGGCCAGCCGCCTCAGGTGTACGACTGGGGCGGCGGCAGCGATACCGTGTGCCAGCTCGATCGTCAGCCGACCCCGGTCCCCGACCGATGTTTCGGCCCGACCTCGGCGCCGAACTGGTCTGATTGGTTTGCGACAACGTCAGGATGGGTCGCACGATCGACCGGGGTGAACGGCTACACGCTCCACGACGGCGAAATCGAGGGCTGGACCTACACGCCCACATTCGGCGCGCCACCGCCGGCGGTTCGGTTCGCACAGGTCTGCGGTGCGGCGGCGCCAACGGTGGTAGCCACCCATTCGGCTACCGCGCCCGCGGCGGTTCGCGCGGCGCCAACGGCGAGCGCAACCTCACCTGTATCAGTTCCTATATCACCCAACCTGCAGGCGGCGGCGCCCAGCGTTTCGATCACCAGCCGGTCCACGCTCGCCGTCACCGGTCCAACGACCCAACCGCCGACGCCGCCTTCGATCGGACCATGGCTGCTGTTCGGCGGCGCGGCGGCGCTGCTCGTGGGACTGGGGGTCGTCAACCTGCGGCGACGGGGACCATGATCCGCCATCCGCTGGCCTGGTGCGTCTGGGCGATCGCCGGTCTATCGGCCGCATTTATCGATCGCAATCCCGCCCTTCAGGGGCTGCTGCTGCTGGTCGTGATCAACACCTGGCTGGCGCATCGCCGCGGGCGAACCGTTCCCTATTGGAAGTTCGGGCTGGCCCTGGCTGTGGTCCCGATCCTGTTTAGCGCCGCGCTCAGCCGCTTCGGCCACCATGTCATCTTCACGCTGCCCGGAATCCCGGTCATCGGTGGCGCCTGGAGCTGGGAGGCCGTCGTCTATGGCGCCTCTACCGGCGTGGCGCTCCTGCTGACCGTGGCCGTTTTCGCGGTGCTGCAGTCCGTAGTCCGCAGCGCCGACCTGATGGCCCTGCTTCCCCGACCTCTGTACCGGGCCGGCACGGCGTTCGCGTTGTCGCTCGCCTTCGCGCCCAAGACGATCGCGTCGTTTGAGGCACTCCGTGAGGCCCGCCGGCTACGCGGGCAGCGGACTGGGTGGCGATCCGCACCGGGCCTCCTTGTCCCTCTTTTGCTCACGATGCTCGAGCAGGCGGTGCAGTACGGCGAATCACTGGATGCTCGTGGCTACGGCAATCGCCGGCGTTCTCGTTACCGGCCGCTCGGCTGGTCGCTGGTCGATGGGCTCGTGATCGGCGCCGCACTCACAGCCCTGGTCCTGACGCTCGCGTTCGGCCCGCCGGCATATAACCCGTATCTCGACCTCGCGCCGAGTGTGCCGTCGGCCATCAGCGTGTTGGCCATCATGCTGCTCGCCGCGCCGGCTCTCACGGCCGTTCCCCGAATGCACCATGCCGCTGATCGCGTTTGACGATGTCCGCTACCGATACCCGGAGGCCGACGGCCCGGCCCTCGATGGGATCACCGCCGCCGTCGAGCCCGGCCAGGTCATCCTGCTGCGTGGCGCGTCGGGCAGCGGCAAATCGACGCTGCTCCGCTGCCTCAACGGTCTCGTCCCGCACAGCACTGGTGGTGATTACAGCGGTCGGGTGACAGTCTGCGGCCTTGATACCCGGATGCACCCACCCCGCGAACTTGGCGCCCGGATCGGTTTCGTCTTTCAACATCCGGATTCCCAGTTCGTCCTCGAGGACGTCGAAGCCGAGCTGGCCTTCGGGCTGGAGAACCTGGGTCTGGAAAGAGGACTGATGCGAAAGCGGATCGAGGAGACGATCGATCAAGTGGGCATCAGCGCCCTGCGCCATCGCCGGATCGCAACCCTGTCGGGTGGCGAGCGTCAGCGCGTGGCGATCGCGGCCGCCCTCGCCACCCATCCGTCGGCGCTGGTTCTTGACGAGCCGACCTCGCAGCTCGATCCGCAAGCCGCGGAGGATGTTCTGCAAGTTGTGCTCCGCCTCGTTGCCGAGCTCGGCATGACGACGGTGATCGCCGAGCATCGGGTCGAACGCATCGCGCCCTTTGTGGACCGGATCTGGACGCTGAAGACCGGTCGGCTGCAGGACCAGGCGCCACGGGTGGCGGTCGCCGAGGGCGGTGCGCGGCCGCCCGTGGTCGATCTCGCGCTTCGGGCGGGCTGGGCTCCCATCCCGCTGGGACTCCGCGATGCCCGCGTCCCGGCGCAAGGTCTGCCGCCGGAGGTACCCGCCAGCCCGCCGGTGGATGGCGCGGGCTCGGTCATCGCCCGGCTCGACCGGCTCGGCTATGCATACCCCACAGCCCGGGCGGTGGATGATGTGTCGCTGTCCTTGCGCCGCGGCCAGGTGACAGTGCTGATGGGCCGCAACGGGTCGGGCAAGACAACGCTCCTGAAACTGATCGCCGGCACCCTCCGTCCG
>Ga0209805_1000541_pt1 | contig 22846 bp, 18 predicted proteins | sample GraSoiAngelo_148_FD_185905 | JGI IMG/M metagenome (GOLD analysis project Ga0209805, IMG submission 185905) | Grasslands soil microbial communities from the Angelo Coastal Reserve, California, USA - 14_1009_09_20cm (SPAdes) (version 2) | ecosystem: Environmental > Terrestrial > Soil > Grasslands ...
TTGACAGCGACTATAGCCAGACCGCAAGCAACGCATACCAAAACAGCTGCCGCTTTGTACAAGATCGCGCGCATGCCGCAAACGACCATGACCTGCGCGATGCATTCGAACAATGTACGCGATCATGAAATCGCCAGATGAAAAATCATATGCGCTGCGATTAGCAAATAGCACCGAAATTGCGCGGCGCGTTTTCACACTGTGGTGGGCCGAACGCGCAAGATTCTATTTGTTAATGGGGCGACGTAGCCGTAGCCGGCGATTGCGCAGGCTGAACTTCTGGAACAGTCGCCGATGGCGGGACGACATGACCTCGCGGGCTGAGCCGCGCCTGAGGTGTCTTCGCGACTTCCGGCCGCTCGCCGCCTTTATCCATGGCGAGCAGCTCGGAGACAGTCACAAATTTGAATCCTTTTGCGAGAAGCGCATCAAAAACTTGGGACATCGCCGCAATCGTCGGCGGGTGGATGTCATGTGACAAAATGATCGAGCCGGGACGTGTGCCCGCGATAATGCGGCGTGCGACGACACTTGGTCCTGGGCGCTTCCAATCCAGAGGATCAACGTCCCACAAGATGACTTTGTAGCCGAAGTCGCGATTCACCCATATGCGCTGCCGTTTCGTCAGCTCGCCATAGGGAGGACGCATCAGCTTCGGTTTTACGCCGGCCGTCTTGACGATGATGTCTTCGGTTCTTTGCAACTGACTGCGGACGGCCTCGTCCGAGAGCTTCGCGAGATTAGGATGCGACCAGGAGTGATTGCCGATTTCGTGTCCTTCTGCGACCTCGCGTTGGAGAACCGTCGGGTTCTGCTCAACGCATTCACCGAGGACAAAGAATGTAAGCTTGATGTGTCTCTTCGCGGCCATCTCAAGCAGCTTCGGGGTGTTGGTCCCATGCGGGCCGTCATCGAAGGTCATCGCGATGTATGGTCCATCGACGTTTACGTCCGTGAAGGTGATTTTCTCTGTAGCACCCGCGGTGGACAATGGCGCGGGCGGTGTAGCGGCTGTGTTTTGCGCGCTAGCAACTGTCGGCAGAATAAGAAGCAGCGTTACTGCCAAAAGAGAAAGGCCTATCATCTTACGTGGCTGCGTGTGCATGGCAGATTTTGTTGGATTAAATCATCTCACCCGCGGGGACCAAGGCGGTACCATGCGTCTCAAAAATCGTACGCCACCGTGCCATAAAAACCGCGACGCTGGCCAAATTGCGGCGCTCCGACTCCGATGCCGCTGCCGTCGCGCAATTCGTAGATAGTGTCGAGAATGTTGACGACATCGAAACGGATTTTGACAGCAGTCTTTGCCGTGATCTGGATCCGGCGCGACAGGCTGACGTTGAATGTCTCGTATGGATGGTTCTTTTGGGTGTTGGCAAAACCTCGGCGCAACCCGTTTCCATAAAGTCCGTCGATGGCTAGTCTCCAATCGTTCCAAGTGTAGGAGGCGCCAGCGGAGCCGGTGAAACGCTGATCGTGGTCGAGGAAGACCCAGTTCTTTCGGATGAAAGCGAATTCATCCGGATCGAAAAGAAATTGCGCCGAACTGACGTTCGTTCCGCGCGCCCATTCATAGGCCAAATTAAAATAGGCGGAGAACGGGCCGTGATCGTAGCTTGAGGTGAATTCGCCGCCATAAATCTCGCCGCGCTTGTAGTTGAACGATGAAAGAATGAGCGCCTGCCCGAATTGGCCTTCATCGAGAACCGAGTGCGAGCTTTTGTAGAAACCATCGATGCCTACATTGAAACCTTCGGCAATTTTCTGCGTCACGCCCACGTCGAAATAATGTGCGCGCTCCGATTTCGTGACGGAGTCCTGGTGAATGGCGGATTCGTTGGTTGTGCCGTCGAACTTTGAGACCGTGCCTTGTTCGACATTCTCCAGCGGCGGCGGTGTGAAATACCGCGCATAACCGGCGTGCAACGTCGTGCCTTTCAACGGCTCCCAAACAATATTGATTCGAGGACTGAGCTGATTCTCATGCGCGAACGCGTCCACGATGTCGAAGCGGCCGCCGAAATTGATTGTGAGTTGTTCGAAAGGTTTCCATTCATCCTGCAAATAGAATCCGTAGAAGTAGCCGTACTTGCCGGAGTTATCGACAATGCGCAGAGGAATGTCGCTGGTCTGGTTGCCGTTGGCATCGACCGGGAAAACCAGTGTGGACGTTCCGACGGTGGCATGCTGCGCGTTTATAAGGAATCCGCCGCGGAGCGTGTGTTCATCGTTGAGTTTGTAGCTCGCGTCTAACGCGATTCCATTCGAGAAAATGTCGCGATCGACGCGTGAGGCAACGCCGTTGAAAATGAGATCGCCGACATTATCTGGCCGAAAGAGGACCGAACTATACAGGGTGAAAACCGACGCCTGCATATTGAAATCGTCGATCTTTTTTTGATAGGCGAGAATGGCATATGCATCTTGCTCGACCTGGGTCTCATCGAGCTTGGCTGAGTTGAATGTCGATCTTCCCATGTCGATGAACTGCGGCGTTTGCCCGGGATTATTCGGAATGTCAAAATCACCGTGGTACCCGCTGGTCAGCAACACGAATCGGCTGGTGTCGTCGACAATGTACGAGGAGTAACCAAACATTCTATATTGATCGGTGTCGTCATGGATCGGGTTGGCGGTGCGCGTTGGATTCTCGATCCCGATGCCATCGTGCAGGTAACTCCCGGTGACGTAATAATTCGCCTTCCCCGCCACGCCGCCGTACTCAAGACTCGGCATAATGGTGTCGAAGCTTCCGCCATACACCGATGCGTCGCCCTGTTGGAAAACAGCGCCGTTCTTCGTATGGATATCGATTACGCCGGTATTACGAAAGCCGAACTGCGCGGGCAGCGCGCCAGTTATGAGCGAAATATTGTCCGCAAAGCGAGTCTCCAGTACCTGGCCAAAACCCGGAATACTTTCCGGGATTAGCACGTCGTCGATGCGGTATTGTAAATTTGCATGTTCGCCACGGACATGAAGCTGCCCGAACGAATCCTGCGTGACCCCGGGGAAGCGCAACATCGTTTGGTTAAACGGCGCGTCCTCGCCTTGCGACTGGGAATCGAGACGGTCGGGGCCGACCGTGTAACGCGTCGCACCGAGACTCGGCACGATTTGCTCACGCGAGATGTCGAACTCCTGACTTTGGACGACCACGCGTTCCGCTTCTGTGCCGGCGGGCGAAGGGCTTGGACTGGCCGATGCCGGAGCGGCGTCTTGACCCAAAGCAATGTTGCGCATAAGCGACACTGCGACTGATACGATTAGAAATTTTTTCATTGAGATGTTCTTCAAATAGGTTTTTCAGAGTTGTGATTGGTTGCGGCGGTCACGATTTGCGTGAAGCCAGGTAAAAAGCGGCGGCTCTTGCACAAAGCCGTGCCGACACTCAAGCGAAGTAATTGACTTCTAACGCTCCGCGAGAACGCGGCCCAGCTGCGTGCTAACCGCGAGCGGGTGGCGCATGCTCGAGAATGCACGCGCCAAGAAAAGGCGATTGAACCCAGCATGGGCTCAACGCCGGAATTTTGGAAAATTGAAGCGCCGGAACCGGTGCGCTGACTAACGGCACCTGTGCAGCATGATCGTAGCTGCCCGATGTGATCATCGTCACCGCACAGTTGTGCTCAACACGATTCGCATCTTTGTGGACGCGCTGATGCAATTGCGGTGAAGCACTCAGCGCGAGCGCCCAAAGAAACCCTACTGAAACGAGCGCAGAGACAAGAGCGCGAGCGAAATTATTCGAACGCGCAAAGGTGCTCATTGCACCGCGAGTTTGGAATCGAGCGTCGCCTCGCGCAAGAAATTTCTGGTGGTGTTGAGACGGCTGCCTTGACTGTCGTGTCGAGCGGAGTCTCCCGCTGTTGCGGGATTGCAATCAACAATTAGAGATTCCTCGACTTCGCTCGGAATGACAAGGAGTGCAGGAGACAATTCGCTCAGCGCCTCGACTCAGCGCGCAGCGAAAACACGCTGAAGAGATTTCAGTAATTGCCGGTTTTTTCGCTAGCTAGAACTCTCTTCTGAAACGCAACGCCATGATTAGCCCCGGAAGCTTTGCGGGCTGCCGATCTGTCCAAGACAAGGCGCGCGTACGCGCTATTCTCCGCGTATTGCTCATAATCGCTGGCAACTAGACCGAAGTAGAGATGTCCTAAATGCCGCCAGCACTCCAACATGATCCCGCGCTCGAATGGCTGGCCTTTGGCGGTCACAACGATGCAATTGTTCTCGCGCCACGTGCCCGGGTCGTATTCGCCCCAGTGCAGTTCGAGGCTCGTTAGCTTCAATTTGTCGAGGGCGAGGAGCAGGTCCTCCGACCATTGGTAGCAGTAACCGCGTTTCCTCAGGCCGTGATAAATGAGGAAGTTATTGAAGATCGGCGTCCCAAACATGCGGTATTCTCGCCTGAGCTTGCTTACAGTGGCGAACGCGCAGTCTGCCAGCAGCTTTGCTTCTTCACGATTCACTCTTGGCGAAAGTGACGCGAGGTCGCCCGCCAGTTTCCCGGCCTTCGCCACATCAGCCTTTTGCACCTGGAATGAAGAGGCCTGCTGCTGTTGATCCCCAAGAGCTGGCTTGGCCCACGCCCCGAAAATTACAAGCACAGCACCAAAGTAAGTCAGCGATTGAATTTGCAATTTCATAGCGGGTGCTCGGAAGAGTCTTGCTCTACGATCTTCATTTAAAGTGACTGCAATAAAGTCACAAACTCTCTTCGTCGAAAACCCATTATCTGTATGTATCGTAATTGAAGCAGTACCAGACGGTGCTAATGCCCCAATGTGTACACGCGCCAGAGAAGATTTGCCTGCTCCTGATTTCAGCGTAATTCTGAAAACTTTTATATGCCCGACCGCGCCTATCATTATCCAATCGATCCGGAGTTAGTTCCCGGCGCGCGCAATGCGATCAATGTCTGTCTTCGATTAAAACCAGAGGAGCGGATCACAATCATTACAGACACCGCAACGCGCGAGATCGCGGCGGCGCTCCAAACGGAAGTGGAGCGAGTGGGTTCGGATTACAGCTTGTTTGTCTTGGAGCATCATGCGCGGCGTCCGCTGAAATTTATGCCAGAGATCATCCTGGACGATCTGGCACGCTCACAGGTATCGATCTTCGCAGCCCAGACGCAGCCAGGCGAGCTCACTGCCCGGACGCAAATGACCGGTGTCGTGAACAACCACCGAATCCGACACGCTCATATGGTGAACATTAACCGACAAATCATGCTCGAAGGCATGCGGGCCGACTTTTTGAAAGTGGATGACTTGAGTGAGCGCCTGGTCGAACGCGCCCGCAAAGCTGAACGGATCACCTGCAAAACGCCGCATGGCACTGAGTTTGAGGCTGAGCTTTCTCCGAAGTTGAGGTGGCTCAAAACGAGCGGGATCATCACGCGCGACAAATGGGGCAACTTGCCCGGGGGCGAAATTTTCACTGCGCCTATGAACACTAACGGAGTGTTCGTCGTTGATGGCGTTGTGGGCGATTATCTCTGCGAACGCTTCGGCGATCTCGAATCCAACCCGCTTACCATCGAAGTGGAAAATAATCGGATCCGCTCGTTGAAGTCTGAGAACAAGGATTTGCGCGACGAATTTCGCGCCTACACCAACACCGACGAGAACAGCAATCGCGTGGGGGAATTCGCCATCGGCACGAACACGGCGTGCACGCATGTTATTGGCCACATTTTACAGGACGAAAAAATCCCAGGTGTCCACATCGCTTTTGGCCATCCCTACGCCGAGCACACCGGGGCCAAATGGGTTTCCACGACGCACATCGATTGCGTCGGCCGTGATTTCGACATTTGGTTCGATGGCGAACAAGTGATGCAAGGAGGGAAGTTTTTGGTATAATTTGCTGTATGATTGCTGATGTGCGCGAGCGCCTCTTAGTCGCTCCCTTCGTGCCGTTTGTCATCCGTACTTCGGACGGGCGCGAATATTCAGTGCCTACAGCTGATCACGCCTTCAACACGCCGCGTGGTAATCGCGTTGTGGTCGTCGCTGACAACGGTGCGGCCAACGTTCTCGGTCCGCTGCATGTTAACAGTATTGTTGACCAGCCGAACGGCGAGTAGCTAGGGGCGGATCTGACAAAATGGATCCGCAATTGCGCGCGCAATTCAACGACGGCTTCACGCCAGAGAAATACGCGGGGCTCGTGCGCTGCGTAAACGAAACCGAAAAATGGCCGGCAGATTTTCGGATCTCAGAAACGCCGATCTTTTTGACGCGCGATTTCACCGATGAAGTGACGGGCGCGGCAAATGCGATCGTTGCTCTCACGCGTACGCCGGAATTCGCGCGGCATGCGGCTCTTGCGGTTCCGAACGGACTAGACGTTCCAAATGAATCGGCACATCCAAATTTTCTCGTTGTGGATTTCGCGATTTGCGAAGAAGGAAACCGCCTCGTCCCACGGTTGATTGAATTGCAAGCGTTCCCGAGCTTGTTCGGATTTCAGTTACTGTTGCTGAGCTGCATTCGCAAGGCGTATCCGGCGATTCCGCGCAACTGGACATCCTCGTTCGGCGGAATCAAAGACGAGGCGTATCTTGGCTTGTTACGACGCACCATCATCGCCGATTCAGCTCCAGAAAATATCGTCCTACTTGAGATCGAGCCGGAAAAGCAAAAAACACGGATCGATTTCGCTGCTACGGAAACCCTTCTCGGTATCTGCCCGGTTTGCGTGACGAAAATCAAGAAGCGCGGTCGCCAATTATTTTACGATCGCGATGAACGTGAAGTGCGGATTGAGCGGATTTACAACCGGGTAATTTTCGATGAGCTAACTCAGAGACCCGATTTGAATCTGCCATTCCGGTTTCAAGATGATCTCGACGTCACATGGGTCGGTCATCCGAATTGGTACTTCCGGATCAGCAAACATTCACTGCCGTTCCTAAAGACTGAACACACATCGCCAGCGTTTTTTGCCGACGAATTCCCAGTCGGCGAAAAGATCGATAATTACGTTTTGAAACCGCTCTACTCGTTTGCCGGTCACGGCGTGGAGATGGAGCCAACACGCGAAAAAACCGCTGCTCTAAAGAATCCGCACGAATGGATTTTGCAGAGGAAAGTCGACTACGCTGCGTTTGTGCCAACGGTTGATGGCCAGAAATCAAAGGCCGAAATCCGCATGATGTTTGTTTGGCCGGAGAGCGACCGCGATCCAACATTGGTCAACAATCTTGTCCGAATGAGTCAGAGCAAGATGATGGGTGTCGATTTCAACATCGACAAAACCTGGGTGGGCGCCAGTATCGCCCTGCACGAGGGTTAGCGCGCAGGTTTCGGATGTAGTTCCGACGGGAAACCGACGGCTTCCTCTACAGTTGTTTTTCCATTATTTCTCGCACTTCGGCTGATGTACGAACGGGAACGATTTCGAAATCCACCAAGTCTTTCCAATTGTCGATCCAGCGCTGGAAGAGCGACTCGTCTTCGGTGCGCATCAGTTGCCAGCAAATTTTCCGATCGACAGCAATCCAGCTCGAAACGTACTCGAGTCCTTCGGGCATCATCCGGCCTTTTTCGCGCAGACGCCGGTAAATCGCAGGCGGGTCTTTGAAGCGTTCGACGATCATATAAAGCATCCGTTCCTCGTGCGATTACGTCGGTTCAGTTGAAACCGTCGTTTCGCCGGCGCCCTGCTCAAACGCCTGTTCCACTGCTCGCCACGGCAGCATTGCGCATTTGACCCGTTGCGGAAAATGTTGCACGCCTTTCATAACACGGAGATCACCCAGCGCTTTGGGCGCTTCCCCTGCGTCATTTGTGACGAGATCGTGGAAGGCGCGAAGCATTTCCATCGCTTCCGAGCGACTTTTTCCCTTGAGTTTCATCGTCATCAAAGACGCTGATGCCTGGCTGATCGCGCATCCGCTCCCAGTAAACTTGATGTCCTCCAAGCCACCGCCGGCATCAAATTTAACAGCGAGATGAATTTCATCGCCGCAAGCCGGGTTGTCACCATGTACTAGCACCGCGGCATCAGGCAGCTCACCGAAATTCCGCGGCCGGCGCGAATGATCGAGAATGACTTCCTGATATAGCTCTTCGATTTCCATGAATTACCTGTTTAGCGTTTTGGGTCGCACAGCATCGCGTACGCTATTTGTCATGTTGAGCAAAGCGAAACATCTCTGGCTGGTCCTTGGCGCCCTGGCCGACCGACTGATCCGAGATTCTTCGCTGCGCTCAGAATGACAGGAAACGACGCACATCATTTAAAGAAACGCGCAGCCTTGTGCAGGATTTCAATCATCCGATCTATTTCCTCTTTCGTGTTGTAGAAATAGAAACTGGCGCGCGTCGTCCCCGACACACCAAATCGCCGCATTAACGGCTGGTTGCAATGATGCCCGCCTCTTAACGCCAGTCCGTATTGGTCGGCGAACGTGGTGAGATCATGCGGATGCGCCGCATCCATCACAAATCCAACCAGGGCGCCACGCTCCTCGGCTGGTCCAAAAACGCGCGTCCGTGGCAATTCGGTCAGGCGATCGCATGCATAACGCGCCAGTTGCAAGTCATGTTGGAAAATTGCTGCGCGCCCGATTCCATCAAGATAATCAATCGCCGCAGCGAGACCGATGGCCCCCGCGATATTTGGCGTGCCAGCTTCGAATCGATGCGGCGCTTTCTTAAACGTGCTCTTTTCCAAGGCGACGCTTACAATCATTTCACCACCGCCGTGCCAGGGCGGTATGGAATCTAAAATCTCCTTTCGCGCATAAAGAGCGCCGATCCCGGTCGGTCCACACATCTTGTGGCCGGAGAACGCCATGAAGTCGCAGCCCAACTCGCCCACGTTGAGCGTTAAGTGTCCCACGCTCTGCGCCGCATCCACCAGCGCAAGGGCGCCTACGGCGTGCGCTTTCTCACACAACTCGGCGACAGGATTAATTGTGCCCAGGGAATTCGAAATGTGTGTAAAGGCAAATAGTTTCACCTCCTGCGTAAGTAATTTGGGAAGGTGTGCGAGATCCAAAGTCCCATCATCGAGAACCGGCACGAAGCGCAGCCGCGCTCCTGTTCGTTCCGCTAACAATTGCCACGGCACAAGATTGCTGTGGTGCTCCATTTCTGTCAGGAGAATGACATCTCCTTCGCGGATAAATTTTCCGCCCCATGCCTGGGCTACCAGATTGATGCTCTCAGTGGTCCCACGTGTGAAGATGATTTCATCTGCACTCGGGGCACCGATATATTCCGCTACACGTTTCCGCGCCTTTTCGTAAGCTTCTGTCGCGCGTGAACTCAGGGTATGGAGTCCACGATGGACATTTGCGTTCTCATGTTCATAAAAATTCCGAAGCGCCTCGATCACCGCGCGCGGCTTCTGTGAGGTCGCCGCGCTATCAAAATAGATCAGAGGATGGCCATGCGCCTGTTCGCGGAGGATCGGGAAATCCTCGCGAAGGCTCTTCCAATCCACGGTGGTGTCGGCAACCTTATGCACCCCATAATCTGCTCCGCGCATGGCAACGCGCTACTTTATTCGAAGACGATTGGAATTTCGCTAGCAGTGCGCAAAGGTGGAACGCGTTGTCCTCAACGCGTTGGCAAATATCCGCGGCTCTGCCGCCTAACTTCTATTTGCGCGATTCCGCGGACTTTATACTGCGCCTTCGGCGACTGCTTTCACCATCGTCTTCGGAGAAGCCGATCCGCCTTTGTAGGCATGCCCCTTTACCGCTATTTCAATTCTTCGTTCACTTCGGCAAAGGCGTTCACCGCGAATTCCAAATCTTCGCGCGAATGCGCTGCTGACACTTGTGTGCGGATCCGCGCTGTGCCATGCGGAACGACCGGGTAAAAAAAGCCGATGACATAAACGCCTTTCTCAAGCATTCGACTGGCGAACTTTTGTGATTTGGCTGCGTCGCCAATCATGATCGGAACAATAGGGTGAACGCCAGGCTTGATCGTCAGGCCGCGTTCCGTCAACGCGGCGCGGAAATATTTCGTGTTTTCTTCAAGCTTGTCGCGCAGTTCAGTGGATGCGCTGAGAAGCTCGAGCGCCTTCAGTGACGCCGCGACCACCGGCGGTGCGATCGTGTTGGAAAACAAATAGGGACGCGAGCGTTGCCTTAACAGGCCGACAATTTCTTTGCGACCGCTGGTAAAACCGCCGCTCGCGCCACCGAGCGCCTTGCCAAGAGTGCCAGTGATCATGTCCATTTTGCCCATCACACCGCGATATTCGTGTGTACCTCGTCCTGTCTTGCCGAGAAATCCGGTCGCGTGCGCGTCGTCCATCATCGTGAGTGCGTCGCATTTCTCCGCGAGCTCAACAATTGACTTGAGATCGGCAATGGTTCCGTCCATCGAGAAACAGCCGTCCGTGGCGATGAGTCGAAAACGCGCATCCTTTGCGGCGCGGAGTTGGGCTTCTAGATCGGCCATGTCGTTGTGCTTGTACCGAAAGCGTTGCGCTTTGCAGAGCCGGATACCATCGATGATGCTGGCGTGATTCAATTCATCGCTGATCACGGCGTCCTTGTCGGTGAGCAGTGTCTCGAACAAGCCGCCGTTTGCATCGAAACAGGATGGGTAAAGAATCGTATCTTCAGTGCCCAGGAATTTGGTAAGCGCTGCTTCGAGTTCCTTATGAATGTCCTGCGTGCCACAAATAAAACGCACACTCGCCATCCCAAATCCGTGCGTTTCGAGAGCCTCTTTGGCGGCAGCGATCAGCGCGGGATGATCTGCCAGCCCTAGATAATTGTTGGCGCACATGTTGAGCACGCGATTGCCGCCCATGATCGCAATGTGCGCGTCCTGCGGACTCGTGATGACACGCTCGGTTTTGAAAAGACCTTGCGATTTAATTTCTTCGAGAGTTTGAACGACCTGATTTTCGAATTCGGAAACCATAGAGTCCACAGATTACACAGATTTCGAATGGGCGGAAAACAAACACAAAGCCGCAGAATAGAGCCGCTGGGACGCGAACGACATGGACGGCAGCCCAGAGGGCGAGCCAAAGGGAATTCGCAAGTCATTAAATAGCGAAGCAGGAATGTCGAATGACAAGGAAATTGCAGCTTCGACTTATCCCCATTGTCGGTGCCAGGTTTTGAGGCGCAGTCGTAACCTCCCAGCAAAAACATCTTAAATAGGGACTTGCGCGCCTTGTGAATAACTGTTAATAAGTTTCCCGGTGTTTCGCCTTGACCTACGCTGAATGTCGAAATCTTGCCTGGGCCATTCTTGCGGCTTTTATCGCCATCATTCTGCTCAGTGGTTGCGGGACAAGTCACCATGCGCTGCCTCCTTACGAGTCGCCGCTGGCGAAAACGGATTTTCAACATGTCCGCACGACAGCGTACACGCACACTGAGTCAGACCACCGCGAGTACGGCAATCACAATGCTCTGGGCGGGGAATTGCAGGCAGCTGGCCCACCTATCCACCGAGCCGAAGTAACGCGGCGCGCGATTCCCGTTGATGGTGTGCCCCGCGCTATGCCCGTGGACGAGACCGATTCGTTTTCACCACAGCTCCAACCATTCTCGATTGAAGAAAAGCGAACAGTCACGCGCACAACAAAACGCGGGGCGAAAACAACGCGCAGCGTAAAGCGCGCCGTTGTGGTCGCCAAACCGCGTATCGGCAGCGCTGCAGCTGATTGGTCACGCTGGCCGGCGGGCACGGCCTTCCGACTGGTCTCCACTGGACAAATTTATCGCGTTGACGATTACGGCTGGGCTCTCGCTGGCCGCAACACGATTGATCTATACATGCCGAATCAACATGAAATGAATTCTTGGGGCGCTCGCCAGGAAACCATCCAGATTCTACAATGGGGCGATCCGCAAGAAAGTTTGCAATTCCTGAGTCGCCACCAGGACTACAGGCACATTAAGCGAATGGTGCTTGAACTGGAAGGTCGCCATGAACAAGCGGCCGCGTTGCGGTAGCAAATTTGGGTAGCGCACTCGTCTCGCGTGTTGGTTTCGGCGTCGCGCCGAAACAAGCTTTTCTTAAAATGACATCGGGATCATCGGAGAACGCTAGAAAGGTTCGCGATGGCGAGACGCCATCGCCAACACGCGAGACGCGTGCGCTACCCGGAAATATCCGCGATATCCGCGTAATCCGTGGACAGGGATTCAGCGTTCGTCCCAATTGAGTACGATCTTGCCGGAGTTGCCTGATTTCATCAGCTCGATGGCTTCCTTGAATTCTGTGTAGGGGAAGCGGTGGGTAATCACCGGTGAGATGTCGAGACCGGATTGGATCATCGCGGTCATTTTGTACCAGGTCTCGTACATTTCGCGGCCATAAATCCCTTTAATAGTGAGCTGATTGAAGACCACCAGGTTCCAATCAATCGCGGCGCTACCGGGCATGATGCCTAGCAGCGCGATCTTCCCGCCGTGAAATATGTTCGGCAAAATGTCGGCGAACGCTTTTGGATTGCCGGACATCTCCAGCGCCACATCGAATCCTTCTTTCATCCCCAGCTTTTGCATCGCATCGGCGACCTTTTCCGTACGCACATCCAACGCCAGATCCGCTCCCATTTTGCGCGCGAGATCCAGACGATACGGATTGACGTCTGTAATCACGATGTGACGCGCGCCGGCTCGTTTGCAAACAGGGATCGCCATGCAGCCGATTGGTCCCGCGCCGGTGATGAGCACATCTTCACCGACCAGATCGAACGAGAGCGCCGTGTGGACGGCGTTGCCCATCGGATCGAAGCAAGAAAGCACATCGAGTGAGATCGAGGGATCTGCGTGCCAGCAGTTGTCCTGTGGGATCGCTACAAATTCCGCCCATGCGCCGGGGCGATTCACGCCCACGCCCTGTGTGTTGGGGCAAAGGTGACGCCGTCCCGCGAGGCAATTGCGACAATGTCCACACGTGATGTGTCCCTCCCCTACCACGAGATCGCCCTTTGCGAATCCTTTCACATGATCGCCTACATCGTCGACAACGCCGACGAACTCATGGCCGATCGTCATGGGAACAGGGATCGTTTTCTGCGCCCACGCGTCCCAGTTGTAAATGTGAACATCAGTTCCGCAGATCGAGGTTTTCAAGACTCGAATAAGCACGTCATCGCCACGCACTTCAGGGACGGGCACTTCCTCGATCCACAGCCCCGGCTCGGCTTTCGCCTTCACGACGGCCTGCATCGTTTTCTGCATGACAGAAGATTAGGCGAATCAGGAACGCATGAAACAAAATTTATAGGGCGACAGCGTGTCAGGCAGCGGATGCGTCAATTGTTCAGCGACTGCATGGGTAGCTAGTCGTTACAGGGGCTGCAACGAAGCGTTCTCCCCTCGAAGGTTTTCCTACACCATCGGCTTCCTGCCGCATTTTCTAGTTTTTCCTTGACACCTCGTCGGGATTTCTGACACAACGCCTGCGAAGGAAATGATTAAACGGCCAGAAATGAGACGCGATGGTACCAGCTTCGTCCCGCGGGTGCGGGGTTCCTCCGAAACTATTTCGCGAGCAGGCGGCGCGGCAGGGATAATTCAGGAAAGGCCAAAAACAATGAAGGAAAATTAAATTATGAAAATTCGGAAAATTATATTTGGGACGGTCCTGTCTGCGCTTGTGTGCTTTGGGCTTTGCCAACAGGTGCAAAGCGCCACAGACACACCAGATCCAGGTTCTGTCCCCACAAGCAACACAGCGGACGGGCAAGGCGCCCTCGGGAGCCTCACCACCGGTCTATACAATTCGGCCTTTGGCTTCTTGTCAGTCTTATCCTTAAGCGACGCCAACTTTGACACTGGCGTAGGCGCGGCAGCGCTGCTTGTCGACAATGGCGGCACTAATACCGCCGTCGGCGCGGGCGCGCTATTAAATAATAGCGATGGAGCGGATAACAACGCAGTCGGTGCATTCGCGCTGTTTAACAATGTCAGCGGATTCTTCAATAACGCGCATGGGCGCAACGCGCTCCTGAACAGTACCGGCAGCCAAAATAATGCGATGGGCGATGACGCCATGTTCTTCAACACGACAGGGTCCTTTAACACAGCGATCGGTGATGACGCACTCGATGCCAACGTAGACGGTAATAATAACGTCGCTGTCGGTGACGAGGCCGGCACCGGTTTGGGGGCAAGCGTCAATAACTGCATCGCGATCAACGTACCTGGTGCAGGTCCTTTTGCTACCCTCGATAACACCTGCTTCATCGGCAGCATCTTCGATCAACCGGTTAGCGACGTTGGCACCCAAGAAGCAGTATTTGTCGATCAATTTAACGTCGTGGGCATCTCCGCGTCGTCCCGGCGCTTCAAACACGACATTCAACCGATGGACAAGGCCAGCGAAGCCATTCTGGCGCTCAAGCCGGTGACCTTCAAATACAACGCCGATAAGAACGGCAGGACCCAATACGGTTTGATTGCCGAGGAGGTGGCCACAGTGAATCCCGACCTCGTGGTGCAGCACAAGGATGGTGAAATCTCGACCGTGCGTTACGAGCAGGTCAACGCGATGTTGCTCAACGAATTCCTCAAAGAGCACAAAAAAGTGCAGAACTTGGAAGTCACTGTCGCGCAGCAACAGAAAGGGATGGAGGTTCTGACGGCCCAACTCAAAGAACAGGCCGCGCAAATCCAAAAAGTGAGCGCGCAGCTCGAAGTGAGCAAGCCTGCACCGCAAGTAGTTGCCACCAAACCGTAAGACTCCGAATAGAGTGGCCTTGTGTGCCAGGCACCGAGGTGAATTGGAAAGGCGTTCGCCCCTGCGGCGAACGCCTTCACCTTTTCCGTTCCTCGATAGCATCGGCTTGGTCGCGTGGAAGCAGGTCTTCAAACGGTCGGAAAAATTGGCGTGAAAAGCATAACGACGCTTCGCCTTTGCGAGCAGGTTTCATTTGACTGGCTCTTGGCCTTCCATTTTCCTTGCCGAATTAGCTAACATCCCAGTTTACGTCTTGATATGAAAAAAATTTTTATCCTTCCGATGGTCATCTCTCTCGCGATGATTTGTTCTTGCCAAAAACAAGATGCAGTCGCCGAACAACAACTTGCCCAGCGGAAAGTGGAACTGGATACACGCGAGGACGCGTTAATTGAAAGACTGAATGCGTTGGATGAAAAAGTTAATGCGTTGGATGAAAGAGTGAGAGCGCTGGCCGAAAACGAAAAATCCAGGGCCAACATCCAGACGATTCCTCCCGATGCTCAGTCGCAGGACGTCGTTCGCGACGCAGCGGAGGCCAAAGCTGAAAGAGACAGGAGAATGCAAGAGTTTCGCGCCCAGATTCAGGCCCGAATTACCGACCCCTCGCAGCTAAACGCTGCAAAAGCTGAAAAAGACAGGATGACGCGAGAGCGACTTCAGAGACAGGGTGCGCAGCAGCAATCGCAGAGCCAAAAACAGTATAAGTTCCAACAAGCACAGAAAGCATGGATGGCGGGAGCGGCGGTGTCTCCTGCAGTCCAGGATGCGGCGCCAACTTCACCAACCACACCTTCTGCGCTAGACGCTGCCTCGCCAGCTTCGTCTCCTCCGGTAGGGGCTAGTTCGCCAACTGCATCTCCTGCGGCTACGTTGCAAACTCCATCGCCCACGCCGGAATAAGTCCGAGGCGCTCGTTACGCGCTTAGCCAAAACTGGCTGGGGAATTTGCGCGTGCTCCGGCAAGGTTGCGCGTATTGGAGCGTGCTCAAGGAATCGACCTTCGCTGCGGCGACACTACCCAGGCCGAGGGAAACGCGTTCCACCGGTCGCGGTTGAGTCGTATTGCGCTGATACGCGGCACGTCTGCGCTTGCGCCTGATTCGTTCCTCCGAGATGATGCAAGTGCATGTCTTCAACGCTGGAGCAAACCGAGTCGAACATAATCACGCCGCGCTCCACTTTCATTCTGCGGTTCATCAGCACGATCGCGCTTTGGACAATCGCTCTGCTGATCATGTTCTCCGGTTACGAGATTCTTTTTTGGCTGCTGATCAGCCTGTTCGGATTGATCGGGCTATTGGAATTCTACCTAATGCTCGATCACAAAGGCCTGCCCAATTTCAAAATCACGGGAATGATTTGCGGCGCCGTTCTGCTAGCCGGCAGTTTTTATTACTTTTCCAAGATCGGACCGGCACATTCGTATGACTTCGAAGTTGCCGTCCTGTTGTTTTTTTTGCTGACCGTCTTCGGTCGACAAATGTTTGCTCGCCTTCGCCATGACGAGCCGCTGCAGACAATGGCTTATACTTTGTTCGGTCTGCTCTATGTGCTTTGGCTTTTTAATTTCATCACCAAGATTGTCTATCTAACCCCACGTTCGAGCACGGGCCAATTGACCGGGCAATTCTATGTTCTGTTTCTGATCGCAGTGACAAAATTTGCCGACATGGGTGCGTACCTAACCGGCAGCGTCGTTGGACGGCACCTGATGGTCCCTCATATTAGCGGCAAGAAAACGTGGGAGGGTTTTTTCGGCGCGATTGTTTTTGCGCTGCTATGCAGTCTGGGATTGTTCAAACTGATGCCGGGGCATTTATCGGCGCTGAACTGGATGCACACGACAATTCTCGGAGTACTTCTTGGCCTCGGAGCAGTGCTCGGCGATTTGGCTGAATCAATCATCAAGCGCAGCACAGATGTAAAGGACTCTGGAAATCTGTTGCCGGGAATCGGAGGTGCGCTGGACCTTGTGGATAGTCTTCTATTTACCGCGCCGCTTTTGTTCTTCTATCTGCGACTGGTGATTCGGGTGCCGTAACCACGAACCTACGTGTTGGAGTGATTCTCAATTTTAAACACCGCAAATTGGAGTGGGAACGCATTGTCTTATGAATTCGTGTCCATTCGTGATTAAGAAATGACGACGGAAACTTCTGGAGAGCGCAAGCGTGTTGTCATTCTCGGCGCGACAGGATCGATCGGAGAGAGTGCGCTGAAAGTAGCACGCGATATTCCGGAGCGGATGGAAATTGTCGGCCTGGCTGCCAATAGTAACGCGGAAAAACTCGCGGCGGCTGCGAATGAAACGCGTGCGCAATCTGTTTGTCTGGTCGATGAAACGAAGATCGATGCACTTCAGCGCGCACTTACGTACAAGCCGCGAATTTTTGCGGGACAGAAAGGATTACGTGAGATCGCCCGCCTGACGAATGCGGAGATGGTGCTGGTCGCAATAGTAGGTACTGGGGGGTTGCGTCCGGCGCTGGCGGCGATTGAGGCCGGCAAAGACCTCGCCGTGGCGAGCAAGGAAATTCTGGTGATGGCAGGCGAGATCGTAATGCGCGAGGCCCGCGATAATGACGTGCAGGTGTTGCCTGTGGACAGCGAGCACAATGCGATTTTTCAGTGCTTGGAAGGCAAAAGTTCTTTGGACGTTCGCCGCGTCATCCTGACGGCATCAGGTGGACCGTTTCGCGAGACGCCGGGAAAAGATTTTGATTCGATCATACCCGAACAGGCGCTAATGCATCCGACGTGGAATATGGGACCAAAGATTACGATCGATTCAGCGACCCTGTTCAATAAGGGACTGGAGATGATCGAGGCACATTGGCTCTTTGGCGTCGAGATGAAGCGCGTCGAAGTGGTGATACACCCGCAGAGCATTGTTCATTCGATGGTCGAGTTCGCAGACGGGTCCACGCTAGCGCAATTGAGTTATTCCAACATGTGTTTCCCGATCCAGTACGCCGTGACCTGGCCGCATCGGGTACCGAATAGTTTGCCACCACTCGATTTCTCGAAATTGTCCAGGTTGGAATTTTTCACGCCGCGCTACGACGATTTTCCCGCGCTGAAGCTGGCGCGCCGGGCGGGGGAGACCGGCGGCACGTTGCCTGCCGTCATGAATGCCGCAAACGAAATAGCAGTCGCTGGTTTTTTGGACCGGCAAGTTCGTTTTCCGGATATCTGGCAGATTGTTGAAGAAGTCATGAACCGCCACACATCCGTTGCGCACCCCGATCTGGATGCCATATTGCACGCCGATCAGTGGGCACGTAACGAAGCGCAGGGGTTATCTAAATCGGTAAATCGTTGAAAGAATTACAACGACAGATACGCTCGTGTGTCCAACAAATGACTAATCACTGATCACTTGTTTCTAATTACAATGCTATTGCACATTGCCCGCGTCGTTTTCATCCTGCTGGAAGTCCTCATCCTGTTCAATCTGCTGATCGTGGTCCATGAACTGGGGCACTTTCTGGCGGCGCGCTGGCGAGGACTTTACATCGAAAGATTCGGTGTTTGGTTCGGCAAGCCGATCTGGAAGAAAACAATCAACGGTGTCCAATACTCGCTCGGCTCGCTGCCGTTCGGGGGCTTCGTTGCGCTGCCGCAACTTGCACCAATGGACATCATCGAGGGAAAAGCGGATGTAGACCGCGCAAGGTTGCCGAAAATTTCCGCGCTCGACAAAATCATCGTAGCAATTGCCGGGCCGCTGTTCAGTTTGCTGCTGGCGCTTTTCTTTGCGGCCATCGTTTGGGCTGTCGGCCATCCGGTGAGCGAAGCGGATTCCACCACGGTGATCGGTTATGTCTTGCCCGATTCGCCGGCCCAAAAGGCAGGCTTGAAACCCGGCGACAAAATCCTCTCGGTTGATGGCAAATCGGTCAGGCGTTTTATGGGGATGAGTGACAGCGTGAGCTGGGATGTGGTGCGAAGCGAAGGCGACAAGATTGAGGTAAAATTCGAGCGAGACGGAAAGGTGCAGACCGTTTGGGTGGAACCTTACAAGGCGGAGACCCGTGGATGGCGCAGAAAAAGCGTGCGCCAGTTGCTTATTTACCCGGCAGAGACCGCGATCATTGACAAAGTAGAACCGAACACGCCGGCTGCGGCTGCCGGACTTCGCTCAGGAGACATCATTCGCGGGTTCGATAAGACGCCCATCTATAATCCCATCGCGCTGCTGGAATACATCAGCAAACATCCGAACGACGAGCTTGTTCTTCATGTGGAGCGTGGTGGCGAGAAGTTTGACGTTCCGGTAAAACCAACGCTGCTGCCTACGAACGGCGAAAAGAAACCACGAATCGGAATTCAATGGGACACGACCGGAATCGTGTCGATCCAGCATCCCAATCCGATCGAACAGGTTTACAACAGCGTAGCCAGCACGTTAAACACAATTGGCGCAGTTGCCTCGCCCAAGTCGGACGTAAAATTGCAGCATTTGAGCGGTCCCGTCGGGATCGGTCGCATTTACTATCTGCTTTTCCAAAGCGAACGCGGCTGGCAGCTGGCGCTGTGGTTTAGCGTGATTTTGAATGTGAACCTGGCGATCTTGAACATGTTGCCGATTCCAGTTCTCGATGGTGGCCACATTGTATTGGCGATCATCGAATCGATCCGCCGCCGGCCAGTGAACATGCGTGTGCTGGAGGTCATACAGACAAGCTGCGCTGTAGTCATCATCGGTTACATGCTCTACATCACGTTCTTCGACGTGCAGGATTTGCCGTTTGTCCGCAAAAAGCTCGATCAATTCGAGGCGCCCTCGCCCGCGAAACATACGCAAAAGCCGTAGCTGCATGCGTTGCGCGGTGCCGTGCAAAGTCGTACAATATTATCGTAACGACGAAGCCGAGGTCATCGACCTGGCGCTTGTCGTTTTATTGAACGACCTTGGGGCCTACAATGCGTGAGCTGTCATACTGCGAAAATCCGCTTGTTTATCGCCGTCGAAAAACGCGTGAAGTGAAGGTCGGCAACGTCGGCGTCGGCGGCGATAATCCAATTCGCGTCCAATCGATGATCACCTGCGATACGATGGATACGGAGGCGTCGATTCAACAGACAATCGAGCTGGCAAACGTAGGCTGTGAAATTGTCCGTATCACTGCGCCCACGGTGAAGGACGCGCGCAATCTTGAGCAAATCGTGAAGGGCTTGCGGGAACGCGGCTGCAACGTGCCAACTGTTGCAGATATCCATTTCAAGCCAGACGCCGCCATGGAAGCTGCGAAATGGGTGGACAAAGTACGAATTAATCCGGGCAATTACGCAGATTCCAAGAAATTCGTCATTCGCGAATACACCGATGAACAGTACGCCGGAGAGTTGAATCGGATTCGCGAGCGGTTTTCACCTCTCGTCGATCTGTGCAAGAAGCGTGGAATCGCCATGCGCATCGGAACAAATCACGGCTCGCTTTCCGACCGCATCCTGAATCGGTACGGGGACACGCCGCTTGGAATGGTGGAGAGCGCGCTCGAGTTCGCAAGGATCGCACGCGACCTGGACTATCACGATTTCATTTTCTCGATGAAAGCGAGCAATCCGAAGATCATGATCGCGGCGTATCGGTTACTCGTCGCGCGATTGAACGAGCTTGGGCCGGACTGGAATTATCCACTGCACCTCGGCGTAACTGAGGCCGGCGAAGGCGAAGACGCGCGGATCAAAAGCGCGATCGGGATCGGCTCCCTGCTGGCTGATGGGATCGGGGACACCATTCGCGTGTCACTTACTGAGGACAGCCCACATGAGATTCCCGTCGCGAAAGCCTTAATTGAAAACATCGACGAAATGTCCGGCTCTCAACTCTCAGCTCTCAACTCTCAACTCTCCTTCGATCCATATTCGTATCAGCGTCGCGCGAGCGACACGCGGGCTGTAGCTGGAATCGGTAATTCCGGCCTGCGAGTTAAACTCGGGGGCGCAGAATTGATTCGAGTAGTCGTCAGACAGGCAAACTTCGACAAGATCGCCCATAAGATCGAGAAGATGGGCGATTATAAACCGGAAATTATCTATGAGGACGCCGGCATTGTGGAAATCGATCCGCGTGATGAGACCGCAATTGCCAAATTGAATGCGGAGCGCAGCCCGCAGTTTGTCACCGTGAGAGACGATGTCGATCTTGCAATGATTCCTGCCTTTCGATTGCTGGCAGCCAAATTGCATTCGCGGCATCCGATCTTGTTGAAGGATGTTTTGAATTGCAGGACGTCCGCCGCGGCGGACGCCGCTGAAAAGGATGGCGTTTCACAGAAACACCCTGCAAATTTTCTTGAGACGCTCCTCACTGCGGCCACAAACATTGGTTCCCTGCTATGCGATGGAATCGGTGACGCGATTTTGGTGCAGGGCGAAGAGGCGCCGGGCCAGGCGTTGCGCCTTAGTTACAACATTCTTCAAGCAGCCGGATCACGGATTTTCAAAACCGACTACGTCGCCTGCCCTTCATGCGGCCGCACCTTGTTCAACTTGCAAACCACGACGGCCAAAATCAAAGAGACCACGTCGCATCTCAAAGGGGTAAAGATCGCGATCATGGGCTGTATCGTGAACGGGCCCGGCGAAATGGCCGACGCCGATTTTGGTTATGTTGGCGGCGCGCCGGGTAAGGTGAATCTTTACGTCGGCAAAACGGCAGTGAAATTCAATATACCCGAAGCGGAGGCAGTGGACCGGCTCAAAGATTTGATCCGCGAGCATGGCAAATGGGTCGAGCCTGTATACGGCACAGCCGCGCTCGAACCCGCTTCATAGCATAGCGCGATTACCAACCCCGAAAGCGCTTCGGGTTCGATTGCTGGTAACTGCAGAGCCATCGCTCTGGATTGTTCGCACCAGGGGCCAAGCCAGCATTACAAAAATGTCAGGTTAAAAAGCTTGACCTGGTTTTAGTGACGCTAACAAACTCGTTCTTCGGGGAACGTGTAGGGAATAAGAAACTCCAACTCCAACTTCAGCTAAAAAAATATGAAAACTCTTCGTCGGATCAGTAAAAATCGTGCTTTTGCACATGTACGTGTTCTGGCTGCCGTTCTCTTTGTCCTGGCCGCGGCAGCATTAGTATTTCTGGCGGCATCTCCGCCCGCTGCTGCTCAACGGACTGCGCGCCCGCAGCCTCTAACTCCAACATTTTCCAAAGCCGTCGCTTTTGACGTATCGCCTGCTCTCCGAGATTTACCGCGGGCTGCCCGACCTTTGGTCTTCGATCCTAATAAGATAGTGGAAGTGCGGCCGGAGCGAGGCGGATCAGAAGGTCCGCAGGCTCACGGCGTCAAGCCGTACAGTGCCGATGGAGTACTACAACTCTTCAACCCAGCACCGACCATCCCGGCTCCCTTGCTGACCTTCGAAGGAATGTCGAATCAGGACAACTTCAACATCTTCGGCTTTAGAGTGAACCCGCCTGACCCCAACGGTGAAGTCGGCCGTAATAATTTTGTGGAAATGATCAACTTGGTCTATGCCGTTTATGATAAGGCTGGCAACTTGCTGGCGGGGCCGATAGACACAGGTTCGCTGTGGGCGGGCTTCGCCATCCCAGACTGCACGGACCCTTCCGGTGACCCGGTCGTGCTGTATGATAAATTTGAGGATCGCTGGCTCCTTTCTCAGTTCACCACCAGTGGTCTCTCTGATCCGACTAAACCCTTCTGGAACTGCGTCGCGGTCTCCACCACGAGTGATCCGACCGGCACATATTTCCGCTACGCGTTCGAGACTACATCTGACGGCGTGTTCTACTTCCCGGACTATCCAAAGTATGGCGTCTGGAGGAATTCGTACATTCTCACCACGCGCGAATTCGGACCAACTGTCGAGTACGGCATTGGCGTTTACGCACTCGAACGGGGCAGGATGCTTGAAGGAGATCCGAACGCCCGCGCTGTTAAGTTCTTCCTGGATGGAAACGCCCCCGGCATGTTGCCGCTGGTAGGCGACGGTTTACTGCCGGCGGATGTCGATGGTAATACAAAACCGCCCAAGGATGCCCCTGCGCCTATTATCGGCACACAGGACGATAATGCCTCGTATGGCGCGGCGTTCGACGCACTTAACATTTGGGAACTCAGCATAACGTGGCAGGCACATCCTGTGGCGTCAATCGCCCTTAAGACGCAACT
>Ga0209805_1000548_pt1 | contig 22774 bp, 18 predicted proteins | sample GraSoiAngelo_148_FD_185905 | JGI IMG/M metagenome (GOLD analysis project Ga0209805, IMG submission 185905) | Grasslands soil microbial communities from the Angelo Coastal Reserve, California, USA - 14_1009_09_20cm (SPAdes) (version 2) | ecosystem: Environmental > Terrestrial > Soil > Grasslands ...
CCACACAGGCGCCGAGGACCTCGCCGCGGAGCCGCGGCGCCGTGTCCGCGAGCCGGTCCAGGGCGCCGTCCAGCGCGCGCAGGCCGCACTTCTGCCGCGGCAACAGCGTGGGGCGGAAGCGTCCCGGCAACAGCTCCGCGCGCGCCGCTTCGAAGGCGCGTGCGGCTTCCGCCGGAGCCGCCGCGCCCGCGTAGGCCAGCATGGAGAGCAGGAGGGATACGGCGTCGACCACCTGGATCTGCGGGCTCGTCCCCGCGTCCGGAAACTCCGGTTTGAAGTGCGCGGCCAGGTGGCGCGACAGCACCCGCTGCAGCGTGTACTCGAACAATCCGATGCGCGAGTCGGCACGGACCAGCCGATCGACGGCGGTCTGGAACTCGCCATGCTGCGCAGTGGACAACCGTCGCAAGGCTGGGAGCGCGAGGTTGAGGATGGGCAGCCGCGCTTCCGCGGGACAGTCCCGCAGGGCGCCTGAGGCCCTCGACACCTGGTCCGCGAGCTGCGGATCCCCGATCGCGAGCAGGGCACTCAGCTGCGCGGCCCTCGTCTCCGGGTTGCGATCGAGCAGGAGTCCCAGCACGACCGCTCTCGCCATCGAGGGCTCCCGGATGGAATCGCGAAGGCGCTCCGGAATTCGAGCCACCAGGGACTGCGCGTAGGCGATGTGCTCATCACCCAGTGCGCCGACGCTGGCGATCACGGCGCGGGGATGGACGGGGAAGCCGCGCTCGCTCTGCACGGCCGCCGCCACGGCGGGGATCTCCTCATCGACCGCGACGGGCTGGAGCTGTCCGCGGGGCAACTCGCCCTTGAAGCTCGGGTCGAGGAGTCGGATGCGTTGCTCCAGCGGCGGATGGGTCGACATCAACGCGGTGAAATGCGCGATTCCTTCGCTGAAGTAGAAGTGGCTCGCCTCTTCCGCACCCGGAGCGACCAGCCGGGAGCCGCGGTCGAGGCGGCCGATCTTCTTCAGCGCTCCCGCCAGCCCAGCAGCGTTCCGGGTGAACTGAACGCCCGACGCGTCGGCGAGCAACTCGCGTTCCCGGCAAACCGCGGCCTTGATGAGCCGGGTGAAGAACACGCCGATCGAGCCGATCAGGTAGAGCGCGACCCCGACGAAGACGATGACGCCGAGTCCACCGGGATTGACCTTGCGCCGGCTTTCCGAGCTGCTCGAGCGTCCGAACGATCGCAGGATCCTGGACCCGATCAAACCGATCACCAGGATGCCATGGACCAGGCCCAGCAGGCGCAGGTTGATCTTCGAGTCGCCGTTCAGCAGGTGGCTGAACTCATGGGCAATCACGCCCTGCAGCTCGTCGCGGGAGAGCACCTTGAGGCATCCGTCGGTGACCGCGATCGCCGAGCGCGAAGCATCGAGGCCTACCGCCAGGGCATTGATCCCCGGCTCGTCCGGAAGGAGGTACACGGCTGGCACCGGAACTCCGGACGCGATGGCCATCTCCTCGACGACGTTGAGGAGCCGCCGCTGATGGGGGTCGCTCGCGTTCGGATCGAGCAGGTGTCCACCGAGACCAAGCACAACCGAGTCCGCGGAGGCGCTGAGCGCGCGGATCTTGAAGAAGCTGACGGCGGCGATGAGCGCCACCGTGTTTGCCGCAACCCTCCAGAACAAGTCGCCGTTCCAGAATTGCCCGAAGGCCTCCAGGAGCGGCCGGCCGAATGCGTACTGCAGCGCGAGCCTCATGGCTGCGTAGACGGCCATCACCGTGCCGCAGACCGCCAGGCCGAACAGCAGGATCAGCCAGCCCGTGCGGCTTCTGGCTCGTTCCTGCTCCTCGAAGAAGTCCATCGGCTCCTTCAGCGGCTCAGGCGAACGAGACCTTTACGACCTCGCGCTCGACGGCGCGTTCGATCTCCCACAGCCGCGCTTCGGCGAACCCCGTCGCTCCCGCGATGATCGAGGCGGGAAAGATCTCGCGCCCGGTGTTGTAGGCCATCACCGCATCGTTGTAGGCCTGCCGGGCGAAGGCCACCTTGTTCTCGGTGGACGAGAGCTCCTCGGAGAGCTGGTTCATCGTCGTGTTCGACTTCAAATCCGGGTACGCTTCCGCCAACGCGAACATGCGGCCCAGGGCTCCCCCGAGGGCAGTCTCGGCCCCCGCCAGTTCCCGCATGGCTGTCGCGTCGCCGGGGGCCGCGGCCGCGCGCTGCGCGGCGGTGCTCGCCTGGTTGCGCGCGACGATCACGGCCTCGAGCGTCTGCCGCTCGTGCTTCAGGTAGCCCTTGGCCGTCTCGACCAGGTTGGGGATCAGGTCGTACCGCCGCTTGAGCTGCACGTCGATCTGCGAGAATGCGTTCTTGAAGCGGTTGCGCAGCTCGACCAACCGGTTGTAAGCGGTCACCGCCAGCATCACGACGAGGACCAGGACGCCGAGAACGATCCACCCGATCACGCGATTCCCCCCGCGCTGAAGAGCCGAAGAACGGCTCTCCGCACCGTATCGGCGCACACGGCCCGCGTCCAAATCCCGCGACAGGACACATCCGCGCAGGAAGTGCACCTCGGTGGAAGCGCGCGCGGTGACCGCCGTCGACTTCGCGCGCCGCGACCACCCCGCTCTACATCGAGTCAGAAGGCGGTGTTCCGCGTCAGCCCTTCAGGTGAGGTCGGCCATCGCAAACTTTGACGGCGCCGGCGGTAACGCGATCATCCGCCTGTCCCGTATGCTTCCGAGCGATCTCCTCAAGTGGTTCTTCATCCTGTTCGTCCTGGCGCCCGCGGCGGCGGCGATCCCGGCGTTCAAGGGTCCGCCTCCTATCCGGCAAATCGCGCGATGGGTCCTGCTCGGCGCGTGGCTCGCGCATGCGGCCGCGACGCTCGCATGCTTGAGGTATGCGGTCGCGAAGCCGTCGTCGGGTATCGGCAACGGCGTCTTCTTTTTGGTCGCGATCCCGGTCGCCTTCTTCGCCGTGCTCTGCTTCGGGATCTGGCGGGCCGCCAGGCGCCACGAATACGTGCAATCGCTGCCGCCGGATCTGCGCCGCGTCGAGGAGCTGGCGGACATCGAGCGCGGCCTCGAAGCGGCCACCAAGAGCCTCGCTCAGTCTGAACGCAGGCTGGACGGCTGGTTCCTCAGCAGCGAAGAGAGCGCGCGCCTGCGGGACGACGTCGACATGCTCCGGCACACGATCAGGACGCTCGAACAGGAGCGGGCGAAGCGGATCACTTCCCCCGGATCAGCCTGAGCCGCCTCTGCCTCCTGCGGTTACTCGCCATTCCGCAGGAACGTCGGGATGTCCAGCTCGTCCTCCGACGCGCCGGTCATCTGCCGAAGCTCATCCCAGGAGATGTGCCGGACCGGCTTCTCGCGCGGCGGCGGTGGCGCCGGCGTGACGCGCGCCGGTCCCGGAGCCGGGGTGGCGGCCCGGTGCATCTCCGGAGTCCGCTGCGGCGCCGCGTGACGGGGTCCGGCCGGCTCGGTCGCGTGCGGCATGGCCTGCGTTCCCTGCGACCCGCGCACCGCCCGCGTCGCGTCCATCCGCTCGATGCGGCGGGCGTCGCGCGACGTGAAGCCGGTGGCGATGACGGTGATCTTCAGCCGGTCTCCCATCGCGTCGTCGATCACGCTTCCGAAGATGATGTTGGCATCCTCGTGCGCCGCCTCCTGGATCAGGGAGCAGGCCTGGTTCACCTCGACCAGGGTCATGTTCGCGCCGCCGGTGATGTTGATGAGGATGCCGGTGGCGCCGTCGATCTGCACGTCCTCGAGAAGCGGGCTCTCCACCGCCGCGCGCGCGGCGACCACCGCCCGCGTCTCGCCGCTCGCCGTCCCGGTCCCCATCAGCGCGACGCCCATGTTGCTCATGATCGTGCGCACGTCGGCGAAGTCGACGTTGATCAGTCCCGGGATGGTGATCAGGTCGGAGATGCCTTGCACCGCGTTGAGCAGCACCTCGTCCGCCTTCTTGAACGTATCGAGCAGGGTGGTGCGCTCGTCGGCGACGGCGAGCAGGCGCTGGTTGGGGATGGTGATCAGGGTGTCGACGGCGTTCTTCAGCTCGGCGATCCCATGGTCCGCCTGCTTCAGCCGCCGCTTGCCCTCGAACAAGAACGGTTTGGTCACCACCCCGACCGTCAGCGCCCCGATGCTGCGCGCGATGTCCGCGATGACGGGCGCGCCGCCCGTGCCGGTGCCGCCGCCCATGCCCGCGGTCACGAAGACCATGTCCGCCCCCTCCAGGGCCGCGGCGAGCTTCTCGCGGTCTTCGAGCGCGGCCTGCCGCCCGATCTCCGGATTGGCGCCGGCGCCGAGTCCCTTGGTCACCATGGCGCCGAGCTGGATCTTGGTCGAGGCGCGGTTGTGCTGCAGGGCCTGACAGTCGGTGTTCGCGGCGATGAAATCTACGCCGGTGAGGCCGGCGAGGATCATCGTGTTGAGCGCATTTCCGCCGCCGCCGCCGACGCCGATCACCTTGATCTTCGCGCCGAGCTCGTCCGTCATCTCGTTCATGACTCCTCCGGCCATCAGAACAGCTCCTTGACCCAGCTGAGGAACCTCACCCGAATCGATGCGCCATCGCCGACGCGCAGGTAGGCGCGGTTCTCCTTGCCCTGCTTCGCGCCGTAGAGCAGCAGGCCCACCGCGGTGGCATGCTGCGGGCTCTTCACCACGTCGGTGAGCCCCCCGATCCCGCGGGGAAGGCCGCGCCGCACCGGAAGGCCGAGCACCTCTTCCGCCAGCTCGGGCATCCCGTGCAGGTTGGTGCAGCCGCCGGTGAGTACGGCGCCGCTCGCCAGCAGGTCCTCTTGACCGGCCTTCTCAATCTCGCGGTGCACGAGCTGGAACAGCTCCTCCACCCGCGGCTCGATGATCTCGCAGAGGACGCGCCGGTTGAGCACCCGGGGCGCGCGGCCGCCGACGCTCGGGACTTCGATGGTGTCGTCCTTGTCCAGGCTCGCGCTCTGCGCGCTGCCGAACTTCACCTTGATCTTCTCCGCTTCCACCATCGGGGTGCGCAAGCCGACCGCGATGTCGTTGGTCAAATGGTTGCCGCCGAGCGGGATCACGCTCGTGTGCTGGATGGCGCCCCCCGAGAAGATGGCCAGGTCCGTGGTGCCGCCGCCGATGTCGACCAGAGCGACGCCCAGCTCCTTCTCCTCGTCCGCCAGCACGGCCTCCGCCGACGCGAGCGGCTCCAGCACGATGTCCGCCACCGCCAGCCCGGTCCGCCCGCAGCACTTGACGATGTTCTGCGCGCTGGAGACGGCGGCGGTGACGATGTGCACCTTGGCCTCGAGACGCACGCCGCTCATGCCCAGCGGCTCGCGGATCCCGTCCTGCTCGTCGATGATGTACTCCTGCGGCAGGACGTGGAGGATCTCGCGATCCTGGGGGATGTTGATGGCGCGGGCGGCGTCGAGCACGCGCTCCAGATCGCCCTGCTTCACTTCCTTGTCCTTGACTGCCACCACGCCCTGCGAGTTGAAGCCGCGGATGTGGCCGCCGGCGATCCCGGCGTACACCGCGCTGATCTCGGCGCCCGCCATCAGCTCCGCCTCCTCCACCGCCTTGTGGATGGAAGAGACCGTGGCCTCGATGTTGATCACGACTCCCTTGCGCAGCCCGCGCGACGGGTGGGTGCCGATGCCGATCACGTCGATGCCGTCCGGGGAGACCTCGCCGACGATGCAGCAGATCTTCGTGGTCCCGATGTCCAGCCCGACGACGATTTCGCCTTTCTTCTGCGCCATGGTCGGCTACCTCTTGTCGGCCAGGGTGGCGGCGGCCTGATCGGGGCGCGCCGGGTTGTCGAGATCGATCCGCGCCGCGCGCTCGCCGCGGCGGGCGAGCACTCCGCGCACCTGGGCCAGCCGCTGCAGCTTGAGCGCGATGTCGCTCGAGCCGAGGCGCACTTCCTGCACCCCGATCGCATCGTGCGCGAAGAGGGTGAAGCCGCCGCCCTCGTCGAGACGCACCTCGGAGACGGCCGCGATGGGGAAGCCTGACGCCTGCCAGGTATCGAGCAGGTGCAGCGCGGCGAACAGACGCAGCTGCAACTCGGGCTTGCGCTCCACCCACGCTTCGCGAGAGAGCCCGGTGAGGATGGGGAGATCGAGCGCGTCCTCGGCGGCGGCGCGCTTGAAGAGGCGGCCTTCGTCGTCGAGCACGTAGAGGCCCCCGAGCTGCACCAGCGCGGCGGGCCGATGCTCGGCGATGCGAACCCGCACCTCGCCGGGCAGCCGTCGCTCGAGGCGCGCGGACGACACCCACGGATCCGCCAGCATCGCCCGCGACGCGCGCGCAAGGTCGGCCCGGAACAGGTTCTCGCCGATCCTCAATCCGCTGCGTCTCAAGAGCTCCGCCTCCCGCGCCCGCACGAGCCCGGTGAATCGGATCTCGCGCACCGCGAACATGTCGGATGCCGCCGCCCAGCGCCAGGCCTGCCATGCGCCCAGGCTGAGAGCGGCGCTGAGCGCCGCTGCGGCCAGGGTGCGCAGCGCCGCAGCCAGCATCGATCTCCAGGCGGCGCGATCTCGCTCCGCCTCCACCCTGCGCACCTGCGCCATCTGCAACGCCTTGAAGGTCATGGTTGCACCCGGAGGCAGGACTTCGTCCGATCCGGCATCTCGACCGCCGCCACCTCGAGGCCCGGCAGCACGGGCTGCAGATGATGCGCCTGCAGCTCGGGCGGGAGCGGCGGGTCGAAATCGCCGACGAGCCGCACCTCGGGCCTCAGCTCGATCCCGGTCCGGTCGAGCACCGTCCGGCGCGCCAGCGCGAGCAGCTCGACCACGTCCGCCGCCTTGGCCGTTCCCAGATTGACGATGAAGTTCGCGTGGCGATCGCTGATCTGCGCACCGCCCCGGGTGGTTCCCTTCAGCCCGGCCTGCTCGATCAGGCGCCCGGCGAAATCGCCCCGGGGATTGACGAACACCGACCCCGAGTTCGGCATGTTGAGCGGCTGCGTGGCGCGGCGCCGATCGACGTCCGCCTTGGCCACCCGCTGCTGCTCGATCAGATCGCCTTCCGAACCCCGCCGGACCCTGCAGCGCGCCCGCGTGAGGACGGAGCCGGGCGGAAGCTCGCAGTGGCGGTAAGCGAGATGCAGATCCGCTGCGTCGACCCAGCGCAGCCCATCGGGAGAGGCGACTTCCGCGGCGAGCAGGTGATCCGCCATGCACCCGGCCGGAGTGCCGGCATTCATCGCCACGAGCCCGCCGACGGTGCCCGGGATCCCCGCCGCCCAGGCGACGCCGACGCCGCGCTGCTCCTTGGCGAGCGAGAGGAAGCGGGCGATGGGAGCGCCGGCACCCAGCGTGAGCACGACATGGTCGCCGCCTTCCTCGACTTCCTCCGCCGCGAAGTCCTGCCCGAGACGGATGACTGCCCCGTTCACGCCCAGGTCGCCGACGATGGTGTTCGCTCCCCCGCCCAGCGAGACCCAGGGAACCGCGGCGCCGCGGAGGAGGCCGAGGATCTCGACCAGGGCGCGGGGGTCGTTCGGCTTCACCAGCACTTTCGCCGGTCCGCCGACGCGCACGCTGGTGCGCGACGCCAGCGGCGCGTGCTCGATCACCTCGCCGCGCGCGGCGCGGCGCAATTCGGCGATCAGGCCGGTCACCCGAGCAACCCCAGGAGCTCTTCGCCGACGTGGGTGATGTCGCCCGCGCCGAGGGTGATCACCAGGTCGCCCGGGCGCACCTTCTCGCGAAGCCTGCGCGCCAGCTCGGCGCGTTCGGCAAAGGCGGCGTCCCGGTGGCCGCACGCCTTCACGGCCTCGTGCAGCCTCGCCCCGGTGACGCCGGGGATCGGGTCCTCGCTGGCCGCGTAGACCTCGGTGAGCAGCAGCGAATCGGCGTCGTTGAAGGCCGTCGCGAACTCGCCCATCAGATCGCGGGTGCGGGTGTATCGGTGCGGCTGGAAGGCGCAGACGATCCGGCGCTGGGGGAAGCTGGCGCGGGCGCCGGCGAGCGTCGCCCGGATCTCCGCGGGATGGTGCCCGTAGTCGTCCACCACGGTGATGCCGTTGACCTCGCCGCGGACGGTGAACCGCCGCTGGACTCCCGCGAACTCGCCCAGCGCCTCCGCCGTCACCTTGAAGGGAATTCCCAGCTCGTGCGCCACCGCGCAGCAGGCGAGCGCGTTGAGCACGTTGTGCGCGCCCACCATCCGCAGCGTCACCTCGCCCTGCTGCTTGCCCTTGTGCGAGACCGTGAACCGCGACTGGAACGGCGCATGCCGGATGTCGTCCGCCCGCCACTCGGCCTGGGGCGAGAGGCCGTAGGTGGTGTGCCGCTTTCCGATGCGCGGGATGAGGTGCTGCACCACCGGATGGTCGACGCAGAGGACCGCGAGCCCGTAGAACGGCACCCGGTCGGCGAAGTCGACGAAGGCTTGCTGCAGAGCCTCGACCGTCCCGTAGTAGTCGAGGTGCTCCGGATCGACGTTGGTGATCACCGCGATGGCCGGCGACAACCGCAGGAAGGATCCGTCGCTCTCGTCCGCCTCCACCACCATCAGCTGGCCCTTGCCGAGCTTGGCATTCGAACCGAGCGCGTTGAGCTTGCCGCCTACCACTGCCGTCGGGTCGAGCTTGGCGTGCGCCAGCACGGTGGCGATCAGCGAGGTGGTGGTGGTCTTGCCGTGCGATCCGGCGATGGCGACGCCTTCCTTGAGGCGCATCAGCTCGGCGAGCATCTCGGCGCGCGGGATCACCGGGATGCCGCGGTCCTTCGCCGCCACCACTTCCGGGTTGTGCTTGCGGACCGCGCTGGAGGTGACGACCACGTCCACGTCCGCCGCCACGTTCTCGGCGCTGTGGCCGACGACGACGCTCCCCCCGAGCGAGGCCAGGCGCCTGGTGATGTCGCTCTCCTTCAGGTCGGATCCGCTCACCCGGTAGCCGAGGTTCAGGAGGAGCTCGGCGATTCCGCTCATGCCGATCCCTCCGATCCCCACGAAGTGGACCTTGACCTTCTTGTTGCGAAACACGCTGGCGCCCCTCTCCTCACGTACGGCGAATGTACTCGATTCGATCTACGATAATCAATAGCTGAGCTTGGGTGGATTCACCTCGGTGCCGGCGGCAGGTGCCGCCCCTCCCGGACCAGACGGTCCCTGCAAAGTGAAACGCAGACGTCCGCGATTTCCCGGGCCGCCTCCGGGCGGCCCAGCACTCCGCTCGCCCGGGCCATGCGCTGCAGCCTCGAGCGGTCGCCTTCCAACCCCCGGACGGTGTCTGCAAGTTTCTGCGCCGTCAGGTCCTTTTCCGGCATCAGCAGCGCGGCCCCCGCCTCGACCAGGCTCTGCGCGTTGACGGTCTGGTGGTCGTCGGCGGCAAACGGGAAAGGCACCAGGATCGCCGGCTTCTTGCATACGGTCAGCTCCGCGATGGTGGTGGCCCCGGCCCGGCAGACCAGGAGATCCGCGCCCGCGTACGCGCGCGCCATGTCGTCGATGAACGCGATGGCCTGGGCGGCGAGGCCCGTCGACTGGAGCTTCTCGTACCGCGCCGCGATCTCCTTCTGGTCCTTGATGCCGGTCTGGTGCAGGACCTGGACGCGGGAGCCGATCTGCGGGCCGAGGATCTCCAGCGCCTCCGCCACGCGGAGGTTCAGGGCGTGCGCTCCTTGAGATCCGCCGGTCACCAGGATGCTCAGCCGGTCCGTCGCCGGCTTGGTGTGCAGGTAGTTGTCGAGGAACGCGCGGCGGATCGGGTTGCCGAGCAGGTGGGTCTTGCGGGCGGGAAACGCGCGCTCGGCCTGCGGAAAGGCGATGAACACGGCGTCCACGAAATGCCCCAGCGTCCGGTTGGTGAATCCGGGAAGGGCGTTCTGCTCCTGGATCGCGGTGGGCTTGCGCATCAGCCAGGCGACGAGGAGCACCGGCCCGCTCGAGTAGCCGCCGACGCCGATCACGACGTCCGGATCGAACCTCCGCAGGACCCTCATCGATTGCCAGAAGGCGCGCGGGAGGCGAAAGAGGCCCACGAGGAAGCCGATCAGGCCGATCCGCTTGAGCGGACCGACGTCGATGATCTCCAGCGGATATCCCGCCTTCGGGACCTCGCGCGCTTCGATGCCACGCGCCGATCCGACAAAAAGCACGTCGTTGCGCGGGTGGCGGGTCTTCACCTCTTCGCCCAGCGCCAGGCCGGGGAAGAGATGGCCACCGGTGCCTCCGCCCGCGACCAGGAGCCTCATCGCTGCGCTCCCGCGGCCCGGCGGAGGAAGCCGCCCGGGCCGCCGCTGACGGAGAGCAGGATGCCGGCCGCGAGGCAGGAGGCGATCACCGACGACATCCCGTAGGACAGAAACGGCAGCGCCATGCCTTTGGTCGGAAGCAGCGCGAGCGCCATCCCCGCGTTCACCAGCGTTTCCACCCCGAGCAGCAGGGTCAACCCGAGCGCCGCCCAGCACCCGAAGGCGTCCGCCGCGGCGTAGGCGGCGCGGATCCCGCGCCAGACGACCGCCGCAAAGAGCAGCAGCACCGCCGCGACGCCCGCGAACCCCAACTCCTCGCCGACGATGCTGAGGATGAAGTCGGTGTGCGCGGCGGGAAGGAAGAACAGCTTCTGGTGGCTTTCTCCCAGTCCGACGCCGAACGACCCGCCCGCCCCGAACGCGAGGAGCGACTCCACGGTCTGGTAGCCGTGGCCCCTCGGGTCCTTCCAGGGATCGAGGAAGGTGAGGATGCGCTGGACGCGATACGGCGACTTCCAGATCAGCGCCGCCAGTACGGGCGCGGCTGCACCGGCCACCGCGAACAGATGGGCGAGCCGGGCGCCGGCCGCGAAGAGCAGCGCGAAAGTGACGGTGCCGAGGACGGCGGTAGTTCCGAAGTCCGGCTCGAGCATCAAGAGCGTGCCGAAGACCCCCAGCATGAAGAGATGCGGCAAGACCCCGACCGAGAAGAGGCGGATGCGGTCTTGCTTCCTGGCCAGCGAGCGCGCGAGCCAGAGCACGAGCGCGATCTTCGTCAGCTCGCTGGGCTGGAACGTCATCGGACCGAGCCGCAGCCATCGCGTCGCGCCGCCCGCGCTGTGACCCAGCCCGGGCAGGTGCACGCAGAGGAGCAGCGCGAGCGAGACGAACACCAGGGGAACGACCAGCGCCTCCAGGCGGCGGTACCCGAGCTTCATCGCGCCCAGCAGCGCGGCGAGCCCGACCAGCGCGGCCACGGCCTGCCGCTTGAGGAACCAGAGCGGGTCGCCGAGGCGCGCCCCGGCGTACACGGCGCTCGCGCTGTAGACCATGACGACGCCGAAGGCGAGGAGCAGCAGCACGGCGGCGAGCAGCACCGGGTCGTAACGCAGCACCGGCCGCAGCTGCTCCGCCCGCTGGCGGGCCACGCGCGCTCCGGCGACGGCCGACGCGGTCACGCAAGCCCCCGCACGAGCGCCTTGAACTGATCGCCCCGATCCTCGAAGTTGCGGAACTGATCGTACGAGGCGCAGGCGGGCGAGAGCAGCACCACGTCCCCACGCCGAGCGCGCTCGCGCGCTCGGAACACGGCAGTCGCGAGCACGCCACAGGCCTCGATGTCCGCCGCCCCTGACAGCTCGGCGGCGATCGCAGGAGCGTCTTCGCCGATCGTGAAGATCGTCTTCACGCGACCCCGCATCAGCTCCCGCAGCGGGGAATACGGCGCTCCCTTGCCGCGGCCGCCCATGATGATGTGGACGTTGGCCTCGAACGCGCTGAGCGACTTCTCCACGCTGTCCACGTTCGTCGCCTTCGAATCGTTGATCCACTCCACCCCGTCGAGCAGGCGGACCGGCTCCAGGCGGTGTGGCAACCCCGGGTAGGTGTCGAGACCCTTCTGCAGCGCATCGAACCCGACGCCGAGATGCCGCGCGAGCAGGCAGGCGGCGAACGCATTCTCGCGGTTGTGCGATCCCCGCAGCGTCGGAGCGCGCAGCAGAAGGCCCGTACCCTCGATGCGCAGCGGCTCGCGCGGATCGAAGGCTTGTCTGCGGACGCCCGGGTTCGTCTTCATGGCCCGGACGCGCGGATCGGCCTGGTTGATCGCGGCGGTATCGCCGGCGCGCTGGTACTCGAAGATGCGCTGCTTCGCCGCCGCGTAGGCGTCGAGCGAGGGATAGCGATCGAGGTGATCCGGCGTGACGTTGAGGACCGTCGCCGCCGCGCAGCGCAAGGAGACGATCGACTCGAGCTGGTAGCTCGACAGCTCGCAGACGGTGGCGTCGAGCCGATGGCCTGCGAGCACGCGGTTGCTCAGGGCGTCGCCCAGGTTTCCGCCGGTGAAGACGCGCAAGCCCGCCATGGAGAGAAGGTGGCCGCAGAGCGCGGTGGTGGTGCTCTTCCCGTTGGTGCCCGTGATCCCCAGGACCGGCTCGGAGATGAAGCGGGAGGCCAGCTCCACCTCTCCGATCAACTCGATCTGGCGCGACCGCGCCTCCGCGAAGATCGGGAGCGAGAGCGGAACGCCGGGGCTCACCACCACCAGGTCCATCCCGCGCAGCGACTCCGGGACCACCCGCCGCAGCTCGCCCTCGAACGGGAGGTCCTTGTCGTCCGCCGCGGCCACCTGCGCTCCCCGCGAACGAAGCAGGCGGACAGCGGCATCGCCGCTCTTGCCCAGGCCCACCACGAGGGCATGTCGTCCGGAGGGCTTCATCTCAGCTTGAGCGATGCGAGCGCGGTCAGCGCCAGGATGATGGAGACGATCCAGAAACGGACGATGATCTTCGGCTCCGCCCAGCCCTGCAGCTCGAAGTGATGGTGGATGGGAGCCATGCGGAAGATGCGGCGGCCGGTGCGCTTGAACCAGAACACCTGGAGAATCACCGAGACGATCTCGGCGAAGAAGACCCCGTGGATGACCGCGCTGTCCACCTCGTTCTTCGTCAGCACCGCGAGCGCGCCGAGGCCGCCGCCAAGCGCGAGCGATCCCACGTCGCCCATGAACACGCTCGCCGGATAGGTATTGAACCAGAGAAAGCTGATGCCCGCTCCCGCCATGGCGGCGCAGAACACGGCCAGCTCCGCCGCGCCCGGGATGTGCGGGATCAGCAGGTAGTCGGCGATGTTGAGGCCCCGGATCGTCGCTCCGGCGAGATAGGCGAGCAGCATGAAGGTCAGGGCGCTGACGATGGTAGGACCGATGGCGAGGCCGTCGAGCCCGTCGGTCAGGTTCACCGCGTTCGACGTCCCGACGATGACGATGAAGGCGAACGGCAGGTAGATCCACCAGGGCAGGACGGGATTGAACGCCTTCACCTTCACGAAGGGGATGGCGAGCCGGGTGTCCAGGTAGAGGGAGCCATGCTTCCAATCGACGAAGAAGACCGCCACCACCAGGACGAAGACGATCGTCTGCCAGAAGAGCTTCTTGCGTCCGGCGAGCCCCTTGGAATTGCGCTTGCTGAACTTGAGCCAGTCGTCGGTGAATCCGATGGCGCCGAACCCGAGCGTGATGATCAGCGCGGCCCACACCAGGCGGTTCGTCAGGTCGGCGAAGAGCAGCGTTCCCACCAGCATCGCCCAGAGGATCAGGCCGCCTCCCATCGAAGGGGTGCCGATCTTCCGTTGATGCGCCTCTGGCGTGTCCTCGCGCACGCTGCTCGCACCGTGCTGCAGCCTGCGCAGCGCGTCGATGTAGCTCGGTCCGAGGAAGAGACCGATCATCAGGGAGACCAGCCCCGCCATCAGCATGCGGAACGACGGGTACCGCAGGACGTTGAAGAGCGGGACGCGGTCGGAGAAGGGGAACAGGAGGTTGTAGAGCATCACGTCCCTCCCGTCGGATCCGCCTTCTGTCCCTCGCCGGCGGCGCCGGTTGCTTCCGCGAGCGCGTCGCTCACGCGCTCCATCTTCATCCCGCGCGATCCCTTGACCAGCACCACGTCCTCGGGCCGGACCCGCGCCTGCACCAGGCGCACGGCCTCCGCCGGGTCCGTGGTCGACTCGATGGACTCCGCTGGCACCCCTGCTTCCTGCGCGCCTTCGCCGAGCGCTTTCGCACGCTCCCCGAAGCAGACCAGCAGCGACAGCCCCGCTCCCGCGGCGAACCTGCCGACATCGCGGTGCAGATCGAGCTCGGTGTGGCCGAGCTCCAGCATGTCCCCGAGGACCGCGATGGCCCGTCCCTTTCCGCGCACCAGGTGGGTCAGCGTGAGCAGCGCCGCCTTGGTGCTGGCGGGATTCGCGTTGTAGCAATCGTCGATGAGCAGCGCGCCATTGGGCATTTTCACCGGGCGCATCCGCCGCCCCGGCGTGGTGGCGTTCGCGAGCCCGCGCAGGATGATCTCCGGGCCGAGGCCGAGGGCCACGCCTACGGCCGCCGCCGCGGCAGCGTTGTAGCCGTTGTGCGTCCCGATCAGCTTCAGCTCCGCCATGAGCCGCGCGCCGGCGAGCTCCAGCTCGACGCGCAGGCCCGGGCCGCCGTGGTGGGCGGAGATCAGGCGGACGTCGCTGCCGAAAGCAGCGCCGAAGGTCACCAGCTTGCGCCGCGACAACCGGGCCTGCGCGAGCACCCGGGCATCGTCCGCGTTCGCAACCGCGGTGGCGGAGTCGCGCAGCGCATGGAAGAGCTCACCCTTGGCGTGCGCGACGCCCTCGATGGAGCCGCATCCCTCGAGGTGCACGGGGGTGATGTTGGTCACCAGCCCGACGTCCGGATCGGCCCATTGCGCGAGCCGCGCGATCTCGCCGAGGTGGTTCATCCCGCATTCGATGGCGGCGTACCGGTGCTGTTCCGAGAGCCTCAGCAACGTCAGGGGAACTCCGATTTCGTTGTTCAGGTTGCCTTCGGTCTTCAGCGTGGGACCCGCGGCCGCGAGCACCTCCGCGATCAGCTCCTTCGTGCTCGTCTTTCCGGTGGAACCGGTGATGCAGACGAGCTCGAGCCCGGTCAGCTGCCGCCGCCAGGCCGCCGCGAGATTGCCCAGCGCGCGCCCGGTGTCAGGGGTGGTCAACAGCGCGGCTCGCGCCGCCTGCGGCCTCACCTTCTCGATCGCGTCGGCTGGCACCAGCGCGCCCGCAGCGCCGCCCTGCACCGCCTGGGCGACGAATTCGCTGCCGTCGAAGTTCGCCCCGCGCAGCGCTACGAAGAGCCCGCGCTTCACCGGTGCTCGCGAGTCGGTGAAGACGCCTTCGAAAGGCCCTCCGGGCACGGCGATCCGCGCTCCTGCCGTCCAGGCGACCTGCTCGGCCGTGAAGCGCGCGCTCAACGCGAGATCTCCTCGAGGGCGCGGCGCGCCTCCAGCCGATCGTCGAAGGGCCGCTTCTCCTTTCCGACGATCTGGTAGTCCTCGTGCCCCTTCCCCGCCAGAAGGACGGCGTCGCCGGGCCGCGCGCAGCGCAACGCGAGCGCGATGGCCTCGCGGCGATCGGGCACCACGCAGTATCCGTCGAGGCCCATGCGCGCGTGCCGGGGATCGAGCTTGGCCTTCCCGCTGCGCACGAGGCCGGGCTCGATCGCGGCGAGAATCGCCAGCGGGTCCTCCGTGCGCGGGTTGTCGCTGGTCGCGACGACCAGATCGGCGCGCCCGCCGGCCGCTTCCCCCATCAGCGGGCGTTTGCCGCGGTCGCGATCGCCTCCGCAGCCGAAGACGCAGACGATCCGCGGCGCCGCGGCCTGTCGCAGGGCATCGAGGACGCGGGCGAGCGCGTCGTCGGTGTGCGCGTAATCGACGAGGACCACACGGCCTTCACGATCCGGCACCCGCTCGAGCCGTCCGGGCGCGCCGGGGCATTCCGGAATCACGCGCACGACGTCGCGCAAAGGAACGCCGCTGCCGGCCAGCACGCCGATGGCCGCGAGCAGGTTCTCCACGTTGTGCGCCCCGATCAGCGGGCTCTCCACTTCCGCCAGCGCCACGTCGAGCGGCGCCGCCGTGCGCAGCCGGAAGCGGACTCCACGCAGATCGCTGCGCACCCGCTCCGCAAACAGCGCGGCGCCGGCGGCGGCACGAACGGTGAACCCGAGGGCGAAGGGCAGCTCACCGGCCAGCGCCGCGACGCGCGCGTCGTCGAGGTTGAGCACCGCCGGGACCCCGGGAGGAAGCAGCTCGCGAAACAGCTTCGCCTTCGCGTCGAAGTACGCGTCGAGCGAGCCGTGGTAGTCCAGGTGATCGCGCGTCAGGTTGGTGAATGCCGCGCCCGAGAAGACGCAGCCCGCGGCGCGCTCCTGGCTGAGGGCATGGCTCGACACCTCCATCGCGATCACCTGCGCGCCGGCGTCCGCCATCCGCCGCAGCAGTTCCTGGAGCTCGTGCGATTCGGGCGTGGTGTGCGTCGCCGGCATCCGACCGCCCGGCCAGCGCGACTCGACGGTGCCGATCAAGCCCGTCGCCACTCCGCGGGCGGCTGAGATCTGCTCGATCAGGTACGCCGTGGTGGTCTTGCCGTTCGTGCCCGTCACACCGAAGAGCGAGAGGCGCCGCGACGGCTCTCCGTGGAAGCGGGCGGCGGCGAGCGAGAAGGCGCGGCGCGGATCGCTGGCGACCACGACCGGCGCCTTCAGCCGGAGCGGGCGGGCCGCGAGCACCGCCGCCGCGCCGTGCTCCACGGCCTGGACCGCGAAGTCCGTCCCGTCGGCGTTCACGCCTGCGAGCGCGGCGAAGAGCGCGCCGGGCCCCACCCGCCGCGAATCGACCGCGAGCGCGCGCACGTCGACCCCCGCCGCTTCAGCCGGCACTTCAGCGTCCACGCCCGCGAACAGATCCTGCAGCAACACGATTCCTCCAACATCCAGTCCTGGAGCGCATGTCATAACCTGCGCTCTCTCCCCATCCTCCCGAATACGACGGCTACCCCGGCGGCGCCAGAGTGACCTTCACCCTTGCACCCCGCTTGACAATGGCCCCGGCGCGCGGGGACTGCGCGACCGCCCGGCCGCTGCCGCGGAGCTCCGGCTCCAGGGACGACTGCGCAAGCCGGCGCATCGCCGAGCGCGCACCCAGGCCGGAGACGTCCGGAACGCGCGCCTGACCCGGCCGGATCGGCAACCCTGCCGTCGGCTCGCGCGCTGCTTCGTCCGCCGCGCCGGAGCCAACGGACGAGACCAGGATGGGTGCGCTCTCTTTCACCTGCTCGGGCATGACGTCGAGCTGGCGCAGGGCCTCGTGTGCGATGGCGCCCCACGCCGGCGCCGCCACGGTGCCGCCGGCCACCTCCACGCCCTTTCCTTCGGGCTCATCGATGACCACCAGGATGGCGATCCTGGGCGCGTCCGCCGGCGCGAATCCGAGGAAGCTCGAGAGCCGCTTGTCGCTGTAGCCCCCTCGGATCGGATCGACCTTTTGCGCCGTCCCCGTCTTGCCCGCGACGCGGTGGCCGAGGAGCGCGGCTCGCGTCCCGGTGCCTTTCTCCACCACCTCCTCCAGCATCGCCGTCAGCTCGCGCGCGGTGTCTTCCTTCAGGACGCGGCGCACTTCCTCGCGCCCGCGGGAGAGCAGCGTCGTCCCGTCGGCGGCAACGACCTTTTGCACGAGGAAAGGCCGCAGCAGCACTCCCCCGTTGGCGATGGCCGCCATCGCCGCCACCGTCTGCATCGCGGTCGCGCTCATGCCCTGGCCGAACGCAGTGGTCAACAGAGCGATCTGCGGCATCCGCCGCGGATCCGCCAGCGCGCCACGCGCCTCGCCCGGAAGGCCTACCCCAGTCCTCTCCCCGAACCCGAACGCGCGCAGGCCCTCGACCAGTTTCTGCCTGCCGAGCTTCTCGCCGATCTTGGCCGCGCAGATGTTCGAGGATTCCCGCAGGATCGTCGCCGGCGTCGCCCAGTCCACCGGATGGGTGTCGTGGATCTTCCTGCCGGCATGCGTCCAGACGCCGTGCTCGCAATAGAGCGCCTCGTCCGGATGGAGGACGCCCTCCTCGAGCGCGCGGGCGACCACGAAGCTCTTGATGGTCGAGCCGGGCTCGAGCTGGTCCTGGACCGCGCGATCGCGCCAGACCATCGGGTCGCGTCCTGGCTTGTTCGCATCGAACGCGGGATTCCCCGCGAGCGCGAGCACGGCGCCCGTATTCACGTCGAGCACCACCGCCCAGCCTCCGATCGCCCCGGAAGCCTTCACTGCCCTGGCCAGCTCCCTCTCGGCAGCGAGCTCGATCGCGCTGTCCAGGGTGAGCGTGACCGTGGCCCCGGTCAGGTCGGCGGGGTCGGGCGCGCCGTGCTCGAGGACCATGGTCCCACGCGCATCCCGCGTCGCCTGGACCTGCGCGCTCCGCCCGCGCAAGTGCTGCTCGAGCTCGCGCTCGAGCCCCTCCTGGCCGCTCTCGTCGCCCACGAATCCGAGCACGTGGCCGGCGAGCTCGCGCTGGGGATAGAAGCGCTTCGGCTCCTTGACCAGCTCGATCCCGTCGATGGCCAGTCCCCGGACACGCCGGGCCGAAGCTTCGTCGATGCGCCGCTTGATCCAGACGAACCGGCGATCGGGCTGCGCCAGCTTCTCCAGGACCCTGGCGCGATCGAGTCGCAGCGCTCCCGCGATCCGGGCGGCCGCCACCTGGCGCGCGCGCGGCGTCTCGAACGCCGAAGGATCGGCAAACACCGAGTCGACGTCCTGGGTCACCGCCAGCGGCTCTCCACGGCGATCGACGATCATTCCCCGGCGCGGCGCCCACTCCAGCTCCCTGCGGGTCTGGTCTCGCTGCAGCCTCGCCAGCCTCGAGCGATCGAGGAGCTGGACCTTGGCGGCGCGCAGGAGCACGACTCCGAACAGCGCCAGCAGGGCGGCCCCGAGCAGGAAGGCGCGAAGGCGCATCCACTTGCCGTCCCGCTGCGGTGCGCAGGAGCGTCTCACGACCGATTCACCTCGATGCGGTCAGGACCGACGGCCGGACGGCTCCCCCGACCAGGACGACGACGCGGTCGACCGGGGGCGGCGCCATGTTCAAGCGGGTGCGCGCCAGCTCCTCGATCCGCTGCGGGCTCTTCAGCTCCGCGGCCGCGATCTGGAGCCTCTCGTGTTCCCGCACGAGCTCGCGGTACTCCGCGGAGAGCCGGGCGAGCGCGTATCCGCGCTCCGTCACGCGCGTCCGGACCCACGCGTGCAGCAGCATCGCGACGGCGATGAGGAGGCAAGAGAGCGCGACCGCCGCGAAGTCGTGCAGGGCCCGGCGCTCGATGTTCCGCCGGACGGCGCTGCGCCCGTGCCTCATGAGAGCCGCTCCACCGCGCGCAACCGCGCGCTCCGCGCCCGCGGATTGGCCGAGATCTCCTCCTCCGCGGCGCCCACCGGCTTCTTCGTGAGGATCTTCCATTGCGCCGTCCGCCCGCAGGCGCAGACCGGGAGCCTGGGGGGACAGACGCAGCCCGTGGCCAGCCTGGCGAAGCCCTGCTTCACCATCCGATCCTCGAGCGAATGAAAGGAGATCGCCGCGGCGCGGCCGCCGCGCGCCACCATCCGCGGAAGCTGCGCCAGCCAGTCACCGAGCGCTCCCAGCTCGTCGTTGACCGCGATCCGCAGCGCCTGGAAGGCGCGGGTCGCCGGATGGATGTCGCGCGGCCAGGCCTTGCGCGGGATCGCGGCGGAAACGATCTCGGCGAGCTCGCGCGTGTCCGCGATCCCATCGCCGATCCACGCGGCGTGGATGGCGCGCGCGATCGGTCGCGCGAAACGCTCCTCGCCGAGCGACCCGAGGATCCGCGCCAGGGCCTTCTCGTCCCACTCGTCGAGACGCTCGCGCAGGGGCCGTCCCCGCGTCGGATCCATCCTCATGTCGAGCGGTCCGCCGGCGCGGAAGGAGAAGCCTCGCGAGGGGTCGTCGAGCTGCGGCGAGGAGACGCCCAGATCGACGAGAGCGCCGTCCACCTCGGAGACGCCGAGCTGATCGAGCAGCGCGCGGGCATCGCGGAAGTTGCCGTGCGCCACGACGATGTCTCGCCCCGAGAGGCGCGCGCGCGCCGCCGCGACCGCCACGGGATCCTGATCGATGCCCACCACCCGCGCTCCGGCGTCGAGCAGCGCCTCCGCGTGCCCGCCGCCGCCGAGGGTCCCGTCGAGGATGACCTTCCCCGGAGCGGCGGCGAGCAGCGAGGCCGTTTCGCGGCGCAGCACGGGCTGGTGGGCGAATCCGTTCATTTGCGCAGCGCACGCAGCCGCGCCGCCGGAGCAGCGACGAGCCCCTCCTCCACCGAGCGGAGCAAGACGAGGTCGGGTCCTCCGGCGGCCTTGAGGATCTTCGCGATGTACGGGTTGCGCACCGCGATCAGCAGATCGCCGCCGCGGGCGAGCAGCTCACGCCGGCGCGCGACGAGCTGGGGCACGCCCGAGCAGTCGACGTGGCTCACCTCGCGCAGATCGAGGACGATGCGGCCCGCTTCCGCCGCGGCCCGACCGACGGAGTAGTCGACGCCCCAGAGCGCCTCGCGATCGAGCTCGCCGCGCACCGCTACCGTCGCGACGCTGTCCTCCCAGCGCGCGACCCGCGGGACCGACGCCGGCTTGAGCGCCAGGACCGCACCGTTTCGCGAAGACTTGTCCGCCATCGTCGATGCCCTCTCCTTTAAAGAAGCTCGCTCAGCCGCCTCGCCAGCTCCTGCGGCGTCTCCTGTGCGCGCGCCGCCTTCTGCACCTCGGCCCATCGCTGCGGCGTCCAGATCTCGATCCGCTCCACCGTGCCCGCCCAGGTGATTTCCTCGACCAGGCCGGCGTGCTCGCGCAGACTGGGCGGGATGAGGATGCGCCCCAGCTTGTCGACCGGGCATTCCTGGGCGGGGGCGATGAAGGCGCGCGAGAGGAGCCGGATGTCGCGATCGAACATCGACTTCGCGGCGACCTTCTCCGCCAGCCGCTCCCAGGCCGAGGGAGCGAAAGCGACGAGGCAGGGATCGATCAGATCCGGGGTGATGAAGAGCTTCTCCGCGCCCTGCGCGGAAAGCAGCTCGCGAAAGTGCGCCGGGAGGCTGGTGCGCCCCTTGGCGTCGATCGAGTGCTGGAAGACGCCGGAAAACATCTGGCCCGATCCCTCTCCTTGCAGTGGCATTCCACTTCATGCCACTTCGATCCACTCGGCGCAGACTCGGCCAGGTCCGACGGGCTGTCAAGCAACCCTCCCCTGAACAAAAAATCAGCCAAATATCTAGTGGTTTGATTGTGTCCTACCCTCTGCAGCTAGGGTAGGCGACGGTTTGGTTGTGATCAAATGTGGGAGAGCCTGGGCCTACTTTTTCGTGCTTGGCGGTGTCCAGGCGCCCTGTTCCTTCAACAGGGCTTCCACGACGGTGCGGGCGATGCTGTGGTACCCCGCGCGCGCCTCTTCGTAGATGCGGCGGGCCTCAGCGGGATCGCGGCGGGCGAGCGCGGTATAGAGCGGACGCAGGTAGCGCATGCGGCCCGTCTCCAGCAGGATGCGGCGGGCGGCATCCACGGCCCCGGGCATGCCCGCGCGGATCTGCAGGAGCACGAAATTGTGCCGCAGCTCGAGGCTGCGCCGCTGCGAGAGACCCCACCTGGCGTCGAGCTCGCGCAGCTTCGCCGCGTCGGCCGGGGTGGACTGGAGGACGACGAGCAGCTCGGTCGGGTTGCGCGGCTCGACCTCGCCGCGGCGGAGCTGATCGAGACGTGGAGTGCCCGGCTGCGGCGCATCCCCGGGCACTCCCGGACCATCGATGTACTCCAGCGCCCCCGCCCGGGCAGCGACTCCGGGAAGCTCGGTCTCGAGGAACTCGAGGAATTGATCCGTCGTGATGCTCTGGAAGCGGAACCGGCCGAGGTAGGAGCGCAGGAAGGCGTCCCAGGCGGGGCGCCCCACCGTCTCCTCCAGCTTGCGCAGCAGCAGGTATCCCTTCTCGTACGGGACCGAGGAGTAGGCTTCGTCCGGATCGATCCCGCGCAGATCGGTGCGCAGGCAGGTGAGCTGCGGGCGGGCGGCGAAGCGCTCCAACGTTACCTGAAGGTCGTGCCGCCCGGCCGCGGCGTGAAGCTCCGCCGATTCGCGGCCCTCGAGCGCCTCGAGGATCCGCCGCTCGGCATAGACGGTGAAACCCTCGTTGAGCCAGAAGTGGTTCGCGTTCGCGTTGGTGACGAGATTGCCCGTCCAGGCGTGCGCAGCCTCGTGCGCGATCACGCTCACCAGCGATCGGTCGCCGACGAGGACCGAAGGGGTGACGAAGGTGAGCCGCGGGTTCTCCATGCCGCCATAGGGAAAGCTCGGCGGCATCACCAGGATGTCGTAGCGGTCCCACTCGTAGGGACCGAACAGCTTCTCCGCCGCGCGGATCATCTCCTCGGCCTCGGCGAACTCGTACGCTGCCGCGTCCACGACCGCGCGCTCCGACCAGACGGCCGCCCGCGCCGACAGCTCGCGCCGCTCCAGGTCGCCGACCGCGAACGCGAGCAGGTAGGGCGGGATCGGCTGGGGCATCTCGAAGAGGTCCACCGCTTCGCTGCCGCCGGCATCCTCGCGGCCCTTGGCGGCCGCGGCCATCAACGTGCGCAGCCGCGAAGGCACCTTGAACCGGGCGCGGCCCACCGTGATCCGGATGCGCGGCGTGTCCTGCAGCGGCGCAAGCGAACGGGCGTGGATGGGCTGGCACTGCGAGAACAGGAATGGCTCCTTGCCCGCGGTCTGCGACGGCTCGAGCCATTGCAGCGCGCTCGCGGTGGGCGAAGTGCGGTACCGGATGCGCAAGCCACGCGCACCTGCCGGGAGCGTGACGCGCAGGCGCGCCCCGAGGATGGCCTCGGCCGCCGCGAGCTCGTAGCGCAGCGGAGCGCCGTCGAGTGCCGCCACTGCGTCGATTCGCAGCTCCCTGGTATCGAGGTCGATCGCGCCGCCGCCGGGCTCGCGGAAGCGCAGCGTGATCTCGCCTTCGAGCATGCGATGCTGGAAGTC
>Ga0209805_1000549_pt1 | contig 22770 bp, 21 predicted proteins | sample GraSoiAngelo_148_FD_185905 | JGI IMG/M metagenome (GOLD analysis project Ga0209805, IMG submission 185905) | Grasslands soil microbial communities from the Angelo Coastal Reserve, California, USA - 14_1009_09_20cm (SPAdes) (version 2) | ecosystem: Environmental > Terrestrial > Soil > Grasslands ...
TGTCGCAGATGACGTCGACGCCGAGCTCGAGGAAAGCGCGGGCGATCGGGTGATGGCTCGCGTTCGGCGTCATGATCGCCACCACCTCGATGCCGTCCTTGCGATCCGGCTCGCGCTCGGCCATCTCCTCCCAGCTGCCGTAGCGGCGCTCGGGCGCGATGTCGAGCGAGGCGGCGAAGTCGCGGCTCCGCTTGGCATCGGTGGCGAAGACGCCCGCCACCAGAGCATACCGTCCGTCGAAGCCGGCGGCGCGGCGGTGGGTCTCTCCGATGTTGGAGCCGGGTCCGCCTCCGACCATGCCGAGGCGGAGCTTGCGGCGCGCGGGCGTCATACCCGGACCCCGAACTCCGCCATCAACTTCTGCATCTCCAGGCCGCCCGCCATCATGTCGAGCACCTGGTCCCGCTGGATCTCCCCCTTGCGGAACGTTCCCATGGAGCGGCCACGGTTGAGAAGCGTGAACGAGTCGCCGACCGGATAGGCGTGGTGGACGTTGTGGGTGATGAAGATGACGGAGATGCCCTTCTCGCGGGCCCGGGCGATCAGTCGGAGCACGTTCGCGCTCTGCCGCACACCCAGCGCGGCGGTGGGCTCGTCGAGGATCAGGACGCGCGCGCCGAAGTGGATTGCGCGGGCGATGGCAAGGCACTGCCGCTCCCCGCCCGACATCGTCCCCACAGCTTGCTCCGCGTCGCGCACCTTGATCCCCATGTCCGCCAGCTTCGCGCAGGCGATCTCCTCCGCACGCTCGCGGTGGAAGATGCGGAACACGCCGCCGACGCGGCGGATGGGCTCGCGCCCCATGAAGAAATTGCGCGCCACGCTCATGAGCGGGACGAGGGCGAGGTCCTGGTAGACGGTGGCGATGCCGCGATCGAGCGCATCGCTCGGCGATTTCAATGCCAAGGGCTCGCCGTCCACCTTGAAGACCCCCTCGCTCGGGCGGTGGCACCCGGCGAGGATCTTGATCAGAGTGGACTTGCCTGCGCCGTTGTCGCCGAGCAGGCAATGCACCTCGCCGCGGCGCAAACGCACCGTCACGTCGCGCAGGGCGATGACGCTGCCGAAGTACTTGGAGACGTTCTCGAGCTCGAGGATGTACTCGGACTTGGGATCCGCCGGCATCGCTATCTCGCCTCCGTCACGCGCTTGCGCACCTGGTTGTTGAAGAGCACCGCGATCAGCAGCATCGCCCCGAGGAACACCCGGAACCAGTCGGAGTTCACGTTCGTATAGGTGATGCCGATCTGGACGACGCCGAAGATGAGCGCGCCGAAGGTGGCCCCGACCACCGAGCCGTACCCGCCGGTGAGCAGCGTGCCGCCGATCACCGCCGCGATGATCGCCTCGAACTCCTTCTGCAGGCCCCGATCGGCGGCGGCCGAGCCGACGTCGCAGATCTGGAGCATGGCGAAGATCCAGGCGCAGAACGCGGTGAACATGAAGAGGGAAACCTTCACGCGGCGCACCGGAACGCCCACGTTCTTCGCCGCGTTGGCGTCGCCGCCCACCGCGAAGATCCAGTTGCCGAATCGGGTGTGGGTCAGCCGATACGAGGAGGCCACCGCGATGAACGCCCACCAGAGGATGACCTTGGGGATCCCGCGCACGAGCGGCCTGCCGTCGTCGAGCGTGGTGATCCACCCGTGCTTGCCGGCCCAGGTGAACAGGTCGTTCGCGAAGGTGCCGGAGAAGAGGAAGCTCGCCACCGGATCCTGGGCGGCGAGGTCCCCGATGCCGCTCACGATGGTCCGGTTGGCGAAGATGATCGAGAGCGCGAGCGTGAGGCCGCGCAGGATGAAGAGGAAACCGAGCGTCACGATGAAGGAGGGAAGCCCGGTCCTGACCACGAGCTGCCCGTTCACCCAGCCGATGAGCAGCGCGCAGGCGAGCGCCGCGAGCATGGCGATCCAGACCGGCACGCCATAGAAGAGCGGCGGGATCGCCGCCATCATTCCGGTGAAGCCGATCATCGACCCAAGCGAGAGATCGAACTCTCCGGCGATCATGAGGAGGCAAGCCCCGGTGGCCACGATGCCGAGATAGGCCGATACCGTCGCCCAGTTGATCACTCCGTCGAGCGCGAACATGCCCGAGTCGCTCGCGCTCAGCGCGAACACCACGAAGACCAGGACCGCTCCGGCGATCGAGGCCGACTCGGGACGGCCCATCACCCGATGGAAGGTCGAGAGGGTGCGGAGGCGCTCGTCGGCCGGCGGTTGCGGCGGCGGAGCGCCTGGGGGCGGCGGGACGATCTTCGGTGCGGCGCCTCCGTTCGTCTCCTCCGTGCGCTGCGCGTCGTTGGTCGGAAGTGGTTCCGGCGGGCGAGGATCCGGCTGAATCGTCTCCATGTCGTTCCTCTTCGTCCAGCGCCGGAGTTTCCCCCGGCGCTGGCAGCTCATGAGATCAGCGGTACTTCCCGGCGTATTTTTCCACCTTCGAGATGTTTTCCTTGGTCACGAACCCGGGGCCGGAGCTGATGTGCCTCGGGCCGTACACCGGAGCGAGTCCGTACTCGGCGAAGCGCTTCTTCGCCTTGGGGTTGTCCTTGAGCGCCGCCATCACGGCCGGGAGGTCCTTGGTCTTCTTCTCCTTCATGAGCGCGAGTACGGCGACCGGGATGTAGCCCTGCAGATAAGGCTGCTGGTCGATGGCGAAGGCGATGGTACCGTCCTTGATGCCGGCGGAGATCTCGGGCGACAGATCGAAGGTGGCGAAGAAGACCTTGCCCTTCAGCCCCATCTTGTCGACGGCCTTGAGGGTCGGGTGTGCGGAGCTCGGGCCCAGCGTGAGGATGGCTTGCGTGTTGGGATTGTTGCGCAGATAGGCGCTCACCTTGCTCTCCACCGTGGTGGGGTCGTCGCCGGTGTCGATGGTGGAGGCGCGGAAGTCCGCCCCGATGGCTTCGGCGAAGCCCTTGCAGCGGTCGAACGAGGCGGGATTGGTCGCGTAGTGGTTGACGCAGAGGAACGACTTGACCCCCGCTGCCTTGGCGCGTTCTCCCGCTCCCTTGCCCGCGTCGAACTCCGGCTGACCGACGTGCATGATCGCCCCCAGGCTCTCGCTCTGCTTCGTGGTCCCGGAGTTGATGGTGATGAGAGGGATCTTCTTCGCGGTGACCGCCTGCATGGGCTTCTTCAAGACGTCAAAGTCGGCGATGCTGCAGATGACCCCGTTGTAGTTGCGGGCGGCCGCCTGCTCGATGATCCGGGCCATGTCGGCGAGATCGCCGGAGGGCGGGTTGCGGTAGTCGGTGCGGACGCCGAAGTCCTGGTCCGCCTCCTTGATCGCGTTCTTGATGGTGTTCCACCACGAATCCGAGTCGGGAGCATGGCTCACGAGGACGTAGCGGTCGGCCGCGAGCGCCGGGAGCGCGACGAGGGCGAGGCTGGCAGCGAGGAGCATCCTTCCGGTTCTGCGCATGGGAACCTCTGGGGACAGGGCGGTGAATCGTTTGGGGCGCGCCGGCCCGCGGGTCCAGGCCGGCGCACGGGTTGGCTGCCGTGCGAAACGCGCACAAGGTACCCGGACGCGGCGCGGAATGCAACTGGGGTTCTAATCGAAGGCGCCAAACGAACCCCATTTCCATCCGCCGCGGGATTCTCTATACTGCGTTTGCGCACTGCGCCGCCGGCGGCACCGCCCCTGCGACGCCCTGCCAGGGAGGAACGCGCATGGTCGACATCGCCCTCATCGGCGCCGGCCGCATTGGCAAGATCCACGGCGGCAATCTCGCCCGCCAGGCGGGCGTGCGCCTCCGGTACGTCTGCGACGCCGTCCCGCAGGCGGCCAGTGAACTGGCGGCCCGGCTCGGCGCGACCGTAGCCAGCCTCGACCAGGTCTTCGCGGACGCCGCCATCCAGGCGGTGGCGATCGCTTCGTCCACCGACACGCACGCCGAGTTCATCTTGCGCGCCGCGAGCGCACGGAAGGCGATCTTCTGCGAGAAGCCCGTGGACCTGGACCTGGGCCGCGCCCGCGAGGTCCAGGCGGCGGTGGCAACGGCCCGCGTGCCCTGCCTGATCGGTTTCCAGCGCCGCTACGATCCGACCTTCGCCGCCCTCAAGCGCCGCCTCGATGCCGGCGAGATCGGCGAGGTCGAGATCCTCTCCATCACCAGCCGCGATCCGGCCCCGCCGCCGATCGCGTACATCGAGCGGTCGGGAGGCATCTTCAAGGACCAGCTCATCCACGATTTCGACGTCTGCCGCTGGATCCTCGGCGACGAGGCGCAGACGGTGTACGCGGCGGCGAGCTGCCTCGTCGATCCGGCCATCGCCAGGGCCGGGGACGCCGATACGACCGCGGTGACGATCCGCACCCGCAAGGGCCGGCTCTGCCAGATCAACACCAGCCGCCGCGCGGCTTACGGCTACGACCAGCGCTTCGAGGTGCTCGGGTCGGGTGGCATGCTGGCCGCGGGGAACCACCGTCCGACCGAGGTGAGCTGGCACCGGGCCGGCGCGATCTCCATGGACCCGCCGGAGCCTTTCTTCCTCGAGCGGTACCGGTCGGCATACGCGGAGGAGATGGTCCACTTCGCCGCGGTGCTGCGGGAGGAAGCTGCGCCGCGCACCGGCATCGAGGATGGGATCCGGGCACTGGAGATCGCCGAGGCCGCGACACGATCGTCGAAGGAGGGCAGGGTGCTCGCGATCTGATGCGTTGGCCTGCCCCGGAGCGAAAGGAGGAGCCGCAGATGGCAGTGGCGTCTGGTACCGCCCGTAACACGCGGGTACCGCGGCCGCGCTACGCAAACGTGGGCGCGTTTCTCGCGGCCGTCGCGGCCGGGTACGAATCGCTGCCGAAGCAGCTCCGGGCCATCGCCAGATACGTGGAGACGAACCGGGCCCGCATGGTGGTCACTCGCATCACCGACGTCGCCGCCGCCTGCGCCGTGCAGCCCTCCGCCGTGACGCGCTTCGCGCAGCGATTCGGGTTCTCCGGCTACAGCGAGCTGCAAGCGCTCTTCCGCAAGGCGTTCAGCGACGGCGCGGCGCCGGGCGCGAGCTACACGGAGCGGATCCGCACGATGATGGCGGAGGGTGAGCTCCAGAGCAGTCCAGGAGGGATCACGCGCCAGCTCCTGCTCGCGAACCAGGGAGCGCTCGAGGAGTGCGCGCTCCACCTCGACGACTCGGCCCTCGGACGCGCCGTCTCCCTGCTCCATGACGCGGAGCACATCTACGTGGTGGGCGTCCGCCGTTCCTTGCCTGCGGCCGCCTACCTCACGTACCTGCTCGAGCACACCGCGAAGCGCATCCAGCTCGTCTCCGGGCTCGGAGGCACCTTCGCCGGGCAGATGCGCGCCATCGGCAAGAAGGACCTCCTGGTCGCGGTGAGCTTCGCGCCGTACGGCAAGGAGACCCGCTTCTGCGTCCGCGTTGCCGAGGGGCGTGGCGCTCGCGTCCTCTCCCTCACCGACAGCGCCATGAGCCCCATCGCCCGGGCCGCCACCGTGACGCTGCTGGTGAAAGAGGCGAGCGCGTTCTCCTTCCGCTCGCTCACCAACACGATGTGCCTGTCCCAGGGCCTCTTCATCGCGCTCGCTTCGCGGCTCGAGCTCGATCTCGATCAGGCGGTCGATCAGGGAGCGATCGACTGACCTTCTCTTGCGCAAGGCACCGGAGGCTCCCGTCGGGCCATCCACCGCTTCACGGAGGGAACACACCATGAGGCACTCGTTCACACGCACGCTGCTCGTCTTCCTCGTCGCGGTTCTCGGGCTGCCGACGACCTCGCGCGCCCAGGAGGGCAAGAAGTACAAGTTCGTCGTCATCACCCACGCGACCGCCGTCCCCTTCTTCGTGCCGGTCCGCAAGGGGGCCGAGGACGCGGGAAGGTTCCTCGGCGCCGAGGTGGTCTACACCGGCCCGGCCGGGTTCGACATCCAGCGCCAGGTGGAGTTCATGAAGTCGGTCATCGCCCAGAACGTCGATGGCATCGCCTGCACGCTCCCGGATCCGACCGCCTTCAACGACGTGGTCGCGGAGGCGCGCTCGAAGGGCATCCCGGTCATCGCCATCAACGCCGACGCGCCCAAGTCGCAGCGCATGGCTTACATCGGCCAGGGCAACTACGAGGCTGGCAGGTCGATGGGACAGCAGATCGTGAAGCTGATCCCCGGAGGCGGGGACGTCATCCTCGCGCTGCATACGGCCGGCGCCCAGAACCTCGAGGAGCGGATCAAGGGGGTCAAGGACGTCCTCGATGCGACCAAGAGTTTCAAGTACCGCGTGGTCGCCACCGGCACCGATCTGGTGAAGGCCGAGGCCCTCCTCGCCGCGGCGCTGCAGGCGAACAAGAACGTGAAGGGGATGTTCGGCGTCGAGGACGTGACCGGCATCGCCATCGCCCACATCATCGAGCGCCAGAAGCTCAAGGGGAAGGTGTTCGGCGGCGGTTTCGATCTGGTGGCCGAGATCCTCGACGCCATCGAGGCGGGCAACATGCAGTTCACCATCGATCAGCAGCCCTACATGCAGGGATTCCAGGGGGTGATGGAGCTCTATCTCAGCAAGGCGTTCGCCATCACGCCGGCGGACATCAACACGGGCATCGCCCCGGTCACGGCGGACATCGTGAAATCGGTGAAGGCGCTCGCCGCCAAGGGATATCGGTAGAACGTCGTCGGATGGCGATGGACGAGACTCCTTTTCTGCGGGTCGATGCCGTATCGAAGAGGTTCGGCGCGACGCGCGCGCTCGAGGCCGTCTCGCTGGCCGTGGACCGGGGGGCCATCCTCGGCCTCGCCGGCGAGAACGGCGCCGGGAAGTCCACGCTCATCAAGATCCTCTGCGGGGTGCACCGGCCAGATGCGGGCACGGTGTTCCTCGCGGGAAAGCCGCATCGCCCGCGCGATCCGGCCGAGGCGGAGGCGGCAGGGGTCAGCGTCTTCCACCAGGAGATCCCGATCTGCCCGGACCTCTCCATCGCAGCGAACGTGTTTCTCGGCCCGGCAATGCCGCGGCGGGGGATCGCACCCGACTGGAAGGCGATGGAGCGGCGCTGTGTCGAGCTCTACGCCACGCTGCTCGGCGAGGACATCGATCCCCGGCGCCTGATCCGGACCTGCACCGCAGCGGAGAAGCAACTGGCGCTGCTGGTGCGCGTCCTCTCCCGCAACGCGCGTCTCATCATCCTCGACGAGCCGACGACCGCGCTCACTCCTCCCGAGGTGGAGCGGCTGTTCGTCATCATCCGGCGCCTGCGAGGACAGGGGATCACCTTCATGTTCGTGAGCCACATGCTGGAGGAGCTGACCCAGCTCTGCGACGCGATCGCCGTCTTCCGGGACGGGCGGAACGTCGGAAGGCTCGAACGCGACGGGTTCGATGTCGCGCGAGTTTCGGAGCTGATCGCAGGCCGCACCCTGCGGCGGCTCGGCGTCCAGAGCCCCGCCCGTCAGGGGACGCCCCGGCTGGAGGTGAAGGCTCTGTCGCGCCCGGGCGCGTTCGAGGACATCTCCTTCCGCGTCCAGCCGGGGGAGATTCTCGGACTCGCGGGGCTCCAGGGTTCGGGCCGTGCCGCCCTCGTCAAGAGTCTCTTCGGCGCGCCCCCCGCGGCTCGCGGCGAGATCCGGGTCGACGGCACGGCCGTAGCGATCGGGCGGCCGCAAGACGCGATCCGCGCGGGCATCGCGCTGGTGCCGGAGGATCGGAAGACGCTCGGCCTCTTCGACGACATGGACGTGAAGACGAACATCTGCATGGCGGGGCTCTCCGGATGGTCGCGGAGCGGTTTTCTGCGCTTGGGAAACCTCAGGCGCGTTGCCGGCAGGATGCGCGACGACCTTTCCATCAAGACGGCGAGCGTGGACGCGCCGGTGCGGAGCCTCTCCGGCGGCAACCAGCAGAAGGTCCTGATCTCGCGCTGGCTCGCGCTGCGCCCGCGGGTCCTTCTCTTGCTCGAGCCGACGCGCGGCGTCGACGTCGGCGCCAAGCAGGAGATCGTGGAGCTCGTTCTCGGGCTCGCGCGGGAGGGATGCGCCTGCGTGGTCTCCTCCTCCGAACTGGAGGAGCTGCTCCAGCTCTCGACGCGGGTATTGATCATGAATCGCGGCCGCGTCGCGCGCGAGCTCGACGGCGCTGCCGCGACCAAGGATGCCGTGATTCTCGCCGCGACCACCTAGGACGCCCAGGGAACGACCGCATGGATACCGCCATCGCTGCCCGGAGGAGGCTCGGCGCGCTCCAGCGCATCTTCGGGCTCAGGGACTTCGGCGTTCTCGTCGCCGCGGTCCTCATCGCCGTGTTCTTCTCCGCCCTCACGCCGGTCTTTCTCACCTCGTACAACCTGTTCAACATCCTCCGCCAGACCGCCGAGCTGGGGATCATCGCCATGGCGATGACGATCCTCATCGTCGGTGGTGAATTCGATCTCTCCGTCGGCGCCATCTACGCCGTCACCGGCGTGGTCGCCGGGGTCCTGGCGAGCCGCGTCGGGGTGGACATCTGGCTGGCGGCTGCGGCGGGGATCCTGTCGGCGCTCGCGCTCGGCGCCTTGAACGCGGTGCTCATCGCCTCGACCCGGATCAATTCCTTCATCGCAACCCTCGCCACCATGATGGTCTACCGAGGCATCGCGATGGTCCTCTCGCAGGGCCAGCCCATCTCCTTCAGGCTCGATTTCTTCATGGACCTGTTCGGCCGCGCCGAGCTCTTCGGAGTGTTGCCGGTCCCGGTGGTGTGGTTCGCCGCCTGGGGCGTCTTCGCATACGTGCTGCTCCACCGGACGACGTTCGGGGTCCGCGTCTTCGCCACCGGCGACAATCGCGAGGCGGCCGAGCTCGCCGGCATCAAGACGGCGCGGGTGAAGAGCATCGCGTTCCTGATCACCGCGCTCGCTTCCGGTCTCGCCGCGCTGATCTCGCTCTCGTTCCTCAAGACCGTCACACCCACCCAGGGCACCGGCCTCGAGCTGGAGGCGATCGCCGCGGCGGTGATCGGCGGCACCGCCATGTCGGGCGGCGTGGGGAGCATCCTGGGAACGTTCCTCGGCACGTTCATCATGGCCGAAGTGCGGACGGGGCTGGTCCTCCTCGGCACGGACGCCTACGTGCAGGACGCGTTCGTCGGGCTCGTCATCGCGCTCGCGGTGATCGTGAACGTGAAGCTCAGCGCCAGGAAGTAGTAGGGGTACAGTCTAAAGCCATAGTCGCTAAGCCACCTTCGGTGGCCGCGACTACTTGTCCGGATTCGGGACCACGAAGTCGCGCACCAGCGCATCGAGGTCGGCCACGGCGCCGATGAACTGGCGCAGCGTGCGCCGGGTCGCGCCGTAGCCGTCGAACTCGTCCACGCCGAGCCCGCCCTCGGTGTAGGCGCGGCGGAAGTCCGGGAATCGTTCCTGGAGCTCGCCGACGATGCCTGGGTCGACCGGCTCGTCGATGCGTGGGACCGCCGCGATCCCGCTCGCGTTGATCCTCACCTGCCAGGCGTGGGGCGGCGAGATCACCACGTCGCCTCCGATGAGCTGGCTCCAGTGCATGTGGTTGCGGAACGCCGCGGAGAGGAGCCGGATGCGGTAGCCACGCTCCTTGAAGAGGCGATACGTCTTCTTGAACACCGCCACGCCCGCCCATTCGAAGATGCCGGGATCGACGAGCACCCCCTCCTTCTCCGCCACCTTCTTCATCCAGTCGTCCAGCCGGCCCACCATGATGGTGCAGACCGGCCCCATGTCCGCGATGGGTTTGCCCTCTTTCTCCCGGCGCTTCAGACCGCGCTCCACGGCTTCCGCCACCGCCACGCATTGCGGAAGCGTGAAGCTCACGGTCGCGTTGATGGAGACTCCGCGGTAGGTCGCCTCCTCGATGGCAGGGATTCCGGCGCGCGTCGCGGGAATCTTCACGATCATGTTCGGCGCCAGCTTGCTGAAGCGCACCGTCTGCTCGAGGATGGCCTCGCTGTTGCGGAAATTGCGCGGATCGGTCTGGATGGAGAGCCGCCCGTTGCGGCCGCGGTGCTTCTCGAATGCTGGCCGCAGCAGCTCGGCGGCCCGGACCGAGAGCTCCTCGATGAGCTTCCATCCGATCTGGTCCTCGGTCGCCGACGGCATCTCCCGGATCAGCTCGGCGATGCGCGGCTTCCAGGTGCCCATCTCGTCCTTCAGCGCGGTGAGGCCGATCACCGGGTTGCAGGTCGCCCCCACCGCTCCGTGCGAGATGGAGTCGGTCAGCTCCGCGATCGAGGCGGAGTCGTTCCACAGGCACGTGGGCGTGGTCTGCGTCATCTGCTGCAGCGGGCTCTTGTACGCGGTCGCGGCGGAGGTCATGGCGCGCGCAAGGTACCAAGGGAAAGAGGCAGGCGCAACCGGACTTCTAGACCACCGCGACGAACGGAAATGAATTTCTACGCCGCGGATCGCGCAGGGTCTTCCGTGTTGACGGGCTCCCCCGAAATGCCGCAAAAGGTGGGCGCAGTCGTCGGCGCGCGCGCGTCCGACGGAAGGTCCGGGGGCCGTCACCCCAACGCTCGCGTATCGACGCCGTTTCCAAGGAGGAAACCATGAACACGAAGTGCCGTGCATCGTGTGCCGCATTGCCGATCCTCGCCCTCCTCGCGGTGGGTGGGGGCGGGTCCTCGGCCCGCGCCGAGGAGAAGAAGCCGGTGGTCGGCCTGGTGATGAAGTCGCTCGCCAACGAGTTCTTCAAGAGCATGGAGGAAGGCGCCCGCAAGTTCGCCGCGGAGGACGGCACCTTCACCCTGGTGCCGGTCGGCATGAACTCGGAGACCGACATCGACACGCAGATCTCGGCCGTGGAAAACTTCATCACCCAGAAGGTCGACTTGATCTGCGTCGCCCCGGCTGACTCGGTCGGGCTGGTGGCCCCGGTGAAGAAGGCGATCAAGGCCGGGATCACCGTGGTCAACTTCGACGTGAAGCTCGACGACAAGGCGCTCGCCAAGGCGGGGCTCAAGGATCTGGTCTTCGTCGGCCCCGACAACCAGGAGGGAGCCTACCTGGCGGGCAAGGAGCTGGCGAAGAAGCTGGGAAAGGGGGGCAAGGTCTTCATCATCGAGGGCAACCCGGGCGCCGACAACGCCAAGATGCGCAAGGCGGGGTTCGAGAAGGCGGCCAAGGAGGGCGGGCTCAAGGTGCTGGTCTCGCGCACCGCGCACTGGGAGACCGAGGAGGCCAACACGCTCGTGAGCAATCTCTTGACCTCGCATCCGGACGTGCAAGGCATCATGGCCGCGAACGACTCGATGGCGCTCGGCGTGGTGAAGGCACTCGACGCCGCGGGACAGTCGGGCAAGGTGCAGGTGGTCGGATTCGACAACATCCCCGCCATCCAGAAGCTGGTGAAGGACGGCAAGGTGCTCGCCACCATCGACCAGTTCGGGCCGGAGATGGCCGCCAACTGCATCAAGACCGGTTTCCGCATGAAGAAGGGAGACCACCTGAAGGGCTGGATCAAGACTCCCGTCAAGCTGATCACCGCGACCGATCTGATGTAGCGCTCCGGCGCGGCGGAGGCCGGCCGCCAAGGCCCGCCTCCGCCGCCGCCCCGCGATAGCCACTTGGTCGACCTCGGCAACGCCGCGCCACCGGACATCATCGAGTTCCAGGGGACGACGAAGCGGTTCCCCGGGGTGCTCGCATTGGACCGGGTGGACCTCGCGATCCACCGGGGGGAGGTGCACGTCCTCGCCGGCCAGAACGGCGCGGGCAAGTCGACGCTGGTGAAGCTGCTCTGCGGCTTGTACGACGCGGACGAGGGAGCCATCCTCCTGGAAGGCAAGCCGTACGCTCCGCGGAGCACGGTGGCCGCCATCCGGGCCGGGATCCGGATCGTCTACCAGGAGTTCAACCTCCTTCCGTATCTCACCGTCGCCGAGAACATCTTCTTCGAGCGCCTGCCCCGCCGCGCCGGGCTGGTGGATTTCACCCGGCTCTTCCGCGAGGCCGAGGCGATGCTGGCGCAGGTGGGCCTTACGATCTCCCCGCGCGCGCGGGTGGAAACGCTGGGCGTGGCGCAGATGCAGCTGCTGGAGATCGCCAAGGCGCTCTCCACGCAGAGCAAAGTGCTGATCCTCGACGAGCCGACCGCGACGTTGACGCCTCCCGAGATCCAGCGCCTGTTCGGGATCATCGCCCGCCTCAAGGCTCGCGGGGTGACGGTCCTCTACATCTCGCATCGGCTCCAGGAGCTGTTCGAAGTGGGCGACCGGATCACGGTCCTGCGCAACGGGCGCAAGGTGGAGACCCTGGCCGCGCGCGACGCGAGCATTCCCCGGCTGGTGCGGCTGATGGTGGGGAAGGAGCTCGGCGAGGAATATCCGTTCCATCCGGAATCGGAGATCGGCGCGGAGATCCTGCGGGTCGAGGAGCTTCAGCCGCGGGGCAAGCCGCATGCCGTCTCCTTCGCCCTGCGCCGCGGCGAGCTGGTCGGCGTCGCCGGCCTGGTGGGTTCGGGGCGCACCGAGCTGGTGCGCGCCCTCTTCGGGGCGGACGCGAAGGAATCGGGTCGCATCTATCGCGACGGCTCCGAGGTGAGCATCCGCCGCCCGCGCGACGCCGTCCGCCACGGCATCTGCCTGCTCACCGAGGACCGAAAGGCGCAAGGGCTCATCCTCGCCATGCCCTGCTACGCCAACGTGACCATCACGGATCTGCGACGGGTCTCGCATGCCGGTCTCCTTCAAGATTCGGCGGAGCGGAGCGCCACCCAGAAGCTGGTCGACGACCTGGACATCAAGACGCCGTCGGTCGACCAGCTCGTCGCCAACCTCTCCGGAGGCAATCAGCAGAAGGTGGTGCTCGCCAAGTGGCTCTTCCGCCGCTCCGAGGTGCTCATCTTCGACGAGCCAACGCGCGGGATCGATGTCGGCGCCCGTTTCGAGATCTATCAACTCCTCTGGCGGCTGGCGGCGGCGGGGAAAGGCATCCTCATCGTCTCCTCGGACCTTCCCGAGCTGATGGGCATCTGCCATCGGATCCTGGTCTTCTCGAACGGGAGGATCACCGGCGATCTACCGCGCACCGGGTTCAGCCAGGAGCGGATCCTTTCCGGGGCCTACCAGGAGTACGTGCACGGAAAGCCCCAGGCCGGCTCCACTGCTGGAACCGGTCCCGCCTGAGGAGCCGCATGCGCGCGAAGCAGATCTTCTACCTGCTCCTGCGCGAGGCCGGCATCGGGCTGGCCCTGATCCTCATGGTCATCGCGTTCTCGGCGGCGGCGCCGCGCTTCGCCTCGATGGCGAACGTCACCAACATCCTCACCCAGATCAGCATCAATACCGTCATCTCCGTGGGCATGACGTTCGTGATCCTGCTCGGCGGCATTGATCTTTCGGTCGGTTCGGTGCTGGCCCTGGCGACGATCGTCGGCGGCATGATCATCACCAACGAGAACCTCTCGCCCGGGACCGCGATCCTCCTCTCGGTGCTCGGCAGCGCGCTGACCGGCTGCCTCTGCGGCGTGTTCAACGGGGTCGTCTGCGAGCGCTGGAAGATCCACTCCTTCATCGTGACGCTCGGGATGCTGAACATCGCCCGCGGAGCCGCCCTGCAGATCAGCAACTCCCGGACCATCTCCGAGTTCCCCGATGCGTTCAACGACGTGGGAGCCGCGACGATCTTCGGCGTGCCCGTCATCTTTCTCATCGCGCTGGCGGTGGTGCTGGCCGGCCGGTTCATCCTCGCGCGCACGGTGTTCGGCCGGATGATCTACGCCATCGGAAACAACGAGGAGGCGGTCCGGCTCTCCGGCCACGATCCCTCGGTCTACAAGGTCGTCGCCTTCATCGTCTGCGGCGGCATGGTCGGAGTGGCCGCGATCATCTACATGATGCGCCTGAACATCGCGAGCCCCATCCTCGGCGTCGGGTTCGAGCTGAACGCCATCGCCGCGGTGGTGATCGGCGGCACCAGCATGAGCGGGGGGAAGGGCTCGATGATCGGCACGCTCCTCGGGGCGTCGATCATGGGCGTCTTGAACAACGGCCTGCTGCTCCTGGGGATGGGCGACTTCGCCCGGCAGATGGTGACCGGACTGATCATCGTGGTGGCGGTGATCATCGACAAGTACCGGGCGCAAGCCTTCCTGCGGAGCTCCTACGAATTGGCACCAGCCCCGCCCCGGGAGGAACCGCATTTGCGCGACACCGGACCAGGGCCGCGCGTGTGAAACCCGGCGGCGCGTCAATCTCCGGTCGTCGCGGCAGTCACCTCGTGCGCGAACGGGATCGACGGCTGCGCTCCAGCGCGTGTCACGCTGATCGCGGCGGCGGCCTGGGCAAAGGCGATGGCGTCGGTGACGGTGCGGCCCGCCGCCAGTGCGGCGCAGAATCCGCCGACGAAAGTGTCGCCCGCTCCGGTCGAGTCCACTGCCTGCACCCGACGGGCCGGGAAATGCTGCACGCCGTCGCCCGTGACGGCCACGACGCCGCGCTCTCCGAGAGTGACGAGGACGTTCGCGGCGCCTTGGATGCGCAGACGCCGCGCCACCTCGGTCGCGCTCTCGATCGATTCCACGCGCAGACCGCTGAGCATCGCCGCCTCGATCTCGTTCGGCACGAGGAAGTCGGCGCATTGGATCAGGGCCGGCGGGAGGGGCTGCGCCGGAGCGGGATTGAGCACCACGATCTTTCCCTGCTGCTTGGCCGCGCGCGCTGCATGCTCGACCGTGGCAAGAGGCGTCTCCAGCTGCAGGGCGACGACGCGCGTGCCGGCGATCAGGCGAGCCTGGCGGTCGATGTCTTCGGGAGCGAGCTGCCCGTTGGCGCCGGACACGACGACGATGCCGTTGCGTCCGCCATCGTCCACCACGATCAGGGCCACCCCCGACGATCGTGCCTGGACCGTGCGCACTGCGGAGACGTCGACGTGGTCCGCCTCCAGTCCGGCGCGAAGCTGGCGCCCGAAGGCATCCTCGCCGACGCAGCCGATCATCGCCGTTCGAGCACCGAGGCGCGCCGCCGCCACAGCCTGGTTTGCTCCTTTGCCGCCCGGCACGGTCGAGAAGCCGCCGCCGAGCACCGTCTCCCCCGGCACGGGCAGGCGTGGAGCGCGCACCACCAGGTCCATGTTCAGGCTGCCGACGACGACGACCTCGCTCATCGCGCGGCGAACTCTACAACCGGCCGGGGCCCGCGCGACAGTGACGACGGGGCCAAAAGGTGCTTTCCTCGCTCCTCCCACACGGACGGCACGCCCCGATGAAGCGAGGAACCCTGCTGCACCCCGAGCTGTCCCGCGTCATCGCGCGCCTCGGCCACGGCGATGCGCTGGTGATCGCCGACGCCGGGCTGCCGATCCCCGCCGGCGTCGAGCGCATCGACCTCGCCTTCGCCCCCGGCAAGCCTGCCTTCATGGACGTGCTCGAGGCGGTCCTGGCCGAGATGGAGGTGGAACGAGCCGTCCTGGCGCAGGAGGTGAAGAGTGCTTCCGCGGTCTTCCACGAGCGGGTGCAAGGCAGGCTCGCGTCGCTGCCCAGGATCCGCGCCCGCGGCGTCGAGCTCGTTTCGCACGATGAGCTGAAGCGCCTCTCGCAGGGAGCGCGCGCCATCGTGCGAACCGGCGAGTTCACTCCCTACGCGAACGCCGTCCTCTTCAGCGGAGTCGTGTTCTAGTCCGACGAGGTCCACGCGCTCGTGGCTCGCCGTGGAGAAGGCGGCCGAGCTGGCGAAGGGGGCAGGGAAGACGGAGTTCATCCCGGTGGCGCTGAAGCTCGTGACCGACGCCAAGTGCAAATGACACGGCGCAGCGAGCGAGTGCGGACATCCGACCGGGGCCCCGGGCTTTGCCGGTAATGCGCGGTTTTGATATGCCCCGCGTCCGCCGCATCCGTCGCGAACCTTTTGGGGAGGTCCCATGCCATTCGGGTCACGTGTCGCCGTCCTTTTCTCCGCCGCGCTCGTCTTCGCCGGAACGGTCCTTGGCGCCCGCTCAGCCGCCGCGCAAGCCACGGTCTCGGTCGCCTGCGGCTCCGTCGGTGCCGAGTTCGATCTCTGCAAGACCGGCGCTGAAGCATGGGCCAAGAAGACCGGCAACCAGATCAAGGTCGTCTCGGTCCCGAAGGACTCCAACGAGCAGCTGGCGCTGTTCCAGCAGCTGCTCTCGCAGAAGTCAGGCGAGATCGACGTCATCCGCATCGACGTCGTCTGGCCCGGCCTGCTCGCGGCGCACCTGGTCGACATGGGCAAGGAAGTGCCGAAGGACGTCGTCGCGCAGCACTTCCCCGCGATCATCGAGGCGAACACGGTCAACGGACACCTCGTCGCGCTGCCCGCCTTCACCGACGCGGGCCTGCTCTACTACCGCAAGGATCTGCTGGAGAAGTACGGGAAGAAGCCCCCCACGACCTGGCAGGAGCTGACGGAGACGGCGAAGGTCGTCCAGGACGGCGAGCGCAAGGCGGGCAACGACAAGATCTACGGCATCGTCTTCCAGGGCCGCGCGTACGAGGGCCTGACCTGCAACGCGCTGGAGTGGGTGGACAGCTTCGGCGGCGGCACCATCGTCGACGGGCAGGGCAAGGTCACCATCAACAACCCCAAGGCGATCGCCGCCATCAAGCTGGCCGCTTCCTGGATCAAGAACATCGCCCCCGAAGGCGTCCTCAACTACGCCGAGGAGGAAGCCCGCGGCGCGTTCCAGTCCGGGAACGCGGTATTCATGCGCAACTGGCCGTATGCGTGGGCACTCTCCCAGGCGCCCGACAGCCCGACGAAGGGCAAGGTCGGCGTGATGGCGCTGCCCAAGGGCGGAGCGGAGGGCAAAAACACGGGAACGCTCGGCGGCTGGCAATGGGCGGTGAGCAAGTACTCGAAGAATGCCAAGGCCGCGGTCGATCTGGCGATGTACCTGACCAGCCCGGAGGAGGAGAAGCGGGCGGCCATCGAGGTGAGCTTCAACCCGACCATCCCGGCGCTCTACAAGGACAAGGACATCCTGGCGAAGAACCCGTTCATCGGCGATTTGCTCCCCACTTTCCAGAACGCAGTGGCGCGTCCTTCGCGGGCGACGAAGAGCAAGTACAACCAGGTCTCGAGCGAGTTCTGGAACGCGGTACACGAGGTGCTCTCCGGCAAGAGCGACGCGGAGGCGAGCATCTCCAAGCTGGAGAAGAACCTCAACCGGATCTCCCGCAACGGGAAGTGGTAGGAGGCCGCCGTGGCGGTCGCGCAATCGCAACTCACCCGCCAGCGGCGGCGCGCCGCCCTGGCGTTCATCCTGCCGATGATGGCCGTGCTGGCGGCCGTCGCGGGCTGGCCGCTCTTGCGGACGATCTACTTCTCGTTCACCGACGCGAACCTCGACAACATCGGGTCCTACGCGGGGGTGGGGTTTGCGAACTTCGCTTCGCTCGCCCAGGACCCTGAATGGTGGCACGCGGTGAGGAACACCGTGGAATTCGCCGCCGTCTCGGTCACGTTCGAGACCATCCTCGGGCTCGTCATCGCGCTCACGCTGAACGCGCACCTGCCGGGCCGCGGCGTCGTACGTGCCGCGGTCCTCATCCCCTGGGCGATCCCCACGGTCGTCTCCGCGCAGATGTGGAACTGGATGTACAACGACCTCTACGGGGTCCTGAACTACATCTTCCTCAAGGTGGGAGTCATCGATCACCCGTACGCTTGGACGGGCAGTCCGAAGCTCGCGCTCGTCGCGGTGATCATCGTGGACGTCTGGAAGACCACGCCGTTCATGGCCTTGCTCATCCTGGCGGCGCTCCAGCTCTTGCCCGCGGAGATCTACGAGGCGGCGAAGCTGGACGGGATTCCCGCTCCGAAGGTGTTCTGGAAGGTGACGCTGCCGCTCATCAAGCCTGCGCTGATGGTCGCCGTCATCTTCCGCACCCTCGACGCCCTGCGGATCTTCGACCTGCCGTACGTCCTCACTGGCAACAGCCGGGAGACTGCCTCGATGGCGGTATATGCCCGGCAGAAGCTCATCGACTTCCAGGACGTGGGCTACGGCTCCGCGGCATCCACGTTCCTCTTCGTGGTCATCGCGGTGTTCACGGTCGTCTACATCACCGCCGGACGCGTCCGGTTCGAAAGCCGCTGACATGAAAGCGCGCAAGATCATCGGCTCCACGCTCTTCTATCTGCTCGTCACTGCGATCGTCGTCTACACGATCTTCCCCTTCTACTGGGCGATCGTCTCCTCGCTGAAGGAAGGCAGCGCGCTGTACAAGGTCGACTTCCTGCCTCCGAAACCGGAGTGGGGGAACTACACCGCCATCTTCAAGGAGCAGCCGTTCGGGAAGAACATCCTCAACTCGCTGGTGGTGGCCGTCTCGGTGGTGGTGATCTCGCTCGCGCTCTCGGTGACGGCCAGCTACGCGCTCGGCCGCATCAACTTCCGCGGGCGCACGCCGCTGCTGCTCATCGTCCTCTCCGTCTCCATGTTCCCGCAGGTGGCGGTGCTCTCGGGAATGTTCGAGCTGGTCTCCTGGCTGGGGATCTACGACAGGCTCTGGAGCCTCTCGCTCTCGTACATGATCCTCACCCTGCCGTTCACCACCTGGGTGCTCACCACCTTCATGCGGGAGCTGCCGAAGGAGCTGGAGGAGGCGGCGCTGGTCGACGGCGCCAAACCGCTCACCATCATCACCAAGGTGTTCTTGCCGCTGCTCGGGCCCGCGATGGCCACCACCGGGTTGCTCGCATTCATCGCCGCCTGGAACGAGTTCATGTTCGCGATCACGTTCACGCTCTCGAACGAGCGCCGGACGGTGCCGGTGGCGATCGCACTGATCAGCGGCGCTTCCCGCTTCGAGCTGCCCTGGGGGCGGGTGATGGCGGCGTCGGTGATCGTGACCGTGCCGCTCGTGGTCCTTGTGCTCATCTTCCAGCGTCGAATTGTCTCCGGCCTCACCGCCGGGGCAGTGAAAGGTTAGAGGAGGCATCCGTGGCCGAGGTCGTGCTCAAGAAGGTCGGAAAGGCGTTCGGCGACATAAACGTGATCCGGGACGTGGACCTCGACATCGCCCATGGCGACTTCGTGGTCTTCGTCGGACCGTCGGGTTGCGGGAAATCCACGCTGCTCCGCCTCATCGCGGGGCTCGAGGACATCACCTCCGGGGAGTTGTTCATCGACGGCGCGAAGGTGAACGACGCGCTGCCCTCGCAGCGCGGCATCGCCATGGTATTCCAGTCCTACGCGCTCTACCCGCACATGACGGTCTACGAGAACCTCGCCTTCGGCCTCAAGCTGGCCAAGACGGACAAGGAGGCCATCGACAAGAGGGTGCGCGAGGCGGCTCGCATCCTCCAGATCGATCACCTCCTCGACCGCAAGCCCCGCGCCCTTTCGGGCGGCCAGCGGCAGCGGGTGGCGATCGGCCGCGCCATCACGCGCGAGCCGAAGGTGTTCCTTTTCGACGAGCCGCTCTCGAACCTCGACGCTGCGCTACGGGTCCAGACCCGGCTCGAGATTGCCCGCCTGAAGGATCAGCTCGGAGCGACCATGATCTACGTGACCCACGACCAGGTCGAGGCGATGACCCTCGCCGATCGAATCGTGGTCTTGAACCAGGGGCGGGTCGAGCAGGTGGGAAGCCCGCTCGAGCTGTACACCCGGCCGCGAAACGTGTTCGTCGCCGGATTCATCGGTTCGCCCAAGATGAACCTGCTCAAGGGAGCGGTGGACTCGGTGGCGCCGGAGTCGATGACGGTGCGTCTGCCCGGCGGCACGAAGGTGACAGTGCCGCTGGCAAAGGATGCGCAGAACCTGCAGCCGGGGACAGAGGTGACGCTCGGTGTCCGTCCCGAGGACGTCGGAATGGCCACCAACGGGATGGCGAAGATCACCGGACGCGTGCTGGTGGTGGAGCGGCTTGGATCGGAAAGCTACCTGTACGTCCGCACCGAAGGCGACCAGACCGTGGTGGTTCGGCGAGGCCCGGGAGCCACAGCGAAGGCGGACGAGCCGATCACGCTTGGCCTGCCCGGTTCAGCCAGCCACGTCTTCGGGCCGGACGGCTTGGCGCTTTCGCGCGCGGTGCCGGCTGCAGCCTGAGCGCTGCTCAGCGAACCGCTCGCCCGTTCACGGTGACGCCACGCCACGCCACCTCGGCGTGGCGCACGCGGTCCTCGGCGATCACGCCGGTGAACTGCGAATCGGAAACGGTGAGGTCCCGGATCCGGGAGGTGGGAAGACCGTCAAGATCCAGCAGCGCGTTCGCGCGGTCGACCACGAGGTGGTCGAGGTGGATGCCGTCGAAGACGGGCGGGAATGACCCGGATTGCCCACCGTAGCTCATGGTCGCGACCGCGACCGCGCGCCTGACCCGGCCCTGGAACCCGCTCAGGTTGACGTTGCGCGTGTAGCCGCCGCGGCGGGTGTTCGACTTCAGCCACAGCGCGGCTCCGACGCCAAAGCCATAGGCACGGTTCCCGAAAGCGTACACGTTCTCGACCCCGCCGCTCTGCTCGCTGCCGCAGGCAAGAAAGCCGTAGGGGCCTTCCGCCTGGCATCCGAGGACCACCACGTTGCGGCAGGGCGCGGCCAGGCGCCGGCCGTCCTCGTCCCGGCCCGACTTGAGCGCAATGTCGTCGTCGCCGGAGGCGAACGTGCACCGCCGGATCACCACCCTTTCGCACGATTCGGGGTTGCAGCCATCGCTGTTCGGGCCTGAATCGCTGGTGGTGACGCCCTCGATGGTCACGTCGGTGCAAAGCGTAGGGTGCAGCTGCCAGAACGGCGCGCCGGACAAGGTAACCCCCTGGATGAGCACGCGCGCGCACCCGATCGTCTCCACCATCGCGGTCCTCAGCCGGCCGACGACGACGCGCTCGTCGGGAGCGAGCCCGCGTGCCACCATCGGTTCGAGGACTCCTTCCCGATCCGAGCCGCGATTCCAGGCCGCCGTGCGCGAAGCATCCAGCGTGCCGCTTCCGGTGAGGGCGAGGTCGGTCTCTTCCCATGCATAGAGCATCGGAGAGCGGTTGACGCATTCGAGCCCCTCGTACCGGGTCCGTACTGGCGGAAACCGTCCGGAATCCTCCGAGAACAAGAGGGTGGCGCCGGCCGACAGATTGAGGTCGACCCGGCTGCGCATCCGCAACGCGCCAGTGACGAAGACGCCGCGCGGTATGACCACGTGCCCGCCGCCTGAAGCGTGACACCCGTCGATCGCTCGCTGCAGCGCGAGCGTATCGTCGCCATCCCCGTCTCCCCGGGCCCCGGCGAGCGCGAACGTCCGCGAGGGAATTGCAGGCGACGCCGTGCTGGCGAGGATCGCATCGGCCTGTGGCCACGGCGTCGATCGGGGAGCCTCGGGCAACGGTGCAGGCGTCGCCGTGCGATACCAGCAGCTCGGGATGGTCGCGCCGGCAACGGAGAGGACACCCGATCGCAGCAAGCCGCGGCGTCCGAATCCGGAACCCCTCACGACGCCTGGGTCGCGAGCGCACGCGTCCGCACGGCGTCGATCGCGACCAGGAGCAAGACCGGAGCGATGCGCGAGACGAGGTCCGATGTCGTGGTCGCGTCGAGAGACTCTTCGAAAAGCTCGCGCCAGAGGGCGTTTGCAATCCAGGCAAAAGCCGCGATTCGCAGCCAACGCCGACCCCCGAGCCAGAAGCCCAGCAGCGGCACCGCGAATGCCCACCCGAGATGCGAGAGAAATCCTTGATCTACGAGGAGGGGCCCGTGCCACCCGTACGCGACGTGCTTGAGGAAGGCTTCCATGCGGGCATGGTAACCGCAGCTGCGGCCTTCGCGCACATCGGCGCAGGTTTCGGCCCCGAATGGTTTCTTGTCGAGGCGCGCCGCTCGGGTATCGTCGCGGAAGGAGGTGCGCGGATGTCGATGCGGCTCTTCTTCCTGCTGTTGACGCTCGGGGGATCGATCTATCTGTTCGTGCGCGAGCACGGCGACCGCCGCTTCGCCATCGGCGCACTGGTGGCATCCTCCTTGGGCCTTCTCTTGCAGCTGAACATGATCGCGTTGCGCGTTCAGTACGCCCGCACCATCATCTGGACCGCCATCGCGGTTTGCGCGGGGATCATCTGGAACAAGGAAGCCTCGAAGACGGGATCGAGCGTCGCCGCCACCATGGCGATCGTCTCCACCCTCTGCGTCGCGCTCTCGCTGCGTCTGCTGCGCTGAGTCCAGCTCAGGTGAGCGGCGAGAGCTCCTTCGGGTACGACTCGAGGAGCGTCCCGGGGATCCGCACGGGCTGCCGCGTCACCTCCGCCTGCAGCATCAGCGCGTTCGCCACCGCCTGGCCGGCGAAGTGGTTGTTGTTCACGACGTAGACGTCCGTCACGCCGGGTTCCTGCGCCAGCGACCTGGTCCGCTCCGCCCACGGCTTCAACTCCGTCCGCGAGTACAGGTAGTCGTAACGCTCGTCCCGGCCCGCGGTCTTGCGGAACCAGTCCTTGTAGTTGCGGCCGTGCACGCGGATGTAGCCGACGGAAGAGGTGGCCCGCGCGGACGGCGGCAGCGAGTTGCGGAACATGGGCTGATCGAGGTTGACGATGCCCACCCTGGTCGCCGCCAGCTCGGCGTAGAACTCAGGCTCGTTCCAGGAGACGTGCCGTACCTCGACCACGAGCGGATACGCGCGCAGCGAGCCTGCCAGGTCGCGGAGCCATTCCCGATTCGGTTCGGTGTTGCGGAACGACCAGGGGAACTGGAGCAGCACCGCGCCGAGCCGTCCCGCCTCCGCGAGAGGATCGAGGCCGTCGCGCACGGAGTCCATCTCCTCCGCGGTCCAGGCCGTTTCGCGCTCGTGGGTGAAGCGCCGCCACAGCTTGGCGGTGAAGCGGAACCGGTCGTGCCCGGCGATGCGCTCCGTCCAGCTGCGCG
>Ga0209805_1000551_pt1 | contig 22754 bp, 22 predicted proteins | sample GraSoiAngelo_148_FD_185905 | JGI IMG/M metagenome (GOLD analysis project Ga0209805, IMG submission 185905) | Grasslands soil microbial communities from the Angelo Coastal Reserve, California, USA - 14_1009_09_20cm (SPAdes) (version 2) | ecosystem: Environmental > Terrestrial > Soil > Grasslands ...
TCCATCAGCACCAGGTCCGGCGTGCGGCGCTGCGCGCTGTCGACGGCCTCGCGCGCCGTCCCCGCCGTGTCGGTCACTTCGTATCCCAGCGCAATCAGGCTTGCGCGCAGGTCCATGGCGACGATGTTCTCATCCTCGACCACCAGGATCTTCCAAGGCGCGCTCATCTGCCTTCCCTCGGCAGATCGATGACGAACGCGGTGCCGCGGACCGCCTTCTGTTGCAGCCGGCCACCGATCTGCTCGATCAAGGTGCGCACGAGTTGAAGGCCGAGCGTCTCGGTCTGGCGGAAGTCGAGGCCGGCGGGAAAGCCGACCCCGTCGTCCTCGACGGAGAGCCGGTACCGATCCTGCTCCAGTCTCATGCGCAGGCAGATCTCTCCGCGGCGGTCTCCAGGGAACGCGTGCTTCAGCGCATTGGCCACCAGCTCGTTGATGATCAACCCGCAGGGCACCGCCAGATCGACCCCGAAGACGATCTCGTCGAGCTCGATACGGTAGCGGACACGGCCTCCCGCGTTGTAGGAGCGGAACAGCTGCGGAACCAGCTCCCGGACGTATTGCGGGAAATCGACGCGCGCGAGGTCCTGCGAGCGGTACAACATCTCGTGGACCAACGCCATCGAGCGGATCCGATCCTGGCTTTCGCGCAGCAGCTGGCGGACGGCAGCGTCGGCGATCTTGGCCGCCTGCAGCCTGAGCAGGCTGGAGGTGATCTGCAGGTTGTTCTTGACGCGGTGGTGGATCTCCTTGAGCAGGAGCTCCTTCTCGCGCAAGGAGCTCTTGACGATCTCCTCGGCGCGCTTGCTCTCGGTGATGTCGAATGCGACACCTTGGAGCAGGAGGGGCCGGCCGGATTCGTCGGGGATCAGCCGCGCCTCGCCGTGCACCCAGACGATCCCGCCGGCCTTGGTGAGAAAACGGCATACAGCCCGGAACGGGCCTCCAGTCGCGCAGCCGCGCGCGAACTCGCGATTCCACAGCTCGCGATCGTCGGGGTGGAGCTGTCGGAACCAGAGCACCGGATCGCTCATCCATTCCTCTTGCGAGAACCCGAGCAACGCCTCGATCTGCGGGCTGACGTAGACGTTGCTGAGACCTCCCTCGAGCGAAGCCATGAACGTGACCGCCGGGATCTGTTCCACCAGCGCGCGATAGCGGGCCTCGGCGATCGCCGCCGTCCGCGCCAGGCTGGCATCGCGCGCGGACCCTCCGTGGGGACCGCGGGCGAGCCGCGCGAGGATCGCGGCACCCTCGGCGGCGGTGACCGGCGGGTCGTCGCCGACGGTCATGGCGGTCCGCCGACCTGCGCGCCGAACGCCGGCGAATGACGCAGCTCGAGGACCTTGCCTCCGCCGAGCATCATGTGCACGCCGCAGGGCAGGCAGGGATCGAAGCTGCGCACGGTCCGCATGATGTCGATGCCCTTGAACGACTCGGGTCCGTTCTCCTCGAACAGGGGGCTGCCTTGGATGGCGTCCTCGTACGGACCCGGCGTGCCGAAGCTGTCGCGCGGGCTCGCGTTCCAGGGCGTCGGGGGATAGGGGTGATAGTTGGCGATGCGGCCGTTGCGGATCACCATGTGATGCGAGAGCAGCCCGCGCACCGCCTCGTGGAAGCCGCAACCGATCGCTTCGTCAGGAACCTTGAAGTCGCTCCACGTCTGCGTGTCGCCGCCGTGGACCAGCTTGCGCCCTCGATCGATGAAATGCAGCGCGGCCGCCGCCGCGTAGGCCTGGAAATAGCTGCGGGCGCGGTCGCGCTCGAGCGTGTTCGACCAGCGCGGGATCTTCCATTCCAGCTCCATTTCCGCAAGCCGTGCCGTTCGCGGCAGCCGGATCTTCACGCCCCTGCCTGTCGCCTTCACGCCGGGGAAATCGACCTTGCCGGCGAGGGCCGTCACCCAGAGGCGCGCCAGCGGGCCCCCGCCGCTGTCGAGCGCCAGGTGCGCACCGCTGCGGCGGTCGAGCCAGCGCGGCGACATGACCCAGGTGTACCTGCCCTGGAGATCCCGCTTCTGCGGCCGCGGCAGCGTCGTCTGGTTCCAGGGATGGCGTCGATCGATCGGATTGCCGAGCGGGTCCGTCCTGACGAAGGTCTCCTGGCCCTCCCAGTCGTCGTAGAAGGAAGAGCCGAGGAGGATGCGGATGCCGAGGTTGATCTCGACCAGGTCGGTGGTGATCAGCTCGCCGTCGATCACGATGCCGGGAGTGACGAACATCTCCCGTCCCCATTGCGACATGGTCTGGTAACGGAAATCGCACGCGTCGGGGTCCTGGAATGCTCCCCAGCACCCGAGCAGGACCCGCCGTTGCCCGACCCGCTCGTACCCGGGCAGCGCTTCCAGGAAGAAGTCGAAGAGGTCGTCGTGGAGCGGCACCATCCGCTTGACGAAATCGACGTAGCGCGAGAGCCGCACGAAGTACTCGCTGAACAGCTGCACGGAGGGGACGGTGCCTACGCCGCCTGGATAGAGCGTGGAGGGATGGGCGTGCCGGCCCTCCATCAGGCAGAACATCTCGCGCGCCACCCTGCTCATGCGCAGCGCTTCGTTGTAGAGAGCGCCCTCGAAAGGGTTGAGAGCGCGCATGATGCCGGCGATGGTCCGGTAGCCGTGGACGTCCGCGTGCGGCGCCGACGTGCTCTCGGCCTTGGTGAGCAGGGAAGGATTGGTCTCGCGCACCATCCGCTCGCAGAAGTCCACCCCGACCAGGTTGTCCTGGAAGAGGTTGTGGTCGAACATGTACTCGGCCGCCTCCGCGCAGTTGATGATCCACTCCGCGAGGGCTGGCGGCTTCACGCCGAACGCCATGTTCTGTGCGTAGACGCCGCAGGTGGCGTGGTTGTCGCCGCAGATTCCGCAGATGCGGCTGGTGATGAAGTGCGCGTCGCGAGGGTCCTTTCCTTTCATGAAGACGCTGTAGCCACGGAAGATCGACGAGGTCGCCCGGCATTCGGCGACCTCCCGGTTGTCGAAGTCGATCCGGGTATGGATGCCGAGGCTGCCGATGACGCGCGTCACCGGATCCCACGTCATTTCCACGAGCTTCTTTCCGCTCATCGCGCGTCCCCGGGGGGCCGTCGCCAGTCTGGCTCCCGGTTCATCGAGTCCACGGTGAACTGCCTCAGCGCCCGCACGGTCCTCCCGTAGGTCAAGACCGCGGCGGTCGACATCCTCGCCCCGGGCGGCTCGTCCATGAAGGACATGAATTTGTCGGGAAAGCCGGGCATGGTGCAGCCGATGCAGACGCCGCCGACGTTCGGACAGCCGCCGATGCCCGCCATCCAGCCCCGCTTGCCGACGTTGCACTGCACCACCGGGCCCCAGCAGCCGAGCTTGACGATGCACTTGAGCGTGGCGTACTGGCCGGCGAAGTCGGCCTGCTCGTAGTAGCCGCCGCGGTCGCAGCCTTCATGCACCGTCTGCGTGAACAGCCAGCGCGGCCGCAGCGCCTCGTCCAGCGGGATCATCGGCGCGCTGCCGGCCAGCTGTTGCAGCAGGTAGGAAAGCGTCTCCGTGAAGTTGTCCGGCTGCACTGGACAGCCGGGCACGCATACGATCGGCACGCCCGCGGTGGATCGGAACGACCATCCCAGGTAATCGGGCACCCCCATGCAGCCGGTGGGATTTCCCAGCATCGCGTGGACGCCGCCGTACGTGGCGCAGGTGCCCGCGGCGATCACGGCATGAGCGCGGGGCGCGAGCCGATCGATCCATTCGCAGGTCGGGATGGGCTGGCCGGTCGCGGCATCGATGCCGAGCGCCGCCCAGTATCCTTCGGCCTTGTTCTTCTCGTTTGGGACCGATCCCTCGACGACGAGGATGAACGGGTCGAGCCTTCCCGCGGCGGCGTCGCGCATCGACTGCATGAACGCATCGCCGTTTTCGTAGGCCAGCACCGGATTGTGCAGGATGACCCTCGGCACGCCGGGCAACGCGCCCGCGACGAGCTCCTCGATGCTGGGCAGGCTGGCGGCGGTCATGGCGATCGTGTCGCCGTCGCAGCCGAGGCCGGCGGTAATCCAGACCACGTGCACCGCATCGATCATCCAGTCCGACGATCATATCCGTTGAGGCAGGAGCGCGCCTTCGCTCCCTGCCCGGCGTTTAGAATCGGATAGCATGATGGAGCGCGACCATGGCCACTTCGTTCCCCAAAGATCAGATCAAGTTCCTGCTGCTAGAGAACGTCCACCACAGTGCCCATGAGCTGATCCGCGGGGAGGGCTTTGCCCTCGAAACGGTGTCGCGCTCGCTGAAGGAAGACGAGCTGGCGCAGAAGCTGCGCGACGTGCACGTGCTCGGCATCCGGAGCAAGACGCAGGTGACCGCGCGGGCGCTGGGGGAGGCGCGGCGGCTTCTTTCGGTCGGGTGCTTCTGCATCGGCACCAACCAGGTGGACCTGGCCGCGGCCAACGAGCGCGGCGTGCCCGTCTTCAATGCGCCCTTCTCGAACACCCGCAGCGTCGCCGAATTGATCATCTGCGAGGTGATCGCGCTGGCGAGGCAGCTCGGGGACCGCTCGCGCGAGGTGCACGAGGGCCGCTGGCGCAAGGCCGCCGCTGGCTCCTTCGAGGTCCGCGGCAAGACGCTGGGCGTGATCGGCTATGGCCACATCGGCTCGCAGGTCGGCGTGCTCGCGGAGGCGCTGGGACTGCGCGTGATCTTCTACGATCACACGAGCAAGCTGCCCATGGGCAACAACCGCGCCTGCGCTTCCCTAGCGGAGCTGCTGGCGGCGGCCGACTTCGTCACGTTGCACGTGCCCGCCACGCCGCAGACGGAAAAGATGATCGGCGCACCCGAACTGGCCGCGATGCGCGCGGGCAGCTACCTGCTCAACGCCAGCCGGGGAAGCGTGGTCGATCTCCCGGCGCTGGCGGAGGCGTTGCGCAGCGGCCATCTGGCGGGCGCGTCGGTAGACGTCTATCCCGACGAGCCCGAGTCGAACAGCGATGGATTCGCCACGCCGCTGCGCGGTCTGCCCAACGTCCTCTTGACCCCTCACGTCGCAGGCTCGACCACCGAGGCGCAGGCCGCCATCGGCCGCGAGGTCGCCACCAGCCTGATCAAGTTCGTCAATGCGGGCGCGACCACCGGCGCGGTCAATTTTCCCCAGGTCGAGCTGCCCCTGGCGAAAGGCGCGCACCGCATCCTCAACGCGCACCGCAACGTCCCCGGCGTCCTGCGCGACATCAACCGCATCGTGAGCGAGAAGGGCGCCAACATCCAGGCGCAGGTCCTCGCCACCGATCCGAACATCGGCTACCTGGTGATGGATATGGATCAAGACGTATCCAGCGACGTGAAGAAAGCGATCGCGGCGCTACCGACGAGCATCAAGACGCGCATCCTCTATTGAGCCTGTACAGTCTAAAGACACAGTCGCCAAGCCGCCTTGGGCGGCTCTCTAGCCGCGCGGTGGGTCGCCCGTGCCCCCTGCGGCCGGACCGCCGCGAAAAAGCGCAGATGACCACATTCACGCCCACGCGGAGGATCCTGTGAAAACGCTGACGATGGGAATGGCCGGATTCGTTCTCGGTGTGGGAGCCGCGCGTCTGCTCGAGCCACGAGGAGGCGCCCGGCGGCGTGCGGAGGTCGTGCAGAAGTCCGCGCGGCTGGCGCACGAGGCAGCCGATTTTGCCGGCAAGTCGTCCCGCGATCTGAAGAACCGCTCGCGAGGGCTCTGGCACGCGCTCTTCGGCTGGCGCGGACCGGTGGACGATGAGGTCCTGGTCGAGCGCGCGCGCTCCCGGCTGGGCCGGGTCTGCTCGCATCCCGGGGCGATCGAGGTCTTCGCCCGCGAGCGCCGTGTCGAGCTCCGTGGGCCCGTGCTGGCGTCCGAGCATGACCAGGTCGTGCGGGAAGTCGAACGCGTGCCGGGCGTATCTGCAGTGGAGGACCGCCTCGAGGTCCACGAACGACCCGACGACGTTCCGGCGCTGCAGGGAGGCGCCGGCCGGTCGATACCGAAGCCGGAGTTGCTCCAGGAAAACTGGGCGCCAGCCACGCGGCTCCTGGTCGGGGCCGCCGGCGCGGGATTGTTCGGCTGGGGCGCTGCGCGGCGCGATCTTCCTGGACTGGGGGTCGCTGGCCTTGGCGCACTCTTGCTCGGGCGCAGCATCACCAACCTGCCGGTGCGGCGGCTCCTCGGCGTGGGCGCGGGCCAGAGGGGAATCGACGTGCGCAAGAGCATCCACATCGCCGCGCCGCCGGAAGAGCTGTACCGGTTCTTCATGGCGGCGGAGAACTTCCCGCGCTTCATGCAGCACGTTCGGGAGGTGCGGGTAACGGGGGAGGCCCGCTGGCATTGGCGCGTCGAGGGACCCTCGGGCATCGAGGTGGAGTGGGACGCCGAAGTCACCCGGACGGACCCCGGGCGGCTGATCTCGTGGAAGACGGTCGACAACTCTACGGTGGAGTCTTCCGGGACCGTGCGGTTCGTGCCCGACGGGGACGGCACCCGCGTCGACGTGAGGCTCACGTACAATCCGCCGTTCGGCGCACTGGGACACGTGGTCGCGGCCCTGCTCGGCGGCGATCCCAAGAGGCAGCTCGACGACGACTTGTTGCGGCTCAAGTCCCTGCTCGAGCGTGGCAAGGCGAGCGGCCACGAAGAACGGGTGACGCTCTCCTGAGCAGCCTGGCGGGCTAGCGCCGTCCTGGGTGCCTTCGCCAGCTGGGGTGAGCACCATTGCGCCATGACGGACGAAATCGCGAAGTGGTTGACGTCTCCGGCCGGCCGCTGGGCCCGCATCGGCGTCGGCATCGGCTTCATCGCGGGCGGAGCGGCGGCGCGCAAGCCGCTCGTCGCCGCGCTGGGAGTGCTGCCCTTGATCGGAGGTGTCTTCGACGTGCTCCTGATCTCGCCGTTCCTGGCGGTGCCCACCACCGGCCGCAAGGTGCGCCGCGAGATCGGTGTATTGCAGGATGCGCAACTGTTTCCGCCGGCGAGCAGGCCGGAAGGAATGGCAGAGATCGGCGGGTACTGACTCGACGATTTGCAACTGAACGCTTCCGGGGCACCTGCTTGCCCCGGGCCGAGAGTGCGGCGCTAAGGATGGGCGCATGCTCTCACCGGCGCGCCGGAGCATCGCCGTCACTGGCGTCGTGCAAGGTGTGGGCTTTCGCCCCTTCGTGCATTCGCTGGCTTCGCGCCTCGGACTCGCAGGTTTCGTTCGAAATCGCGCGGGGGGAGTGATCATCGAGGTGGAGGGCGCCGCGGACGCTCTCGATCGATTCGTCATCGAGCTGCGCGGACGCCCGCCGCCGCTGGCGCGCATCGAGGAGCTGTGCTGTGAAGACAAGCAGCCGCGCGGCGAAGCCGGATTCCGCATCGACGCGAGTGAATCCCGCCCTGGTGGGACCGTGTTCATCTCGCCCGATGTCGCCACCTGCCCCGACTGCTTGCGCGAGCTGGACGATCCGGGCGATCGCCGTCATCGCTACCCCTTCCTCAACTGCACCAACTGCGGGCCGCGCCTCACCATCGTGACCGGCGCGCCGTACGATCGCGAGCGCACCACCATGGCGGCCTTCGCCATGTGCGCCCGATGCCGCCGCGAATACGACGACCCGCGCGACCGGCGCTTCCATGCGCAGCCCACCTGTTGCCCGCGCTGCGGGCCCTCGCTGCGCGTGCTCGATGCGCGCGCCCTGCCGCTCGATGCGCCCGATCCGGTCACTTACGCCGCGCGCGCGCTGCTCGCGGGACGCATCGGCGCGATCAAGGGGCTCGGTGGATATCACCTCGCCTGCGACGCCCGCCGCGAGAGCGCCGTGCTCGCGCTCCGGACGCGCAAATCGCGCGAGGAGAAGCCCTTCGCGATGATGGTGGCCGATCTGGCCGCGGCCGAGACGCTCGCGCACGTCTCGGGGGCAGAGCGCGAGCTGCTGCTCTCGCCCGCGCGCCCCATCGTGCTGCTGCGGCGACTCGCCGGAGCGCGCGTCGCTCCGTCGGTAGCGCCGGGCGCTCCGCTGCTCGGCATCATGCTGCCGTACACGCCGCTGCACCATCTGCTGCTGCGCGAGACCCGGACGCCGCTGGTGATGACGAGCGGCAACCGCAGCGACGAGCCCATCGCGCACGAGGACCGCGATGCGTTCGATCGGCTCCAGGGGATCGCCGACTTCTTCCTCGTGCACGACAGGCCCATCCACACGCGCTGCGACGACTCCGTGGTCCGCCTCGTCGGCGGGCGGCCGCTGCCGACGAGGCGGTCGCGCGGCTACGCGCCGATGCCGTCGCCCTTGCCCGCGCCGCTGCGCGAGCCGGCGCTCGCGCTCGGCGGTCAGCTCAAATCGGTGTTCGCGCTCGGCGAGGGGCGCCGCGCGTTCCTCAGCCATCACCTGGGCGACCTGGATCATCCGGCCGCGCTGCGCGCATGGGAGCAGTCGATCGCGCGGTACCGCGAACTGTGCCGCATCGAGCCGCGGCATCTCGTCCACGACCTCCACCCCGACTACGCGTCGACCCGCTGGGCTGAAGAGCAAGCCTTGCCCCGGATCGCCGTGCAGCACCACCACGCGCACTTCGCCAGCTGCCTGGCCGAGAACGGCGTGAACGGGCCTGCCATCGGCGTCTGTTTCGACGGCACCGGCTACGGCCTCGACGGTACCATCTGGGGTGGGGAGTTCCTGGTGGGCGACCTGGGGCGCGTCGAGCGCGCCGCGCATCTTCTGGCGGTTCCCATGCCCGGAGGAGAGCAGGCGATCCGCGAGCCCTGGCGGATGGCGGTCTCCTACCTGCGCGCGGCCGGCGAGGAGGTCGAGGCCGACGGCGTCCTTTTGCGCATGCTGGAGCGAGGCGTGAACGCTCCACTCACGTCGAGCATGGGCCGGCTCTTCGACGCGGCCGCGGCGATCTCCGGGCTGCGCGGGCGCGTCAGCTACGAGGGGCAGCGCGCCGTCGAGCTGGAATGGCTCGCCACCGGCGCCGACGGCGAGCCGCCTTACCCCGTCGAGCTGGACGGGGGCATCGTCGACACGCGCCCGCTGATCCGCGCGCTGGCCCGCGACGCGCGCGAAGGGCTTGCGGCGACGCGCATCGCGCGCAGGTTCCACTCCGGCGTCGTCGAGCTGATCGCGCGCACCTGCGTCTGGCTGCGCGACCGCGGCGCGCCGGACAGCGTCGCCCTGAGCGGGGGCGTATTCATGAATGCGATCCTGCTGGAGGAGGCCTCGCAGCGGCTCTCCGCCCTCGGCTTCCGCGTCTTGCGCCATCGCCTCGTTCCCCCCAACGACGGAGGCCTGGCGCTCGGACAGCTCGCTGCCGCCGGCATGGAGTGACTGGTATGTGCCTCGCCATTCCCGGGAAGCTGGTCTCAATCGAGCGCGAGTCCGATCTCCTCATGGGCAAGGTGGATTTTGGCGGCACCGCGCGGCGGGTTTGTCTCGAGCACGTGCCCGACGCGCGTCCCGGCGACTACCTGCTGGTCCACGTTGGGTTCGCGCTCTCGCGCATCGACGAAGCGGAGGCGAAGCGCGTCTTCGAGTTCCTCGAAGAGATGGATCAGCTGAGCGAGCTGGAGGCGCCGCCATCATGAAATACCTCGACGAGTACCGCGACGCGGCCGCGGCGCGCAGGCTGCTCGCCGCGATCTCGCGCACGGCTCGGCGGCCGTGGGTCCTGATGGAGGTGTGCGGAGGCCAGACCCACAGCATCGTCAAGTACGGGATCGACGAGTTCCTCCCTGCGGGGATCGAGCTCGTCCACGGGCCGGGATGTCCGGTGTGCGTCACTTCGCTGGAGATGATCGATCGCGCGCACGCCATCGCCGCTCGCCGCGACGTGATCTTCTGCTCGTTCGGCGACATGCTGCGCGTGCCGGGCTCACGCGGCGACCTGCTGGCGCTGAAATCGCAGGGAGCCGACGTGCGCATCGTCTACTCCCCGCTCGACGCGGTGAAGCTCGCGGCCGGCAACCCCAAGCGCGCCGTGGTCTTCTTCGCCATCGGGTTCGAGACCACCGCGCCCGCGAACGCGATGGCGGCGTGGTTGGCGAAGAAGCGCGGCCTGCCGAACTTCTCGCTGCTGGTGTCGCAGGTGCTGACACCACCGGCGATCACGGCCATCCTCCAGTCGCCCGGCAACCGCGTACAGGCGTTCCTCGGGCCGGGGCACGTGTGCACCGTGATGGGGACGGCCGAATACGAGCCTATCGCGCACCACTACCGGGTTCCGGTGATCATCTCGGGATTCGAACCGCTGGATCTCCTCGACGGGATCTTCCGCGCCGTGCGCCAGCTCGAGGACGGCCGTGCGGAGGTGGAGATCGCCTACGCGCGCGCGGTGCGGCCGCAGGGAAACGAGGCCTCGCGCAAGCTGATCGACGAAGTGTTCGAGGTCTGCGATCGCAAGTGGCGCGGCGTCGGGTCCATCCCCAAGAGCGGCTACAGGCTGCGCTGGGAGTACCGCGACTACGACGCCGAGCATCGCTTCGAAGTCGAGGACATCGAGACGCGCGAGTCTCCGATCTGCATCAGCGGCCAGGTGCTGCGGGGCATCAAGAAGCCGCGCGACTGCCCCGCCTTCGGCAAGCAGTGCACGCCGGATACGCCGCTCGGGGCCACCATGGTTTCGGCGGAAGGCGCCTGCGCCGCGTACTACGCCTACGGGCGGTACTCGAGGGTGCGCCGATGAACGCGCTGCAGGCCGCCATCTTGCGCAAGGCGCGCGAGAGCTGCCACCTCAAGGAAGCGTTCTTCAGCGAGAACGCCGCGCGCATCGAGGGATGCGCTTCCGCGATGAAGGAGGCGTTCGCGCGCGACGGCAGGCTGTTCGTCTTCGGCAACGGCGGCAGCGCCTGCGACGCGCAGCACGTCTCGGTGGAGTTCATGCACCCCATCTTCGAGAAGCGGGCGCCGCTCCCCGCCATGGCGCTGCCCTGCGACGCCGCGCTCATCACCGCGAAGGGGAACGACCGCGACTTCTCCATGACCTTCGTCGAACAGCTCCAGGTGCTGGCGCGAAAGGGCGACATGGCGCTGGGCATCTCCACCAGCGGCAAGAGCGCCAACGTCAACCGCGCGCTCGCCTCGGCGCGCGAGCTCGGCATGCTCACCGTCGGTTTCACCGGCCGCGACGGCGGGCGCATGCCGGGATTGTGCGATCACTGCTTCGTCGTGCCCAGCTTCAGCATCCACCGCATCCAGGAAACGCAGGAGACGCTGCTCCACGTGCTCTGGGACGCCATCCACATCCTGCGCGGCGAGGAGGACGTGATCTGATGACCGGGACCATCTTCGGCGCCTGCCCCACGCCACTCTTGCAGTACCGTCAGATCGTGCTCGGGCACGGCAGCGGCGGGCGCCTGACGCACGAGCTGATCAAGGACGTCTTCGCCCCGCCGGGGCCTCTGGAGGACCAGGCGACGCTCCCCTTCGCGGCGGGCCGGCTCGCGGTCACCACCGACTCGTTCGTGGTCAAGCCGATCTTCTTTCCGGGAGGCGACATCGGGAAGCTCGCGATCACCGGCAGCGTCAACGATCTCGCGGTGGGCGGCGCGCGGCCCCGCTTCATCGCCGCCGCTTTCATCCTCGAGGAAGGGCTTCCGCTCGAGGACCTGCGCCGGATCGTGGCCTCGATGCGCGCGGCCTGCGTGGAATGCGAGGTGCAGCTCGTCACCGGCGATACCAAGGTGGTCGATCGCGGCAAGGGCGACCAGGTTTTCATCTCCACCACCGCGGTCGGCGAGGTGCCGGAGGGCGTCTCGCTCTCGATCGCCGCGGCGCGGCCCGGCGATCGCCTTCTCGTCTCGGGCACGGTCGGCGATCACGGGATCGCCATCCTCTCGGTGCGCGAGGGAATCGAGCTCGATACGCCGCTGCTCAGCGATTGCGCGCCGCTCACCGGCCTGGCACAGGCGCTGCTCGCCGCAGCGCCAGGCGTGCGCTGCATGCGCGACCCGACGCGCGGCGGGCTCTCCAGCGCCTTGAACGAGATGTGCGAGGCGTCGCGCGTCGGCGTGGAGATCGACGAAGGCGCGGTGCCGCTCAAGCCGGAAGTGCGCGGCGCCTGCGAGATGTTGGGCCTCGATCCGCTCTACGTCGCCTGCGAGGGCAGGGTGATGGCCGCGATGCCTGCGGAGCAGGCGGACCACGCGCTCGCCGCGCTGCGGTCGCATCCGCTGGGGCGCGAGGCCGCGATCATCGGCCGCGTCGTCGCCGACCACCCAGGCTACGTCACCGTCCGCTCCGTATTCGGCGGCGAGCGCGTGCTGGCAATGCTCGCCGGAGAACAGTTGCCGCGGATTTGTTGAGCGCTCCCAGCGGAGGTCCCAGGCGCGCGATGCCGTAAAGCGGACGGCTCCCGCTCACGCGTGTTGATCGCACGGGACGCGGAGCATTTACGGGGGCGCAAAGGAGGGCAGAGGCATGGCACGCGCGATCGGCAAGGAGTTGCAGGCGCGTCGACCTCCGGCGGTGAAGGAGGTGGACGTCCTCTGGATCACGGCCGGGTTGAGCTGCGACGGCGATTCGGTCTCCGTCACGAACGCCAGCCTTCCCAGCATCGAGGACGTGCTGCTCGGCGCCATCCCAGGCCTGCCGAAAGTCAATCTGCACAATCCCGTGCTTGCCGTCGCGGTGGGCGACGACTTCATGAAGCCCTTCTGGGACGCGTACGAAGGCAGGCTCGCCAATCCGTTCGTCCTCGTGGTCGAAGGCTCGATCCCGAACGAGAAGATCAAGAGCGAAGGTTATTGGGCGGCCTACGGCTCCGACCCGGATACCGGCCAGCCGATCACCACTTGCGAGTGGATCGATCGCCTGGCGCCGAAAGCGACGGCGGTCGTGGCGGCGGGGACCTGCGCCACCTATGGCGGCATCCACGCGATGAGCGGCAATCCCACCGGAGCCATGGGCCTCGCCGACTACCTGGGCTGGGGCTTCAAGACCAAGGCGGGACTTCCCATCGTGAACGTGCCGGGCTGCCCGGTGCAGCCGGACAACTTCATGGAGACGCTGCTCTACCTGCTGTACCAGCTCGCCGGCCTGGCGCCGATGATCCCGCTGGACGAAGCGCTACGTCCGCGCTGGCTCTTCGAGCGCACCGTGCACGATGGCTGCGACCGGGCGGGCTACTACGAGACGGGCATCTTCGCGGACCACTACGGATCCGACCAGTGCCTGGTGAAGCTCGGCTGCTGGGGGCCGGTGGTGAATTGCAACGTCCCCAAGCGGGGCTGGATGGACGGCCTCGGCGGCTGTCCAAACGTGGGCGGGATCTGCATCGGCTGCACGATGCCCGGGTTCCCCGACAAGTTCATGCCGTTCATGGACCCGCCGCCCGGATCGCGGTTCTCCTCGAACTCGGTGAAGGTCTACGGCAAGCCCATCGCCGCGCTCCGCCGCATCACGCAGCGCCGGTTGAACCAGGAGCCGAGATGGCGGCACCCGGGAACGCGGCTGGAAAGCGGTTACCAGACCAAGCAGTGAGGAAAGGGAAAGGGTCATGGCCGAAGCGATTCCTTCCGCGCCCCGCAAGGACCGCAAGCTGGTGGAGATGAACTGGGACCCGATCACCCGCATCGTCGGGAGCCTGGGCATCTACACCAAGATCGACTTCGAGAACCGCGAGGTGGCGGAGTGCTACAGCACTTCCCACATCTTCCGCGGCTACAGCATCTTCATGAAGGGCAAGGACCCGCGCGACTCGCACTTCATCACCAGCCGCATCTGCGGGATCTGCGGTGACAACCACGCCACCTGCGCCGTCTACGCGCAGAACATGGCGTTCGGGATCAAGACGCCGCCGCTGGGCGAGTGGATCCTCAACCTCGGCGAGGCGGCGGAGTACATGTTCGACCACAACATCTTCCAGGACAACCTGGTCGGCGTCGACTTCTGCGAGCAGATGGTGAAGGAGACCAATCCTTCCCTCCTGGAGAAGGCGCAAAGACGGGAAGCGCCGAACGCGAAGCTGCACGGCTACCGCACCATCGCCGACATCATGCGCGCGCTCAATCCGTTCAGCGGCGAGTTCTACCGGGAGGCCCTGGTGATGAGCCGGATGACCCGGGAGATGTTCTGCCTGATGGAAGGGCGGCACGTGCATCCTTCGACGCTCTATCCGGGCGGCGTGGGCACGGTGGCCACCGTACAGCTCTTCACCGACTACCTCACCCGATTGATGAAATACGTGGAGTTCATGAAGAAGGTCGTGCCGCTCCACGACGACCTCTTCGACTTCTTCTACGAGGCCTTGCCGGGATACGAGAAGGTCGGGTACCGGCAGACGCTGCTCGGGTGCTGGGGCGCGTTCCAGGATCCCGACGTCTGCGATTACCGGTACCAGAACATGAACAAGTGGGGCCGCGCCATGTTCGTGACCCCCGGCGTCGTCGTCGACGGCAAGACGGTGACCAATGACCTCGTCGACATCAACCTGGGGATCCGCATCCTCCTCGGCAGCTCCTATTACGACGACTGGCAGAACGGCCATCTCTTCGTGGAGAAGGATCCGCTGGGAAATCCGGTGGACGCCCGGCACCCGTGGAACCAGACCACGCTCCCGCATCCACAGAAGCGGGACTTCACGGGCAAGTACACCTGGGTGATGTCGCCGCGCTGGTACGACAAGCAGAGCGGCAAGCACCTTGCCCTCGACACCGGTGGCGGTCCGCTCGCGCGCTTCTGGGCCACCGCGCTCGCGGGGCTCGTCGACATCGGGTACGTCAAAGCGACCGGCACCAGCGTGAAGATGGTGCTGCCGAAGACGGCGCTCCTGCCGGAGGTGGAGCTGGAGTGGAAGATCCCCAGGTGGTCCAACGCCATCGAGCGCGACCGCGCCCGCACATATTTCCAGGCGTACGCGGCGGCGTGCGCGATCTACTTCTGCGAGCGCGCGATGGCAGAGCTGCACGAGGGCAACACCGCTACCTGGACGGACTTCAAGGTGCCGCAGGATGCCATCGGCTGCGGCTTCCACGAGGCGGTGCGCGGCGTGCTCTCGCACCACGTGGTGATCAGGAACGGCCGCATCGCCAACTATCATCCGTACCCGCCCACGCCTTGGAACGCGAGCCCGCGCGACAACTTCGGTACCCTCGGGCCGTACGAGGACGCGGTCAAGAACACGCCGATCTTCGAGGAGAACGGCCCGGGCAAGTTCAAGGGCATCGACATCATGCGCGCGGTGCGCAGCTTCGATCCGTGCCTGCCGTGCGGCGTGCACATGTATCTGGGGGAGGGGAAGGAGCTGGTGGTCCGGCACTCGCCTGCCTTCGGAGCGCAGGTCAAATGAACGACATCGAGACGCTGGTGGCGGAGCTGGAGCAGCTGCCGGACGCGGCGCGGGAGAAAGCGCGGGCGCTGGTCGAGGCGACGCTCGCGCTGCATCGCGAGGGCCTGGGGCGCATGCTGGAGCTGGGCGGCGCACCGCTGCGGGAGGCTGCCGTGCGCGACGGCCTGGTATCCGCTCTTCTGGCGCTCCACGACCTGCACCCCCTCGGCCTCGAAGAGCGCGCGCGTGCCGCGGTCGAGAGGGCGCGGGCCGAATTGGGCGCCGCGGGCATCCTTGCGGAGCTGTTGTCCGTGGAGGACGGCGTCGTGCGGGCGCGCGTGCAAGGAGCGCGTCCGGAGGACGCCCGGAGAATGCTGGGCGAGGCTCTGTGGGCGGCTGCGCCGGACGCCGCGGCGATCGAGATCGAGGCCGTCGGCCCGGTGGTGCAGCTGCGGGTCGGCGCATGAACGTCATCTCGGCGCTCCGGCGGTTCGTGCGCGAGAAGCCTCCTGCCGTGGAGCGCTGCGAGCTGTGCAGCGCGCCGCTGTCGCCGCGGCACGAGCACCTGGTCGATCCGGCACGCCGCGAGCTCAAGTGCGCGTGCACGGCATGCGCGCTGCTGTTTCCCGATGGAACGCGACTCCTCCGCGTCCGGCCGCGTGCCGAGCTGCTCGCGGACTTCCAACTCAGCGACACGCAGTGGGATGCGCTGCGACTCCCCATCGGGCTCGCGTTCTTCTTGCGCACCGCTTCCCGAGTGACGGCGTTCTACCCCGGGCCGGCGGGCGCCACCGAGTCGCTCGTCCCGCTCGACGCCTGGGAGGAGATCGCGCGCCTCAATGCCCTGGAGTTGCAACGGGACGTAGAGGCGCTCCTGGTGAACCGCGTCGGCGCCGCCCGCGAGCACTATCTCGTTTCCGTCGACCAGTGCTATCGCCTGGTCGGCATCCTCCGCCGCAGCTGGCGCGGGTTCTCCGGCGGCGAGGAGGTCTGGGAGCGCATCGGGCAATTCTTCTCGGAGTTGAGAGGGGGCGCGCGTGCCTGACCTCCACTTCCGCGTCGAGGGCGCGCATCCCGTGGCGCACGCCGCCTCGCCGCTGTTGTCGTTGCGGCTGCACATCTCGAATGCGGCCGCCGACCCGATCCACGCCGTCCTGCTGCGGTGCCAGATCCAGATCGAAACGCCCCGCCGCGCCTACCGGGAGACCGAGCAGGAAGGGCTCGCCGATCTGTTCGGTGCTCCTGCACGCTGGGCCACGACGCTGAAGCCGCTCCTCTGGACCCAGCTCGGGGTGACGGTGCCGGGCTTCGATGGCGAGACGCGGTTCGAGCTCCAGGTCCCTTGCACCATGGACCTCAACGTCGCCGCGGGAAAGTACTTCCATTCGCTCGCCTCGGGCGCCGTGCCGCTTCTGCTGCTCTTCAGCGGCACGGTCTTTCACGCGGCCCCGGACGGAGTGCTGCAGGCAGCACCCATCCCCTGGAGCAGCGAAGCGCGCTTCTCCTTGCCGCTGGCGGTCGTGCGCGAGGCGATCGACGCCTGCTTCCCGAATGCGGGGTTCCTCACCCTGCAGCGGGACGTTCTCGACCGCCTCTACCGCTACAAGGTGAGGAATGGCCTGCCGACGTGGGAGCGCGCGATCGAGGCGCTGCTGGAGCGCATGCCGTGAACCGCGCGGTGGCAGAGCGCGTCGCCGCGGCGGTCCTGTACGAAGGTTATCTCCTGTATCCGTACCGCCGCTCCGCGCTGAAGAACCGCCAGCGCTGGCCCTTCGGCGCGCTTTATCCCCGCGGCTGGGCCGAGGCCAACGCAGAGCGGTCCTCGATGCGCACCGAGGTGCTGGTGCGCGGCGCGAATGCGCGCGTCGAGGCTACGGTGCGTTGGTTGGAAGTGCGGGGCGCCGAGGCGGTGGAAAGGGAGCGCGACGCACGGCCGCAGCGGGTGCAGGAAACGGAGGGGCTCGCGCGCCTGCGCATCGAGGCGCAAAACGAAGCGATCCTGCCGGCCGACGCGCCCCGCGAGGCCGCGCTCGAAGAGGCGATGATCTCGACGCACGTCCTGCTCGGTGTCACCGGCGGCGAGTTCGTCTCGCTGCTCGATCCGCCCGCCGACGCGTTCGAGGCAGCGCGGGCCTGCGACAACCAGGGTTGGTGGCCGGTGCTGGTGAGCGGGACCGACACCGTGCTCTCGTCGCCGATCATCCTGTACGACCATCCGCAGATCGCCCCGGAGAGCCCAGGGGACCTCTTCGATGCCGCGGAGATCGACGAGATCCTCTCGCTGCGCATCCTCACGCTGACCGAGGAGGAGAAGCGGGAGGCCATGCGCGACCCGCGCGCGCGCGGGCTCATCGAGCGGACCGAGCGGCTCTCGCCGGAGCAGATATCGCGGCTGCATGGCGCCATCCGCGAGCTGCGCCCGGTCGCACAGCCGCTGCAACCGGGCGATCGGGTCCGGCTGCGGCCGCAGGCGCGGGCGGACGTGTTCGACGTCGCGCTCGTGGGAAGGATCGCGACCATCGCCGGCGTCGAGCAGGACCTGGACGGCCGCCTGCTGTTCGCACTCACGGTCGACGACGATCCCGGCCAGGACCTGGGCGTCTTCGGCCACCGCTTCTTCTTCCACGCCGACGAGCTGGAGCCCTTGCCATGAAGCGCGTCCTCGTCGCCGGAGTCGGCAACATCTTCTTCGGCGACGACGGGTTCGGCGTCGAGGTGTCCCGGCGGCTTTCGCAGCGGGCGTTGCCGGACGGGGTGAAGGTGAGGGACTTCGGAATCCGGGGCCTCGATCTCACCTACGCGCTCCTCGAGGGCTGGGACGCGGCGATCCTCGTGGATGCGCTGCCTCGCGGCGGCGATCCGGGCACCCTCTACGTGCTCGATCCGGAAGCCGGCGCGTCCCCACCGGTGCTCGACCCGCATGCGATGCACCCTGCCCGCGTGCTGGCCATGGCGCGGGAGCTGGGCACGACGCCGCCCATCCTTCGCGTGGTCGGATGCGAGCCCGGCATGGCGGAAGAGATGCAGGTAGGCCTCTCGCCCGTGGTGGCGGCAGCCGTGGATCCTGCCTGCGCCCTGGTAGAGCAGCTGGCGAAGGAGTTCTCCTGATGCACGAGCTGGGGATCGCGCAGCAGGTGATCGAGCTCGCCGCCGAGCGCAGCGACGGCGCGCGCATCTCGCGCATCGTCCTGGAAGTGGGCCGCCTCTCGGCGGTGCTGCCAGACGCGCTGCGCTTCTGTTTCGACGCCGCCAGCGAGGGCACGCCCGCGGCCGGTGCGGAGTTGCAGATCATCGAGGTTCCCGGCGTCGCCCGCTGTCGCCAGTGCGGCGGGCGGGTCGAGCTCGAGCGACCCTACGGGCGCTGCGCGTGCGGAGGCGACGATCTGGAATGGGTCTCGGGGGAAGAGCTGCGCATCAAAGAGCTGGAGGTCACCTGACATGTGCGCGACCTGCGGGTGCGGCGGCGAGCCGCAGAAGCACGAGCACGATCATGGCGAGCATCACCATCATCGCGATCACGATCACCACCATCATCACCACCGCGTCGTGCGCGTGGAAGAAGACGTGCTGGCGAAGAACTCCCGGATCGCCGAGCGCACCCGGGGCTGGCTGGCCGCCCGCCGCGTCCTGGCGCTGAACCTGGTCAGCTCGCCAGGCGCGGGAAAGACATCGCTGCTCGAGCGCACGGTTCGCGAGTCCGGACTACCCGCCGCCGTGATCGAGGGCGATCAGGCGACCGAGCGCGACGCCGAGCGGATCCGCGCCGCCGGTGTGCGCGCGGTGCAGGTCAACACCGGGACCGGTTGCCACCTCGACGCGGAGATGGTGGCGCGCGCGCTCGAGGAGCTCGATCCGGAGCCGGGCTCGGTGGTGTTCATCGAGAACGTCGGAAACCTGGTCTGCCCGGCACTCTTCGATCTCGGCGAGCAAGCCAAGGTGCTGGTCGCCTCCACAACGGAGGGCGACGACAAGCCGCTCAAATACCCGCACATGTTCCGCGCCGCGCGGCTGGTGCTGCTCAACAAAGTCGACCTGCTTGCGCACGTGCGCTTCGATCCGGCGCGCTTTCTCGCCTGCGCCAGGGAAGTGAACCGCCGCGTGCCCGTGCTGCAGGTCTCCGCCGAAGACGGCGAGGGGCTGGCCGCCTGGTACGGGTGGTTGCGCGACCTCCATCCGTAGGTTCCCCTGTTCGTCCCAGGGAACGAGCACCTGGTAGCGCGGCCCGAAAAAAAGCGTCCCGCGTGTCGATCTCGCGGACCGTCGCTCGACGTTGAGAGTAGAGGCAGCGTTCATACCCGGTCCGGAGGGTCGGTCCAGCCGACCTCCAACCAGTAAGGAGACACGACGATGCGTTTCATGGTGATCGTGAAGGCCAACAAGGACTCGGAGGCGGGGGTTCTTCCGGACGAGAAGATCCTCAACGCCATGGGGAAGTTCAACGAAGAGCTGGTGAAGGCGGGGGTGATGCTCGCCGGCGAGGGCCTGCAGTCGAGCTCGAAGGGTGCTCGCGTCCGTTTCTCCGCAGGCAAGCGGACCGTGATCGACGGGCCTTTCGCGGAGACGAAGGAGCTGGTCGCCGGCTTCTGGCTCTGGCAGGTGAAGTCGAAGCAGGAGGCGATCGAGTGGCTCAAGCGCGCCCCCTTCGAGGATACCGAGGTGGAGATCCGCCAGGTCTTCGAGACGGCGGACTTCGCGCCCAGCGATCCCAGCGGCGAGATCCGCAAGAAGGAGGAGGAGCTCCGGAAGAAGGTCGAGTCGCAGCGGCGGTAAAGCCCGATTCGGCTTGCGCCGGCTGGTGAAGATGCTGTGATCGGTCGCCGTGACGGCGACCGACGCACATCGCGCCATCAAGGCGGTCTACCGGATCGAATCGCCGCGGCTCATCGCGGGTCTCGCCCGGATGGTCCGTGACGTGGGAGTCGCCGAGGAACTGGCGCAGGATGCGCTGGTGGCCGCGCTGGAGCGGTGGCCGCAGTCGGGTGTCCCGGACAACCCGGGCGCCTGGCTGATGGCCACCGCCAAGCACCGCGCAGTCGATCTGTTGCGGCGAGGAAAGCTTCTCGAGCGGAAGCACGAGGAGCTCGGCCGGGAGGTCGATCGGGAGATGTCGCCTGATCTCGATGCCGCACTGGACGATGACGTCGGCGACGACCTCCTGCGCCTGGTGTTCACGGCCTGTCATCCCGTCCTTTCCATGGAGGCGCGCGTCGCGCTCACGCTGCGCCTGCTCGGAGGACTGACGACCGGGGAGATCGCGCGCGCATTCCTCGTGCCCGAGCCGACCATCGCCCAGCGGATCGTGCGCGCCAAGCGGACCCTCGCCGACGCGCGCGTCCCTTTCGAGGTCCCGCGGGGCGCCGAGCTCGCCGCGCGCTTGTCGTCGGTGCTGCAGGTCATCTACCTCGTCTTCAACGAGGGCTACTCGGCGACGGCGGGGGACGACTGGATCCGACCCGCGCTCTGCGAGGACGCGCTTCGTCTGGGCCGCATCGTCGCCGGGCTCGTCCCCCAGGAGCCTGAGGTCCACGGGCTCGTCGCTCTCATGGAGATCCAGGCATCGCGCCTGCGGGCGAGGACCGGCCCGGCGGGAGAACCCGTCCTGCTCCTCGATCAGAACCGCGCCCTGTGGGATCGCGTCCTCATCGGCCGCGGCCTTGCGGCCCTCGAGCGGGTGGAGGAGCTCGACGGGGCGCGTGGGCCGTACGCGCTGCAAGCGGCCATCGCCGCCTCTCACGCGCGTGCGCGCACGCCGGAGGAGACGGACTGGGCGCGCATCGCCGCGCTCTACCGGGACCTCGGGCAGGTTTCGCCATCTCCCGTCGTGGAGCTGAACCGCGCGGTCGCCGTGGGCATGGCGTCCGGCGCTGCGGCGGGCCTCGAGCTCGTCGATGCGCTACTCCCGGAGCCGTCGCTCGCTGGCTACCATCTGTTGCCGAGCGCGCGCGGCGATCTGCTCGCCAAGCTCGGCCGGCTGGAGGAGGCGGCGAAGGAGTTCCAGCGCGCGGCGTCGCTCACGAAGAACGCGCGCGAGCGCAAATTGCTGCTCGAACGGGCCGCGGCGTGCGTGCGCGGCGAGCCGCCGTCGCGGTGAGCTGTTCAGTCCGGTCGACGAAGGTCTGCTTATTTCTTCTGCGAGCGCTGCGGCTGCTTGGCCTCCCAGAGCGCGAACGTCGCGCCGGTCGGGTCCGTGAGGATGCTCATCCATCCGAACGCAAGAAAGCTGCGCCTCCTGCTCTACTCCCTCGACATCGGCAGATCGACCATGAAGGTGGAACCTTCCCCGCGCGCGCTCCGAACCTGGATCCGCCCGCCGTGCGCATCGACGATCTGCTGTGCGATGTACAGCCCGAGGCCCATGCCGCCGTAGCTTCGCACGGAGACGGCTCGCTCGAATCGATCGAAGATCCGATCCTGGTCCTCCGTCGAAATTCCGATCCCTTCGTCGCGCACCGTCAGTCGGGCGCCGCCGTCCGCGCGCTCCACCGTCAGACGCACCGGCAGGCCGCCGCCGTACTTGATCGCGTTCACCAGGAGGTTCGCGATCACCTGTTCGATGCGAAGCCGGTCCCAGCGCCCGATCATGGGCTCCGTCTGCACGGAGATGGTCGTTCCCGCGTTGCGTGCCTCGGGTTCGTGGCGCTCCGCGACGTCGCGCACCGATTCGGCCAGATCCATCTCCTCGAGCTGGAGCGTCAGCCTTCCGCTGCTGATGCGGGAGACCTCGAGAAGATCGGTGACCAGGATGCCAAGCCGCACCGTCTGCCGCAGCGCCAGCTCCAGGCGAGGGCGCAGGTCGGCCTCATCGGTCTCTCCCTTGTCGAGGCACTTGAGGGTGGACTGGAGCTGCAGCCGCAGCGGCGTCAGCGGCGTGCGAAGCTCGTGTGAGGCGATGCTGAGGAATTCGTCGCGCAAGCGGATCGCGTCGCGCTCCCGTTCCCGCGCGCGCACCTGGTCCGTCACCTCGAACGCGTGCAGCATCAACCCGTCGATGTTGCCTGCCGGGTCCCGGGTCGGCTGGACGACGAAGTTGAAGAACCGGCGTTGCGACTCTCCCTGGCCGTGCTCGTCGAGGGAGATGGCCGCCTCTGTTCCGACGAACGCGTTCCCGCTCTCATAGACGGCGTCGGCCGACTTCCATACATCCTGCGCCAGGAGCTCGGGCAAGGCCTCCCGGGCGGGTTTCCCCAGCACCTGGCGAGATCCCAGCAGCTGCTGACAGCGCTCGTTCACCAGCTCGAAAACGTGCTCGGGTCCCTTGGTGATCGCGACCACCGCGGGGGACTGCACGAGCAGCGTCTGGAGCCGCTTGCGCTGCGCTTCCGCTTCCGCGCGCGCCTCCTGTTCCTTTTCGCGCAGCTCGTCGCGCTCGCGGCCACGCAATGCCGCCTCGCGCCGCATCTCCTCGCTCCGGCGATACAGCGCCAGCAGATTCGTCACCTTCGCGCGCAGGACGTCCGGATCGAACGGCTTGACGACGTAGTCGATGGCGCCCTGCGCATAGCCCTTGAAGACGTGTATCTCGTCGCGCGCG
>Ga0209805_1000552_pt1 | contig 22754 bp, 21 predicted proteins | sample GraSoiAngelo_148_FD_185905 | JGI IMG/M metagenome (GOLD analysis project Ga0209805, IMG submission 185905) | Grasslands soil microbial communities from the Angelo Coastal Reserve, California, USA - 14_1009_09_20cm (SPAdes) (version 2) | ecosystem: Environmental > Terrestrial > Soil > Grasslands ...
CACCGGCGTCTACGCCGTCGCGGCCGCGGTGCTCGCGCTGCTCGCCCTCGCCGCCGCCGTCCCGCTGGTGGGATTCGCCGGCCGCGACTGGGCCGTGTTCGGCGCCATGGCGGGGGGGCCCATGCTGATCGGGCACACGGGAATGAACTACGCGCTGCGGCACTTCCGTGCGACGACCGTCAACGTGGCGGCGCTGGGCGAGCCGGTGGGGGCGAGCGTGATCGCGTGGCTGGTACCCGCGATTCACGAGGTGCCGTCGGTAACGACGGTCGTCGGGGGCGTGCTCGTGCTCGTGGGGATTGGCCTGGCGCTGGGGCCGAGACAATGAACTCGGACGACCCTTCACTGCTGCTCCGCGTTCCGCGTTCCGACTTCCGCGTTAGGAGCGGTGGGGGACGGGGACGGGAGCATAACGATGCGCGTTGAACAGCTGCGGGGAGGGATGGTGGAAGCCGTTCACGACGTCCACGCGGCGGTGGTGGACGCGGCCGGGCGCCTGGTCGTGCGCACCGGCGACCCCGACCTCGTCACCTTCTGGCGCTCGGCGGCGAAGCCATTCCAGGCGCTGCCGCTGGTAGAAGACGGGGCGGCCGATCGGTTCAGCTTCACGAGCGAGGAGCTGGCGCTGGTGTGCGCGTCGCACTCGAGCGAGCCGGGCCAGGTGGCGCGCGTGCGCGAGCTGCTCGGGAAGATCGGCTGCAGCGAGCGCGATCTGGTGTGCGGGCCCCATCCTCCGCTCTCAGAGCGCGTCGCGCAAGACTACGCGACTCGCGGCTTGCGGCTTACGGCGGTGTACTCGAATTGCTCGGGGAAGCACGCCGGCATGCTGGCGCTCGCCCGCCACCACGGGTGGCCCACGCAGTTCTACACCCGTCCCGAGCATCCCGTGCAGCAGCGCTGCCTGCGGGAAGTCGCCCGCTGGACGGACGTCGCGGCGGCCGACATTCGCACGGCGACTGATGGATGCGGGGTGGTGTGCTTCGGGATCCCGCTGCGATCCATGGCGCTCGCGTACGCGAGGCTGGCGATTGCGGATTTCGGATTGCGGATTGCGGATTCGAAGGGCGCGCGTCCAATCCGCAATCCGCAATCCGCAATCGTGCAATCGATGATGCGCCACCCCGAGCTCCTCGCCGGCGACGGCCGTCCTTGTACCGAGATGATGCGCGCCCACCCTGGCCGCGTGATCGTCAAGGTCGGTGCCGAGGGCGTCTACTGCGCGGTGCTGCCGCGGGACGGATTGGGCGTGGCCATCAAGGTCGCCGACGGCCATGCCGTGGCATCGGCGCTCGCGATGGCCGCCGTGTTGGAGCAGCTGGGGCTCCGGCCGCGACCGGTGTCGCTCGCCGCCCGGCCCATGGTGAACACGCGCGGCGAGACCGTGGGCGAGCTGCGCGTAAATGGGGGGCTCGAGCAACAAAAGGATGGAGGACCCCGCACGGGGGAGGAGTAATATGAGCGAGCCCCTCGATGCGGCGACCGCGGCGCTGGTGCGGTTGGCCGCCGCCGTCGCCGAAGGCCACCTGCCCGAGCTCCACGAGCGCTTCGTCGCTGCCCGGCAGGCGGGTGTGCCGCCCTTGTGGATCGACGAGCTGCTGCTGCAGAGCATGCTCGTGGTCGGCTACCCGTTGGCGCTGGTGGCCTTCGGCGTGTGGCGCGACGTGGCGGGACCCGCCGCAGAGGAACAGGGTCGGCCCGCGGCGGAGCCGTTGGCGCACGAGGACTGGCAGGCGTGGGCGGATCGGGGCGCGGCGGTGTGCCGCGAGGTGTACGGGCGCGCCTACCACAAGCTGCTCGTCAACCTGCGGGCGCTGCACCCCGCGCTCGAGGACCTGGTGCTGGTGGACGCGTACGGGAAGGTGATCGGTCGACCGGGGCTCGACCTGAAGCGGCGGGAGCTTGCGACCGTGGCGGCGATCGCCGTGCTGGGTACCGCCCAGCAGCTGCACGCGCACCTGCGCGGGGCGCTCAACACCGGGGCTTCGCCCGAGGAGGTGGAAGCGGTGCTGGAGCTGGTGGCGCCGGATCTGGACCCGGAGTACCTCCGAAGAGCGCACGAGCAGTGGGCGGATGTAAAGGATCGGAGACTGTAATTGCGGATTTCGGATTGCGGATTGCGGATTGCCAGGGAGAGTTCGTGACACGTGGTGAGCTGCTAGCTCGAACAAAAGCCTTCGCACTGGACGTTGTGCGCGCTGTAGAGGAGCTGCCTCGTGGTCGGACCTCTGAAGTGATCGGTAAACAGCTGCTGCGGGCCGGCACGTCGGTCGGGGCGAACTATCGGGCGGCTTGCCGAGCGCGTTCGCGAAAGGAGTTCATTGCGAAGATGGGAATTGTCGAAGAGGAGGCCGACGAATCGCAGTTCTGGCTGGAGTTGATTGTGGAGCGCGGCATGCTGGACGAGTCGCGCGTCGCAGCGTTGCGGTCAGAGGCTGCTCAAGTCGTCGCGATCGCGGTTGCGTCGATTCGTACCGCGCGGCGAACTCCCCGTTCCAATCCGCAATCCGCAATCCGCAATCCGCAATGTTCATAGATCGGGCGGTGGTGCATGTCGTGGCGGGGGCAGGCGGCGCGGGCGCCAGCTCCTTTCGCCGCGAGAAGTTCGTCCCCAAAGGCGGGCCCGACGGCGGCGATGGCGGCTCCGGCGGCAGCGTGTACGTGCGGGCCGATTCCAACCTCGCGACGCTGCTCGACTACCGCTATCGCACGCACTGGCGCGCCGAGCGCGGCCAGCACGGCAAGGGGAAGAACATGACCGGGAAGTCGGGCGCGGATCTCTATCTCCCCGTCCCGGCCGGCACCGAAATTCGCGACGCCGCGGGCGGCACCCGCCTCGGGGAGGTCGTGGGCGCGGGCGACACCCTGCTCGTCGCGCGGGGCGGGCGGGGCGGCCGCGGCAATGCCCGCTTCGCCACGCCCACGCACCAGAGCCCGCGCGAGTGGGAGCCGGGCGAGTACGGCGACGAGCGCGAGCTTGAGCTCGTTCTCAAACTGATCGCCGACGTGGGCCTCCTGGGTGAACCCAACGCGGGCAAGAGCACGCTGCTCTCCGTGGTCTCCGCCGCCCGGCCGAAAATCGCCGACTATCCGTTCACGACGCTCGAGCCGCAGCTCGGCGTGGTCGGCCTGTCCGACAGCCGATCCTTCGTCGTGGCCGACATCCCGGGGATCATCGCGGGCGCCCACGTCGGCAAGGGCCTGGGCCTCAAGTTCCTGCAGCACGTGGAGCGCACCCGCCTGGTCGCGGTGCTGGTGCCTGTGGACAGCCCCGATCCCCAGGCGAGCTACGAGCTGCTGTTGCGGGAAGCGGCGTCGTACTCGCCGGACCTGGCTGCGAAGCCGCATGTCGTGGTGCTGACCAAGCTCGATCTCTCGCCTCCCGCGTCCCGGATCCCGGCGATCCGTACGCAGGGCAGCGCCCCGGTCGTCGGCATTTCAGCCGTCACCGGTCAAGGGATACCGAAGCTGTTGGAGACTCTATGGCAGGCGCTCTCCGCGGCGGTCGCGACGAAGTAGCGGCCTATCTGGCGCTCGCGCAGGTGCCCGGGATCGGCGCCGCGCGTCTCCGCACGCTGGTGGCCGCCTTCGAGGGCGCCGGCGCCGCCGTGCACGCTCCCGCCGGCGCCATCGCCGCACTGCCCGGCTTCAGCCGCGCCGCGGCAGGCGCGATCCGCGCGGTTTCCCCGGGCACGGGGCACGAGATCCTGAACCAGCTCGATCGGCTCGGCGCGGCGGTGCTCCTTCCCGACGACCCCGGGTTCCCGCCGCTCCTGTCCGAAATCCCCGAGCCGCCCGCACTGCTCTACGTGTGGGGCGACGTCGCGTGGCTCACGCGTCCGGCGGTCGGCATCGTGGGCAGCCGGGACCACACTCCCTACGGAGCCGACGCCGCGCGCCTCCTCGCCGCGGGCGTGGCGCGGGCAGGGGTCGTGGTCGCGAGCGGAATGGCGCGGGGCATCGACGCCATCGCCCACGCCGCCGCGCTCGACACGGGAGGGCCGTCGGTGGGAGTACTGGGCAACGGCTTCGGCGTGATTTATCCCGCGGCGAACCGCACGCTGTACGAGCGCATGGTCGCGTCGGGCTGCCTCGTCTCGGAGCTGCCGCCCGGAGAGCGGCCGCACGCCGGCGCCTTCCCGCGGCGCAATCGCTTGATCTCGGGGTTGGCGGGGGTGACCGTCGTGGTCGAAGCCGCCCCGGGCTCGGGCGCGTTGATCACGAGCGACTGCGCGCTCGATCAGGGTCGCGTCGTGCTCGCCGTCCCCGGTCCCATCACGAGCCCCACGTCGCTCGGCTGCAACCGGCTCATCCAGCAGGGCGCGAAGCCCGCGCTCGCGGTGGCGGATATCCTGGAAGAGCTGGGGTTGCCCGCCGCGGCTGACCCCGGGCCGCCGGACCGGGGTGCCACGGCGCCGCGCAGTCGGCCGCCCGATCTCAACGGCCTGCAGGGCTCGTTATGGGACGCGCTCGTCGCCGAGCCCAGACACGTGGACGTGCTGGTCGCCGCGGCCGGCGGGGAGACGGGCGCGGTGCTGACCGCGCTCACGGAGCTCGAGATGCGGGGCCTGGTGCGGCAGCAGCCGGGGATGGTGTTCGGGCTGGCCTGAACGCGGAAGGCGAAACGCGGAGCGCGGAACAGAGACGTGAGCGTCGCTGCGGCGAGCGACCTTCCATTACCGTTCCGCGTTCCGACTTCCGCGTTCCGCGCTATTGTTCGTTCCATGCGCCACCTCTATCTCCACGTCCCCTTCTGCCGGCGCCGCTGCACGTACTGCGACTTTTCCATCGCGGTCCGCAAGCGCATCCCGGCGCGGGAGTACGTCGATGCCGTGCTGCAGGAGGTGAACATTCCTGGGGTGACAGACCCCGGGCGCGAGCCCGGGGATTCTGGGAGCGAGGTTTTGGAGACGATCTATCTGGGGGGCGGCACACCGTCGCTGCTGCCGCCCGATGCCCTGGCGACGCTTCTCACGTCTCTGCGTGACGCCTTTCACTTGACGTCGTTGCGTGACGCCGTCGAAGTAACGCTCGAGGCCAATCCAGAAGACGTGACACGCGACACTGCGACAGCGTGGCGCCGCGCCGGAATCAATCGCGTATCGCTGGGGGCTCAGTCGTTCGACGACCAGGCCTTGCAGTGGATGCACCGCTCCCACGACGCGGCGCGGATTGCCGCCGCCGTGGCGACGCTCCGCCTCGCGGGGATCGACAACATCTCGCTCGACCTGATCTTCGCCCTGCCCGCCGGGCTCGCGCGCGATTGGGGGCGCGACCTGGAGCAGGCGCTGGCCCTGCGTCCCGCCCACCTCTCCCTCTACGGTCTCACCGTGGAAGAGCGCACGCCGCTCGCCCGCTGGATCTCTCGCGGGGCCGCGTCCCCGCCGGACGACGAGCGTTACGCCGCGGAGTACTTGCTTGCGCACTCGCGGCTGGCGGCTTGCGGGTACCATTTCTACGAGGTCTCGAACGCTGCGCTCGATGGTTGCCGCTCGCGTCACAACTCGGCCTACTGGTCGGGACGTTCCTATTCGGGCCTCGGCCCCGCGGCGCACTCGTTCGACGGGGCGGCGCGACGTTGGAATCTGTCGGCGTGGGAGTCGTACCGTCGCGCCGTCGCGGCAGGGCGATCTCCCGTCGCTTCCCAGGAAATCCTGTCGAATGAGCAACGGGAACTCGAGCGGGTATACCTCGCATTGCGCACCGACGCCGGGCTGGATGTTGCCGCCCTCTATCGCCCTCTACCGTCCTCTACCGTCCGGTGGCTCGAGCGGGGCTGGGCCGAAGTCCGCAACCAACGCCTGGTCTGCACGCCCGAGGGCTGGCTCCGGCTCGACGCCTTGGTGCGTGACTTGACCGGCTGTGGCACAACGGGCTAAATTGTTAGCAGGTAATAGCTTGGCTGATATGACAGCGTCCCTGAACGAGCGCGAGCGGCAGGTCCTCGAAGCCGTCATCGAGACCTACGTCGAAACTGCCGAACCGGCGGGGAGTCGCACGGTCTCGAAGCGGTTCGGGCTCTCGCTGTCGCCTGCCTCCATCCGCAATACCATGAGCGACCTGGAGGAGAAGGGGTACCTGTACCACCCCCACACCTCCGCAGGGCGCATCCCCACCGACCTCGCCTACCGCGTGTACGTGAATTCGCTGATGCGGCTGCCGCCGGTCTCGGCGTCGGAGTCGCACCAGATCCGCGAGGGGTTGGGCGACCACAATGCCATGGACCAGATCCTCGAGCGCGCGGCGCAGGTGTTGGGGGTGCTGACCAAGGAACTGGGCGTCGCCGTCGGCCCTAGGCTCGATGCCGCGGTGCTCGAGCGGGTCGAGCTGTTGCAGGCGTCGTCGGAGCGGCTGCTGTTGGTGCTCACCCTCAAGAGCGGCATGGTGCGCTCGATCTTCGTCGAAGTGCCCGCGCGGTTGGCGCCGGAAGCGGTGGCGCAGGTCGGAGCGGTCCTGAACGAACGGCTCGCTGGGCTCACGTTGCGCGAGATCCGCGGCACGCTCCCCGAGCGGCTGCGCGATGCCACGCCGGACCCCGACTCGAGCGAGCTGCTCAACATCTTCATCCAGGAGGCCGACGAGCTCTTCGACATGCCGACCGCCGGAAACGCGGGCGTCGGAGTCGTGCTGGGGAGCGCGCAGCTGCTGGCCGGCCAGCCGGAGTTCGCCACCAAGGAACGGTTGCAAGGGCTCATGGAGGTCACGGAGCGACGCGACCTGTTGCGCGAAGCACTCGCCCAGCGGCTCGGCCAGGGGCTCACGATCACGATCGGCACCGAGCACCAGGACCCGAAGCTCGCCCCCTTCACGCTGGTCACGGCTTCGTACCGGCTGGGCGCGCTCGCCGGCGTCATCGGCGTCATGGGTCCGACGCGCATGCCCTACGACAAGATCGTCGCCCTCGTGGATCACACCAGTCGTCTGGTCGGGGAGCTGCTCGAGTGACGCACGACTACTACGCCCTGCTCGGGGTCACGCGCGACGCGGACGAAGCCGAGATCAAGAAGGCCTACCGCCGCCTCGCGATGCAGCATCACCCCGACCGCGTGGGCCCGGATCAGAAGGAGGCGGCGGAAGCGAAGTTCAAGGAGATCACCGAGGCGTACGAAGTGCTGCGCGATCCCGAGAAGCGCGCCACCTATGACCGCTACGGCGCGGCCGGGCTGCGGCGCGGGGCCGGGGGGAGCGACTTCGGGTTCGCGCACTTCGACCTCGCCGAGGCGCTGAATGTGTTCATGCGGGACTTCGGCGGCCTGGGCAGCTTCGACGCCCTGTTTGGAGGGGGCGGCGGGCGCGGCCGCCAGGAGCAGCACCGCGGTCAGGACCTCAAGGTGACGCTCAAGCTCGATCTCGCCGAGGTGGCGAGCGGCACCACCAAGAAGATCAAGGTGCGGACCTACGAGCGGTGCGCGGAATGCGGCGGCAGCGGCGCCGCGCGGGGGTCGCGCTCTACGAGCTGCGGCACGTGCGGGGGATCGGGCGAGGTGCGCCGCGCCGCGCGCTCCATGTTCGGGCAGTTCGTCTCCGTGTCGCCCTGTCCCACCTGCGCCGGTGAGGGGAGCGTGATCGCCCAGCCGTGCCCCAAGTGCCAGGGAGAGGGGCGGGTCCGCGCCGAGAAAACCGTGGAGATCAACGTCCCCGCGGGCGTCGCGGATCATCACTATCTCACGATGCGCGGGGCCGGCGCGCCGGGGCCGCGCAATGGTCCGCCGGGCGACCTGATCGCCGTGCTCGACATCGCCGAGGACGCGCGCTTCGAGCGTCAAGGCGACGATCTGATCTACGACCTGCCGCTGTCCTTCACGCAGGCCGCGTTGGGGGCGGAGCTCGATGTACCGACCCCGTACGGGGCGGCGGCGCTGAAGCTGCAACCCGGCACGCAGACCGGCGCCGTGTACCGGCTGCGCGGCAAGGGATTGCCCCGGGTGGGCGAGGGCGGCCGCGGCGATCTCCACGTGCGCGTGCACGTGTGGACACCCACCAAGCTGACGGCGGAGCAGCGGGCGCTGCTCGAGCAGCTCGCCAAGGTCGAGGGCTCGCCGTCAGCCGACGAGCACACCGGGAAAAAGTTCTGGGAGCAGCTGCGTCAGGCGTTCGGACGCTAACTGACGCCGGGCGCGAGCCCGGGGTAAAGAGGGACCATGCCCGGAGCCTGTGTGTTCTGCAAGATCGCGGCTGGGGAAATCCCGGCGACGATGGTGAAGCGGGGCGACGGGATGCTCGCGTTCCGGGATTTGAATCCGCAGGCACCGACGCACGTTCTCGTGATCCCCACCGACCACCTCGCGTCGCTCAACGACGCGAAGGATCCGAGACTGCTGGGCGGTCTGCTCGCGTTCGCGCGCGAGGTGGCGCGCGCCGAGGGGATCGCGGAGCGCGGGTATCGCGTGGTGGTCAACACCAATCCCGACGGCGGCCAAACCGTGTTCCATCTGCACCTGCACCTGCTGGGAGGTCGGCCGATGAAGTGGCCGCCCGGCTGAGGGTTGCACGGGCCGACGGGCAGGGCTAAGTTTTTGGGACTATCACAGTTAGCGAGAGGGTATGCCGGAAGTCATCATCCATGATAGCGAGCGCCGCAAGCGCAAACCGAGCGCGGCGCGCCGCAAGGGCCACCGCCTGCGAGCCGCGTAACGTGATGAGCCTGCCCGAGCGGCTGCGTGCCGCGATGAACGAGGCCCGGAAACACCGCGATCAACCGCGTACCCTTCTCCTCTCCACGATCCTCGCAGACCTCAAGAACCGCGAATTCGAGCTGCAGCACCCGCCCTCGGACGACGAGGCGGCGGAAGTCCTGCGGCGCGCCATGAAGCGCCGCCGCGAGGCCGCCGAGCAGTACGCCGCCGCCGGCCGGCCCGATCGGGCCGACGCCGAGCTCGGTGAAGTGAAGGTGCTCGAGGAATTCCTGCCGGCCGCGGTCGACCCGGAAGAGATCCGCCGCGCCGTCCGGGACGCCATCGCCGGCGGGGCCCGCGACGTGGGCAAGGTCATGGGACAGGTCATGCCCAAGTTCAAGGGCCGGGCGGACGGCAAGGTCGTGAACCAGATCGTGCGCGAAGAGCTGTCGGCGGCATGACCGCCCCCGGCGGGGTCGCGCCCTCCGTGCTGGAGACACTGGAATTCCCGGCCGCGCTGGAGCGGGTGGCGGCGCATGCCGCCGGGCCGCTGGGCGCGGCGCGCGTCCGGAGCCGGACGCCCGTGACCGACACCGCAGCGATCGGCGCCGCGCTCGCGCAAGTCGCGGAGCTCGCGGCGCTGCTGCTCCGCGACGACACCCTCCGCGCCGAGCCGGTCCCCGACATCGGGCCCGCGCTCGAGCTGCTCGCCGTGCCCGGCAGTGCGCTCGACGGCCCGGCGCTGGCCGGGCTGGGCCGGGCGCTGGTGGCGGCGCGCATCGTCGCGGCCGATTTGGGAAGGCTGGCCGAGCACGCACCGCGCACCGCCGCGCTGCGCAGCGCCGTGCCTCCGAAGGCGCTCGAGACGCGGCTCGCCCAGTCGCTCGATCCCGACGGGCAGGTGCTCGACGGCGCGTCGCACGGCGTCGCGCGCGCCCGCCGCGCCGTGCGGGAGGCTCGCCAGCGGCTCGTGCAGCGGCTCGAGAGCATCCTCGGGCAGCTCGATGCGTCCGAGCGCGCCCCTGACGCGGCCGCTACCGTGCGGGGCGGTCGCTACGTGATTCCGGTGCGCGGCACCGCGTGGGCCAAGGTCGGCGGCATCGTGCACGACGAGTCGGCCACCGGTTCCACCTTGTTCGTCGAGCCGCCGGAGGCGATAGGGCTGGGGAATGCGCTGCGTGAGCACGAGGCGGAGGAGCAGCGGGAGGTGCTGCAGGTGCTGCGCGACCTCACCCAGCTACTTCGCCCGGTACGCGCGACGATCGCGGCCGCGTGGGAGATGTGCGTCGCGTTTGACGATCTCTGCGCCCGCGCCCGTTACGCCGTGCTCGTCAACGGCTTCGCCCCGGCCATCGGCACCGGACCGCTCGAGATCCACGACGGCCGTCATCCGCTGCTCATCTCTCCCTTCGTTCCCCCTCTCCACGAAGTGGAGAGGGGGTCAGGGGGTGAGGACGCCGACGTGGAGAAGGGGTCAGGGGGTGACGTCGTGCCCTTCGACCTGGTGCTCGCGCCCGACGAATTCACGGTCCTCATTTCCGGCCCGAACACCGGTGGCAAGACGGTGCTCATCAAGGCGGTGGGGTTGCTGTGCCTGATGGCGCAGAGCGGCATCGTCCCGCCCATCGGGCCGCAGTCGACGCTCCCGGTGTTCGACGGGGTGTTCGCGGACATCGGCGATCGCCAGTCCATCGCCGCCAGTCTTTCCACGTTCTCGGCTCACGTCGCCGTGCTGCGCGACATGCTCGAGCGTGCCGGCGCGGGCTCCCTCGTGCTGCTCGACGAGATCGGGAGCGGGACCGATCCAGCGGAAGGAGGGGCGCTCGCCGCCGCCGTTCTCAAAACGCTCGCGCGCCGGCGCGCGGTCACGCTGGCGACGACGCACCTCGGCGTCTTGAAGCAGCTCGCCGCCGAGACGGTCGGGATCGTGAACGCCTCGCTCCAGTTCGACGCCGCCACGCTCACGCCGACGTTCCGGCTGCTCAAGGGCGTCCCGGGGCGCTCCTACGGGCTCGCCATCGCCCGACGCCTGGGCATCGCGGGCGAGGTCCTGGACATCGCGGAGCGCGCCATGCCCGACCGTGAACGCACCCTCGACGCGCTGCTCGCGACCGTGGAAGCTCGGGCGCGGGAGCTCGAGGCCCGGGAGCGCGAGCTCGCGGCACGCGAGCACCGTCTAGAGGAAGACGCGACACGGGTCGATGGCCGCGCCGAGGAGGTTGTCGCACGCGAGCGCGAGGTCAAGACCCGCGGGCAGACACTGGAGCGCGCCGCGCGGGAGCAGGCGCGCGGGTACCTGCTCGAGGCGCGCCGCAAGGTCGAGGAAGCGCTCGGTCGCGCTCGCGCGGCGGTGGACGAAGCGACCGCCCGAGAAGCCCGCCGGTTGGTCGAGAAAGCGATTGAAGAAACCGCGGAAGACGAGAGCGCTGGCAAGCCGGAGGGCTGGGTGTCGCTCGAGGACCTGCGGCGCCAGCGGCAGGAGGCGCCGGGTGCCCCGCGACGGCCGCCGAGCCCGGCGCGGCCGCCGGCCGGAGCGGGGCACCCGACGGCGACGGCCGCGACCGAGATCTCGCTCCGTGGGCTGCGCGCCGATGAAGCCGAAGCCCGGCTCGTCAAGGCGCTCGACGAGGCGGTCCTCGCCGACCTGCCCTATCTCCGCGTGATCCACGGCAAGGGTACCGGCGCGCTGCGCCAGCTGGTGCACGACATCCTGTCCGCCGACACCCGCGTCGAGCGGTTCGGCTTCGCCCCACCCAACCAGGGCGGGCACGGGGTCACGATCGTGGAGTTCACCGCGTGAGTCTCATTCCCGACGACGTGATCGAGCAGGTCCGGGAAGCGGCGGACATCGTGGGGATCATCGGCGAGCACGTGGAGCTCAAACGTACGGGCACCGACTTTCGCGCTCCCTGCCCGTTTCACGGCGGCACGCACCGCAATTTCGCCGTCATCCCGAAGAAAGGGATGTACTACTGCTTCGTGTGCCACGAGGGCGGCGACGTCTTCACCTTCTTCATGAAGCGGCTCGGCATGGACTATCCCACCGCGGTGCGCGAGGTCGCGCGCCGCGTCGGGATCGCCATCCCGGAGCGGGGACCGACCGGCCCCGACCCGCGTGAGCCGCTGTACGGGGCCGTGGCGGCCGCCGCCGATTGGTTCGCGCGCCAGCTGCGCGAGAGCCCCGACGCGCAGGTCGCCCGCGACTACCTCGCCTCCCGACACTTGGAGCTGGCAGTCGTCCTGCCGCTGGGCCTGGGCTACGCGCCCAGGAGCAAGGCGTTTCTCGACGCAATGAAAGGGTTGGGCGTGCGTGACGAGGTGTTGCTCGAGGCCGGGCTCCTCGTTAAACGAGAGGACGGCACGCTGCTGCCCCGCTTCCGGGGCCGGCTGCTGTTTCCGATCCACGATCTGCGCGCGCGCGTTGTGGCGTTCGGGGGCCGCATCCTCGGTGAAGGAGAGCCGAAATACCTCAACTCGCCCGATTCGCCCGTGTTCCACAAGGGGAAGCTGCTGTACAACCTGCACGTCGCCAAGCACGCGATGCGCAAGGCGGAGCGCGCCATCCTGGTGGAAGGGTATTTCGACGTGCTGCGTCTGTCGCTCGCCGAAATCGAAGAAGTGGTGGCCCCGCTGGGCACCGGTCTCACCCCCGATCAGGCTCAACTGCTCGCGCGTCACACCCCCCACGTGATCCTGCTGCATGACTCGGACGACGCCGGACTGCGCGCGACGTTCCGCGCCGGCGACGAGTTGCTGCGGCAGGGCGTGCGCGTGAGCGTGGCGACCCTTCCCGTCGGAGAGGACCCGGACACGCTGGTCCAGAAACGCGGCGCCCCGGGGCTCGAAGCCATCCTCAAGGACGCGGTCGATCCGCTGGAGCGGAAGATCCAGATCCTCGACCGCAAGGCCTTCTTCTCGAGCCTCCCGGGACGGCGCCGGGCGCTCGACCGCCTGCTCCCCACGATCCGCGCGGCGAAGGATCCGATCACGCGGGAGCTGTATATCTCGCGCGCGGCGGAGGCAGCGGGCGTTCGCAAGGACGTCTTGGAACGGGAAGTCGTGGCAACGGGGAAGACCGCACCCTCTACCGTCCCCTACCGTCCTCTACCGCCTTCTACCGTGCTGCCCGCCAGCGCCGAGAAAGCTCTTGTGCTCCTGATGCTCGAAGGCGAGCCGTGGAAGTCCCGCGTCGCCGAGGCCGTCGACGCCGAGGAGCTCGCGTTTCCCCCGTATCGCGCCGTGTTCGAAGCCGTGGCGGACGACGCGGTGCTCGCCCTGGACGACACGTCCGCGCGCGCCTACGAGCAGCTCAAGGAGGAAGGCCTCGGCGGGCGCGATCCCAACGAGATGTACGAATTGGCCGTGAACTGGATGGAAGCGCGGCGACTGGAGCGGCAGCTGCAGCAGCTCGACGACCAGCTGCCGTTCGAGAGTCCCGAGCGCCAGGCGTCCCTGATTGCGGAGAAGCGACGCGTGTTCGACGAGCTCCGCAAACGTTACCCGCGTTACAAAATCGCTGCGAGGAGGAGAGGTGCACCCGGAACTTGAAGCGTTGTTGGCCCTGCAGGAGAAAGATCAGGCGGTCACGGCGACGGACGAGAGCCTGGCGGCGCTCGCGCCCGAGCTCCAGGCCCTGGACGAGGCGCAGGCGGTGGCCGAGCGCGCCCTCGCAGGCGCGCAGGCGGCGATTCAGGCCGCGATCGACCGGCGCGACGAGCTCGAAGGCAAGATCGCCAACTACCGCACCATGCAGGAGCAGCGGCGGCAACGGCTCGAGTGGGTGCGGGGCGCGAAAGAAGCGTCGACCCTCATGGCGGAGCTGGACCTCGCCCGCTCCGTGCTGGCCAAGGAAGAAGCCGAGTTCATGCGCTCCGGCGATGCCGTGACGGAGGCCGAGCGCAAAGCCGCGGAGGCGGAAAAAGCCCTTCAGGAAGTGCGGGCGCAGCAGGCGCCGCTGCGCGAGGCGCTTGCGGGGAGGCGCGATGCGATCGCCGCGCAGCGTGAGCAGGCCGTCGCCGAGCGCGAGCGCGCCGCGACGCGGGTCGGCGCCGGTCTGCTGTCGCGCTACGAGCGCATCCGTCGGGGCAAGGCGCCGCTGGCGCTCTATCCGCTGCACGGCGACGCGTGCGGTCACTGCTTCACGGCCGTCCCCACCCAGCGGCGGGCGCTGATCCAGCGCGGCGCGTCGATCGAAGGCTGCGAGGCCTGCGGCGTGCTGTTGTACGCGCGGGAATGATCCCGGCCCGCTGGACGGTCGCGGCGCCGCCCGACCCGCGTCTCACGACGACGCTCGCCGCCGACCTGCACATTCCCGAGCCGCTGGCCGCGATCCTCGTGCAACGCGGACTCGCCGCGCCGGCGCTCGCCAGGGCGTTTCTCCGCCCGGAGCTGGAGCGGCTGTCCGATCCGCGCGCCTGGGCCGACATGCCCCGGGCCGTGGATTTGATCGCCGCCGCCGTGCGCGCGCGCGCCCCGATCCTGGTGCACGGGGACTACGACGTCGACGGGCAGTGTGCCGCGGCGCTGCTCACGCGCGCGCTCTCCAGCGTGGGCGGCAACATCCGGGCGTTCGTGCCGCACCGCCTGCGCGACGGCTACGATTTCGGCCCGGCCGGCCTCGCGGAAGCCCGGCGCGTAGGCGCGGGCCTGGTCATCACCTGCGACTGCGGCATCACGGCCGTCGACGCGGTCGCCGCCGCCCGCGCCGCGGGCATCGACGTCATCGTGACCGATCACCACCTCCCCGGCGACGTCCTCCCACCTGCCTCGGCCGTCCTCGACCCCCGCCGCGCCGACTGCGCCTCGGAGGAGAAGTACCTCTGCGGGACGGGCGTGGCGTTCAAGCTCGTGCAGGCGCTCGTGCCCGCGCTCGGCCTCTCGCCCAACCTGCCGCTGCACTTTCTCGACCTGGTGGCCCTGGCGACCGTGGCCGACGTCGTCCCGCTCACCGGCGAGAACCGCATCCTCGTGCGCCACGGGCTCAAGATGCTGGCCGATTCGCGCTGGACGGGCGTGCGCGCGCTGGTCGACGCCGCCGGCCTGACGGGGAAGCCCGTCAAGTCCGGTCACGTGGGGTTTATCCTGGCCCCGCGGCTCAATGCGGCCGGCCGCATCGACGACGCAAACCTGGGACTGCGGCTGCTGCTCTCAGACGATCCGGCCGAGGCCGCCGCCATCGCGCGGGAGCTGGAGACGCTCAACGCGCGGCGCCAGGCGCTGGACCAGCGCATCCTCGACGAGGCGGTCGAGCAGGCAGAGCGCGTGCTGCGGCCGGAGGACCGGGCGCTGGTGCTCGCGTCGGACGCGTGGCATCCCGGCGTGATCGGCATCGTCGCGTCGCGGCTGGTGGAGCGCTACGGCCGGCCCACGTTTCTCATCGGGTGGGACGAGGGAGGGAGCATGGGGCGTGGCTCGGGGCGGAGCATTGCCGGCTTCGACCTGCACGCCGCGCTGCACCGCGTGGCGCCCCATCTCGAGAAATACGGCGGGCACACCATGGCCGCCGGCCTCACCCTCCGGCGGGACCGTTACGAGGACTTTCGTGTTGCGTTTCTCGCCGTCGCGGGCGAGCTTCTGCGCCCCGACGACCTGGTGCCGGCGCAGCGCGTGGACCTGGAGCTGCCCCTGGGCCTCGTGAGCGACGAGCTGGAGAAGCTGATCCGCTATCTGGAGCCGTGCGGGGCCGGCAATCCCGCGCCGGTGTTCGGGGTGCGCGGCGCCCGCGCCGTGGGCGCGCGGCGGGTGGGCACGAACCACCTGCGTTTCACGCTGGACGACGAGTCGGGCGCGTTACCGGCCATCGCGTTCCAGTGGGCGGACGCGATTCCCGACCAGTGGCTCGCCGAGCGGCTGGACGTGGCGTTCCGGCTGGAGCGCGACGAGTGGCACGGGCGGGCGACGCTGCAGGCGCGCGTGGCGGCTATGGCGCCGAGCGCATGAACGCGGAACTCGGAACGCGGAACGCGGAGCAGGCGCTTCGCCTGCTGTTCCGCGTTCCGCCTTCCGCGTCCCGACTTGGGAAGGGGGCCGGGTTGGGCTTCGTCCGCATCATCGCCGGCGAATTCAAAGGCCGCCGTCTCAAGACGCCCGCCACCGACAAAGTGCGTCCCACGGCGGACCGGGTGCGCGAGGCGTGGTTTTCGATCCTGCAGCGCTCGATCCGGGGGGCCCGGGTGCTCGACCTGTTCGCGGGCTCCGGGGCGCTCGGCTTCGAAGCCCTGTCGCGCGGGGCCGCGAGCGCGGACTTCGTGGAGCTGCACCGCTTCGCGCTCGCCACGCTCAAGGCCAACGTCAAGACGCTCGACGTGGATGACCGCGCCGCGATTCACCGCGCGGACGCGCTCCGGTTCGCGGAGCGACTCCAGCCGGGTCAGTACGACGTGGCGTTCGCCGACCCCCCGTACGCCGGGCACGAGGCCGCCCGGCTGGTGGCCGTGTTCCGCGTCAACGCCTTCGCGCGCATCTTCTCGATCGAGCACCGCGCGGACCAGCCCATCCCCGGCGACGACACGCGGCGCTACGGCGACACGGCCGTCACCTTCATTTACGCGCCATGACGCGCGTCGCCGTCTACCCGGGCTCGTTCGACCCCATCACGCGGGGGCACGAAGACCTGATCCGGCGGGCCCTGACGTTCGCCGACCGGGTGATCGTCGCGGTGGCCGTCAACGTCGCGAAGCAGCCGCTGTTCACGCTGGAGCAGCGCGTGGCGTTGATTCAGAAGGCCGCGGCCGATCCGCACGTCGAGGTCCGGTCGTTCGACGGACTGCTGGCCGACTTCGTGCGCGCCGCCGGCGCTACCCTGATCGTGCGCGGTCTCCGCGCGGTGAGCGACTTCGAGTACGAGTTCCAGATGGCGCTCATGAACCGCAATCTCGCTCCCGGGGTCGAAACGGTGTTCCTCGTGCCCGCCTTCGACCTCACCTACCTGAGCTCGAGCCTCGTGCGCGAAGTGGCCCGCTTCGGAGGCGATGTGTCGCAGCTCGTGCACCCCGCGGTGGGCCAGGCGCTCAAGCAAAAGTTCGGGAAGTGACGTTCCGTGATGCCCTGTACCAGCGGGCCCGGCGCGCGCGCCGCCGCATCGTGCTGCCCGAGGGACAGGACGACCGCGTCCGGGCCGCCGCCGCGCGCATCGAGCAATTACAGTTGGGACCCGTCCAGCTCCTGGAAGGTGGTGCCGCCGGCTCCCCGCTCCCCGACATGCTCCAGCTCCTGCGGACCCGCCACCCGGACAAGTATCCCGACGATGCCGCCGCCGCCACCGCCCTCGCGCATCCCCTCACGTACGGCGCCGCGCTCGTGGCGCTGGGCCGCGCCGATGTGATGGTCGGGGGCGCCACGTTTCCGAGCGGCGACACGATCCGCGCCGCCCTGCGTACGGTGGGCACGGCGCCCGGCATCACGACCGTGAGCGGTGCGTTCTACATGGTGCGCGACGACGTCGTGCTCACGTTCACCGATTGCGCGGTCGTACCCGAGCCGACGTCGCAGCAGCTCGCCGAGGCGGCCGTCGCGGCCGCGCACGACCGCCGTCGCATCGTGGGGGACGAGCCGGTGGTGGCGTTTCTCTCGTACAGCACCAAGGGGAGCGCCACCGGGCCGCGGGTGGAGCGCGTGCGCCGGGCACTCGAGCTCCTGGCTGCCCGGCGGCCCGACTTCGCGTTCGACGGCGAGCTGCAGAGCGACGCGGCGCTCGTGATGGACGTGGCGGCGCGCAAGGCGCCGGGCTCCGGGGTGGCGGGCCGGGCCAACGTGCTCGTGTTCCCCGATCTTGACAGTGGCAACATCGGATACAAACTGGTGCAGCGGCTGGGTGGGTGGGAGGCGATCGGGCCGATTCTCCAGGGGCTGGCGCGACCCGTCGCCGACCTGTCGCGGGGCGCCACCGCCGACGATATTGTGGACACCGCCGCGGTCGCCGTCCTTCAAGCCGGGGAGCAGCCATGAGCTTCACGTTGCGCAAAGACAAGCACGGCGTCGTCGTCGTCGGCGTCGACGGCCAGCTGATCGTGGGCAATCGCCAGGAGCTGAAGCAGAAGGTGCTCGACGCGCTGGAGGGCGGCGGCCGGAAGTTCGTGGTCGATTTCGCGAAGACCGGCTACATCGACTCCTCCGGCCTCGGCGTCCTCGTGTCGCTCTCGAAGAAGATCCGCGAGCAGGGCGGGGATCTGCGGCTGTGCGGCCTGAACGAGGACCTGCAGACGCTGTTCGAGCTGACCAAGCTGGATACCCTCTTCGCCATCACCAAGACGTCCGAGGAGGCGCTCGCCGCCTTCTAGCCCGTGACCACGCCGCTGCACCTCGACGTCCGCCGCCGGGCGGGGGGAGGTGAGACCGAAACCGAGCTGTTGCTCGATGTGCCGAGCGACTTGAAGTACGTCGGCCCGGCGGTCGAGCTGATCGTCGGGCGCCTCCCCTCGGGCCCCCTCTCGCCGCGCCGCATCCGTTTCAATTTCCGCACCGCCCTCGCGGAGGCCCTTGCCAACGCCATCGCGTACGGCAACCACCACGACCCCGCCCGGGTCGTGCACGTGCTGGTCCAGGTCGGGCACGACGTCGTCCGCCTGCACGTGACCGATGAGGGAGACGGATTCGACCCGGACGGGATTCCGGATCCCACGCTGCCCGATCGCCTGGAGCTCGAGGACGGGCGCGGCCTGTTCGTGCTGCGACGCTTGGTGGACCATGTCGCCTTCAATGCGAAGGGAAACTCGGTGTGCCTGACGCTCCTGGCGGGCTGACCGGCGAGCGTCTCGAGCGGCTGCTGCCGGTGCTCGAGCGGCTGAGCGGCGCGCGCCTGCGCTTGCGCACGGATGCGGGCGACGCGCCGCCGGCGTCGGCGTCGCTCGTGCCCATTCCCGAAGCGGAGGGCGTGTGGCTCGAGATCGCGAACGGGGGACCGGGGAAGGCGCAGGAGCTCGCCCAGATCATTGCCGCCGTGCTGTCCGCCGAGCGCGACGCCGCCCAGGTCGCGGCCGAGCTGTCGGACCGCTACGAGGAGATCGATCTGATCTACACGATCAGCGAGATCCTCGGCCACACGATCCGGCTGGACGAGGCGGCGGAGCGGATCCTGCGCGAAGTCTCGACGGTGGTGGGGGCGCGCCGCGCCACGCTGCTGGTGCACGACCCCGAGGCCCACGTGTTGCGCATCGTCGCCGCGCGCGGCATGGCACCGGACGACCTCGAGCCGATCGAGGTCGACGATCTCTGCTCGGTGGCGGCGCGCGTGTTCCGCGAGATGCGGATCGTGAGCTACGACCCGACCGATCCCAAGGCCGTCAGTCCCGGCTGCCCCGAGGGCCGGAACTACCGCGGCGAAGCGTTCCTGTCGGTGCCCGTGCTGTACGCGGCGCCCGGCGCGCGCGGCAAGCCGATCGGGGTGATCAACCTCACGGACCGGGTGGGCGAGGACGCATTCACGGCGGGGGATCGCAAGCTCGTCGCGGCGATCGCGAACCAGATCGGGGCCGCGATCGAAAACGCGCGCCTCGTCGCGCAGGACCTGGGGCAGCAGCGCGTGCGCCGCGAGCTGGAGCTGGCGCGCGACCTCCAGCTGAAGCTGCTGCCGTCGCCCCTCGTGCTCGCGGCGCGCGTCGACGTGGCGGCCCGCTGCCGCCAGGCGGAATCGGTGGGCGGTGACTTCTACAATCTGCTGAACCTGCGCGCCGGCCTGATCGGCGTCATGATCGGCGACGTCACGAGCCACGGCTTCAGCGCCGCGCTGATCATGGCGCTCGTGATGGCCGCGTCGGGTATCCACGCCGAATCGGCGGAGACGCCCACCGAAGTGCTGCGCCGACTGGAAGAGTCCCTCACCGAGGAGCTCGCCAACACGGAGATGTTCCTCACCGTGTTCTATGCCGTCGTGGACCCGCAGGCCGGGCGCATCACGTTCGGCAACGCGGGCCATCCCCATGCGTTTCTCGTGTCCACCCGCACCGGGGAAGCCACCCGGCTCGAGGCCACTCGCCCGCCGCTCGGCCTCGCCACCGCGCCGGGCGCGGACACGACCCGGCCGTGGACGCGCAAGGACGCGATCCTGTGCCTGTTCACCGACGGGGTGGCCGAGGCCGTGGGCGGACGGGGCGAGCGGTTCGGCGAGGAGCGCGTGCTCGGCCACGTCGCCCGTCTCCGGGCGCGCCCGGCGCTGGAAATCCTCGAGTCGGTGCACGCCGACCTGGCCGGCTTCACCGGCGGCGCCCCGCCCACCGACGACCGCACCGTGGTCATCCTCAAGGCGTGATTCCCGACAAACGGCTCGGCCAGCACTTCCTCACCGATCGCACCATTCTCGAGAAAATCGTCGACGCGCTCGACCCCGCGCCCGACGACGTCGTGCTCGAGATCGGGGCGGGGCGGGGGAGCCTCACGGAGGTCCTGCTCGCCCGCGGGCTGCGGGTGATAGGGATCGAGAAAGATCGGCGGCTGACTGCTGAACTCGCAACGCGGAACGCGGAACGCGGAACAGAGGGACTGACCATCGTGCACGGAGACGCGCTGCAGCTGGACTGGCATGCACTCGTTGACGCCGGTCCTGCTGTTCCGCGTTCCGCGTTCCGCCTTCCGCGTTTCAAAGTCGTCGGCAACATCCCCTACGCCATCACCTCTCCCCTGATCGACAAAGCCCTCACGCCGCCGTTGCCCGAGCGCATCGTGTTTCTGGTCCAGGCCGAGGTCGCCGCGCGCGTCGCGGCGGCGCCCGGGTCGAAGGCGTACGGCGCCCTCTCGGTCGGCGTGCAGGCGGTGTGTCGCGTGGAGCGCCTGGCGACGGTGCGGGCCGGCGCGTTCCATCCGCGGCCGCGCGTGGACAGCGCCCTGCTGCGGCTCACGCCGCTGGCGCAGCCGCTCGTGGCGCCCGAGGAGATCGCGGCATTTCGCGCGTTCGTCACCGCGTGTTTCACGCGGCGGCGCAAACAGCTGCGCAACGTCGTGATGACGGCGTCCGGGCGGTCGGCGGCGCTGGTGGGCACGGGGCTGCGCGAGCTCGGGCTCGATCCCGCGGCTCGGCCTGAGACACTCGGGGCTCCCGAGTTCGCGCGGCTCTTGCGTTGGAGTGCGCGATTGTGAAATTGTTCACAATATGCGGAAGATTTCCGAGAGTACCGTGCGGCGGCTCTCCCTGTACCTGCGGTTCCTCGAACAGTTCGCCGCACAAGGCCAGACCACCATCTCCTCTGCCGAGCTGGCCCGGCGTGGCGGCACGACGTCGGCACAGGTGCGCAAGGACCTCTCGTTTTTCGGCTCGTTCGGCAAGCGCGGCCTCGGCTACTCGGTCCCCGAGCTCGCGGCCAAGATCCGCGACATTCTGGGGTTACGCCGCACCTACCGCGTCGTACTGGTCGGCGCCGGTCGCATCGGCGGGGCGCTGATTCAGTATCCCGGCTTCCGGCAGCGCGGGTTTCACGTCTCCGCCATCTACGATAGAGACCCGAAGAAAATCGGCTCCCGCTGGAACGGCCTCGTGGTGCGGGACGTCCGCCATCTCGAGGCGGACCTCGCCCGGGAGCCCATCGACATCGCCATCGTCGTCACGCCAGCGGACGCGGCGCAAGACGTGGTGGATCGGCTGGTGCGTGCCGGCGTCAAGGCCATCCTCAACTTCGCGCCGGCGCAGCTCACCGTCCCCGCCGACGTCGTGGTCAAGTCGGTGAACATGGCGCTCGAGCTGGAAACGTTGAGCTTCGCGCTGGCGAACCGCTGAAACGCGGAAGTCGGAACGCGGAACGCGGAACATGAACCCGACCCGAGCAGCGCGAGCGACCTCTCCCTGCGGTTCCGCGTTCCGCCTTCCGCGTTCCGACTTCGGCTCCGCGTTCCCCCTTCCGCGTTAGATTCCGCCCCATGGCCCGCGTCCACGTCACCTCGGAAATCGGTCCGCTGCGGGCCGTCCTGGTCCACACGCCCGGGCGCGAGCTCGTCGCGGTCACCCCCGGCAGCCGGGAAGACTACCTGTACGACGACATCATCGACTTGGAGCTCGCCCAGCGCGAGCACCGGCGGTTTGTGACCGTGCTGGAGCGCTTTGCGCAGGTGTACGAAGTGCGTACGCTCCTGACCGAGCTGGTGGCGCGTGCCGACGTGCGCGAGTTCCTCGTGACCCGCGCGCTCGAAGTGGTGCCGTCGGACGCCCTCGCCGCGCAGCTGGCCGCGCTCGCTCCCGACGCGCTCGTCGGCCGCATGGTCGAAGGCGCGTTGGAAGAGGCGGGGCCGATCGCCCGCGCCTTGAACGAGACCGGCTACGCACTCCCCCCGCTCCCCAACTTGTTCTTCACGCGCGACGTGGGCATCGTCATCGGGGAGCACTCGATCATCGGCTCGATGCGCTACGGCGTGCGCTGGACCGAGGAGTTGCTCGTCAAGGCGCTGTTCCGCTATCACCCCTGTCTCGAGAACGCCGGCATCCTGTACGACGGCTCGGAGGAGAAGCGCAACAACTACACGCTGGAAGGCGGGGACGTCCATCCGTTGCGTCCCGATCTCCTGCTGCTCGGCTTCAGCGAGCGCTCGAGCCCCGCGGCCCTCGACCACCTGTGCGACCTGGTGTTCGAGCATTGTGGCGTGAAGGACGTGATCGTCGTGGTGCTTCCCAACGAGCGGACCGCTATTCACCTGGACATGATCTTCACGCAGCTGGACCGCGAGCTGTGCTGCATCTATCCGCCGCACTTCGTGGGACCGGAGCGGCTCGCGGTGCTGCACCGCCGCAAGCGATCGAAGGGTGTGAAAGAGATGCCGAACTTTTTCGCGGCCCTGCAGGCGGTCGATCAGCCGCTCGAGCCGGTGTTCTGTGGCGGGTCCGATCGCTCGCTCCAGGAGCGGGAGCAGTGGTCGTCGGCCTGCAACTTCATCGCCGTGCGGCCGGGCGTCGTGGTCACCTACGCCCGCAACGAGGCCACGCTGCGCGAGCTCGAGCACACGGGGTTCAAGACCGTCGCGACGGTGAATCTGCTCACCGGGGAGGAGTCGCTGGTGGAGGGGGAGCGGGCGGTGATCACCATGGAGGGGAGCGAGCTGGTCCGGGGCGGCGGCGGTCCGCGCTGCATGACGCTGCCCTTGCGGCGGGATGATCTGTGAGAGCGCGGAGCCACGAAACGCGGAACGCGGAAGTCGGAACGCGGAACCATCAAACGCGGAAGTGCG
>Ga0209805_1000553_pt1 | contig 22751 bp, 15 predicted proteins | sample GraSoiAngelo_148_FD_185905 | JGI IMG/M metagenome (GOLD analysis project Ga0209805, IMG submission 185905) | Grasslands soil microbial communities from the Angelo Coastal Reserve, California, USA - 14_1009_09_20cm (SPAdes) (version 2) | ecosystem: Environmental > Terrestrial > Soil > Grasslands ...
ACGCATCCGTCGATCGGCAACTACTTCGAGCTGGCGACCGGCCAGGTCCTGACGAACAACGACGGTTCATCGACCATCCAGACGGTGGACAACGTCGTGCGTGAGCTGCTCGCGGCGGGCAAGACGTGGAAGTCCTACGCCGAGAGTATCCCGCGCGCCTGTTATCTCGGTGGCGACACGGGGGGCTACGCCCGCAAGCACAACGTGTTCGCGCTCTTGTCGGATGTGGCGAACGACCCGACCGGGCAGGCGTGCAACATCGTCCCGTTCACGCAGTTCGCGACGGATCTGGCGAACGGCACACTGCCCGCCTTCTCGAACATCGTGCCCAACCTGTGCAACGACGCACACGACTGCTCGTTGAGCACGGCCGACAGCTGGCTCCGCGCGAACATCGCGCCGCTCCTCGCCAGCCCCGTGTTCCAGCAGGACGGCTTGTTGATCATCACGTTCGATGAGGCGGGCGGCGACAATACGCTGGGCGGCGGCCGGGTCTTCTGGGCGGCCATCAGTCCCAAGGCGAAGCGCGGGTACCAGTCGTCGATCACGTATCAGCATCCCAGCACGCTGCGGCTGATCCTGAAGGGGCTCGGCGTGACGGTGTATCCGGGCGCGGCGGCCAGCGCGCCCGACATGTCCGAGTTCTTCACGCCATAACCCGGCGTCCGACGAGGGAAACGACCGTATGACGTTCATGCACAAGCTGTCGTGTCGCCTGGCACTGCTCAAGGATCGTGTCGCGATCGGCGCAATGGTGCTGGCCGCCGGGGCCGCCCTGTTCGCCTGCGAAAAGCCGGTGGCGCTCACGGATCTGACCAGCGGCTCCCTCGCCAGACTCGTGGTGGTTCCCAGCGCCGTGCGGCTGTTCCAAGGGCAAACCACCCGGTTTACAGCGGTGGGACTCATGTCGACCGGCGATACGGCCTGGGCCGGAGTATTGGTCTCCTGGACGACGACCGGGGGCGCGATCGTCGACACGACGAGCAGCGGCGGTGAACACTACGGCGAGTACCGGGCCCCCCAGCCGACGGGCCAGTACAAAGTGGTCGCGACGGCGAGCGCGACGGGGCCATCCGATACCGCGATCGTGACCGTCGCCGCGGTGCCGGTGGCCGCGGTGAGCGTCACCCCGGCGGCCGCGAGCGTCGTCGTCGGAGGCGCGGTGCAGCTGAGCGCGACGCCCCTGGATTCGGCCGGCAACGGGCTGACGGGCCGGGCGGCGACGTGGGGCTCGAGCAACCCGAGCGTCGCGACGGTCGACGGGTCCGGGCTCGTGACGGGAGCGACGGGCGGCACGGCGACGATCACGGCGACCGTGGAAGGCAAGAGCGGCGTGTCCAGCATTACCGTCTCGACGGTGCCGGTGGCGTCAGTCAGCGTGAGCCCCGCCTCGGCGAATCTGCAGCAGGGGCAGACCGTGCAGCTCGCCGCGACGCCGCGCGACGCGGCCGGCAATCCGCTGACGGGACGGGCCGTCTCGTGGGTCTCGACTAACAGCTCGGCGGCCACGGTGAGCGGGAGCGGCCTGGTGACCGGCGTGGGCGGAGGGACGGCCACGATCACCGCGTCCAGCGAGGGGCACGCCGGCACGGCCACGATCGTCGTGACGGCGGTGCCGGTGACGTCTGTGAGCGTCAGCCCCGCGTCGGCGAGCGTGCCGCAGGGCCAAACGGTCCAGCTCACCGCTACGCCGAGAGACGCCAACGGCAATGCGCTGTCGGGACGTGCCGTCACGTGGACGTCGAGCAACACCAGCGTGGCGACCGTGACCAACACCGGCCGGGTGAGTGGCGTAACGGCCGGCTCGGCGACCATCACGGCGACCAGCGAGGGGCAGGCCGGCACGGCGGCGATCACGGTGACGACGGTACCCGTGGCGTCGGTGACGGTCAGTCCGGGGTCGGCGGCACTGCTCACGGGGCAGACGATCCAGCTCACCGCGACGCCGAAGGACGCCGGCGGCAATGCTCTGTCGGGTCGAGTCGTGTCGTGGGCGACCAGCAACGGGTCCGTCGCGACGGTGACCACGAGCGGGCTCGTGATCGGCGTGGCGGCAGGAGCGGCCACGATCACCGCCACGAGCGAGGGGAAGAGCGGCACGGCGCTGGTGACCGTCGTGGTGCCGGGGCCGGCCGCCGGCTGCACGCCCACGGGTTCAGGCGTGTGCTATTACGTGGATGGCACGGCCGGTAACGACGCCAATGCCGGCGACAGCGCCCACGCGTTCCGCACCATTCAGCACGCGGCCGATATCGTCAACCCGGGAGACTGGGTGGTCGTGCGGAACGGTGTGTACACGGGCGGGAGCACCGTGCTCACCATCGGACGCGGCGGTACGTCCACCGGCCTGGTGGTGTTCGCGGCCCAAAACGAGTGGGGGGCGGTGATCGACGGCCAGAACAACACCTCGACCATCGGCGTGCGCTTCAACGCCAGCTACGTCCGCCTCCAGGGCTTCGAGGTGCGGGGGACCCTCCACGGGCTCGACCTCGCCACCTCCGCCCATGACATCCAGATCGCCCAGAACCACATCCACGATATCGGTCGCATCTGCACGTCGACGACCAGTGGACAGTCCGGCATCTACTCGGAGAGCACCAATCTGCTGGTCGAGCAGAACGTGATCAACGACATCGGGCGGTTCGGCGAGGGAGAGAACGGCTGCAGTTACGGCGGGAGCGACGTGTGGGTGAATCACGACCACGGGATCTACCTGAAGGGCACGAACATCATCATCCGTAACAACGTGTTCTACCACAACGTGCACGGGTGGTCGGTGCACATGTACGGCGCGAGCGTGAACCAGGTGTACATCGTGAACAACACGTTCGCGTTCCCGAACCCCAACCGGATCGGCCACATCATCATCTCCGAGCCGATCAGCAATTCCGTCATCGCGAACAACATCTTCTACCAGCCGACCACCGCGGGCGTCCGGTTCAGCTCCGCCGATGGCGGGAGCGCCAGCAACGTGACCGTGGAGAACAACCTGACGCTGGGTGGTACCGCAGTCGACATCGTGGCGACGGGCATGACGTTGTCCAACAACCTCAACAACACCGACCCGCTGCTCGTGAATGCGTCGGCGCTCGACTTCCACCTGCGCGCCGGCAGCCCGGCGATCGGAGCGGGGATCAGTCTGCCGTACGTGACCAACGATTTCGACGGCGTGAGCCGTCCCCAGGGCGCACCCTACGCGATCGGCGCGTACCAGTTCAAGTGATGAAGGCGGCGCCGGCCGACCCGGCGCCGACGCGTGTACGACACCGGTCCCGGATGCGGCAGCCAAGGCGTCCGGGACCGCGTGTTTCGGGACCCCGGTCGTGTGCCGTTGTCGTGCACCCGCGCAGGCGGTATCGTCCCGTGCATGAGGGGGAGGCTGCGCCTGACGTTGCTCGGCGGTTGCGTTGCCACGCTGTGCGTGGCCGCTTGGAGTCCGCGGTCCTCCGCGGCCTACTACGCGTCGCCGGCGGGGACGCCCGGCGGCGACGGCAGTCGGGCGCGGCCATGGGACCTCGCGACCGCGTTGGCGGGAGCGCACGGGACGGTGCAGCCGGGGGACACGATTTGGCTGCGCGGCGGCACCTACCCCGGCACGTTCGAGGCCAGGCTCGCCGGGACGAGCGCTGCGCCGATCGTCGTGCGCCAGTACGGGGGCGAGCGCGTGACGATCGACGGCAGCCTGCACGTGCGCGGGCCCTACGCCGTCTACTGGGGATTCGAGATCATGCAGTCGAATCCGGTCGCCCAGGGGAGGAACGCGCTCGAGACGTACGGGCCGAACTGCAAGTTCGTGAACCTGATCGTGCACGATGCCGGCGCGGAGGGCGTGAGCTTCTGGGAGAACGCCGGGACCTCCGAGCTGTACGGCAGCGTCGTGTACAACAACGGGACCCACGTCGGTCTCGACCACGGCGTCTACGCCGCCAACGATGGCGGTGAGAAGTGGCTCGTCGACAACGTCGTCTTCGACAATCTGGCGTATGGAATCCACGTCTATGCGGGGCGGCGGCATCCTCTCCTGACCGACGTGCACGTGCGCGGCAACGTCGCCTTCGCTACCGGGTTGGTGCCGGCGCGCGGGTGGCTCGCCAATCTGCTGGTAGGCGGCGACGTGCGCACCCAACACATGACCGTCGACAGTAACCTGCTGTACTTCCCCGACTCCACCGGGCTGAACCTGCGGCTGGGGCAGCCCGCGGGTGACAATCGCGACATCGTCGTCCGCGGGAACTATGTCGTGGGTGGCGCCGCCGCCCTCTTCATGCAGGCGTGGGCGCAGGCCGAGGTGGCGGATAACCAGCTGGCGGGGCCCGCGGCCATCGTGGACATCCGGGTCCCGGGCGCGCTGCCGTCAGATTCGTGGCGCTGGCGCGGCAACACGTACTATCGCGACTCCACGGCGAAGGCCTGGCGCTATCAGGGGGAGCGATACGATCTCGCGGAGTGGCAGGCGAAAACGGGGCTCGGCGCGACCGGCAGCGCGATCGGGGCGCCGCCCCCGACTCCGCGAGTTTTCATTCGCCCGAACCGGTACGAGCCGGGCCGGGCGACCGTGATCGTCTACAACTGGAGTCGACAGGACATGGTACCGGTGGACCTCGCGGGCATCGTGCGGCTCGGAGCCCGCTACGAAGTCCGCCCCGTGGAGCGGCTGTTCGACGGGCCGCTCGTGCAGGGGACCTACGCCGGAGGTGCCATCGGCATTCCCATGGCTCCGGTCCCCCCGCCCCTTCCCATCGGGCATCCGGAGTGGACGCCGCGTCCCACCGGTCCCGAATTCGGCGTCTTCATCGTCACCAGCTCTGGGCCCCCGGAGACTCGCTAGCAGCCGGCGCGGTCGCCGCGGAGTGGGGTCGGGCGGGCGCGCGGCACACGGCCGAGCGGTAGATCTCGATCACGCGCTGGGCGAGCAGCCGCTCGTCCAGGTGGCGCACCGCCGCCCTGCCCGCCGCCCGCTCGTTTCGGTGCAGCACACGAGCCAGCGCGCCGGCGATCGTCTCCGGGCGCTCGTCCGGGCACAGCTCGCAGCCGGCCACGCCGGCGAGCCGCGTGGCGACGTCGCCGACCGGCACCGAGACGACGGGCAGGTCGCAGGCGAGCGCCTCCTTGACGACGTTGGGCGAGCCCTCCTGTGTCGACGTGAACACGAGCGCATCGCACGCGTTCATGTAGTAGGGGATGTCGGCGTGCGGCACCCCCCACGCGACGACCAGCTCGGCCGGCAGCGTGCGCGTCAGGACGTCCATCGCCTGCCGCGCCAGCCAGTAGCGTTTGCGCGGCCACTCGGGACTGCCCGCGAAGAGTACCAGCTTGCGATCCATCGGCAGCCCCAGATGGCGGCGCGCCACCTCCTGTGGGATCAGCCGAAACAATCCGAAGTCGAGCCCGGAGGGGATCACGTGCGTCGGGACGCCGGCCGGGATGTGGGGCGTCATGTGCTCCGAGACGACGATGACCGTGTCGGCACGACGTGCGACGGCCCGCGACAGCCGCCGCCCGATCTTGCCGGCGAGCGTGGGCCGGCCTCCGGGGCCGATGATGCCCAGCAGGTCGCTGCCCCGGAAGGTCACGACCAGCGGCAGACGCTTCGGAAGCCCGAGCAGGCCGTTCTGGCCGAACTGAGCGTGGACCAGGTGGTAGTCGCCGCCTGCCAGGCGGCGCCGCACGCGCCACCACGCCAACGCGTAATTCCAGGGCTTGAGTCCGCCCGCAAAGTGAAACACGTCAACGCTGACGCCTGCCGCCCGGAGGAACTCCGCCTGGCGCTTGATGAAGTGCGTGGTGCGCGGCTGCCCGCCGGTCGGCCACTTGCTCGTGACCATCAGCACACGGAGCGGAGGGTTCACTGTCGAGCTCGTTGCCATAGATCGCGCGCCGCTCCGAACCACTCCCCGACCGCCGGCCAGGGGTCGTGGGCGTCCCAAGTTTCGCTGCGCGTCCCGGGAGGCTGACGGCCGAAGATCTCGCGCACCCCCTGCCACAGGCGAGGGTACGGCTCGGGACAGCCGGATGGGGCGCCGGCCAGCACGTTGAGGAGCCGCTTGGCGTCGCCCCACAGCCAGCGGAGGGTGACTCCCGTCGCGTACTCTGCCGGTGGACCGACGGACTCGCCGCGCAGCAGGCGCACCCACAGGTTGGGGAAATCGACGCCCGACCGCACGGACAACTCGAGGGAACCCCAGAAACGCCCGTTGACCTCCATCAGGCACGGGTCGCTGGTCCCGTCGTCGCGGAACTCGACCATGGCCGGGCCGTGCCAACAGATTTCCGACAGGAGCCGGGCCGCGGGCGCCTGGAGGCGGGGATCGAGCGGCACCGAGCGGCGGAGCGAGCTGGCGGCTCCCGACGGCCGCACGTCGCGAAGACGCTCGTGCGCGAACCAGGCCACGGGCTCGCCCTGGTCGCACAGCGCGAACACGCCCTTCCCCCGACCCGGTACGAACCCTTGGATCACCGGCCAGAAATTACCCTGGCGGCACGCCAGCACCGCCGCCTCGAGCGCGGCGGCGTCGGCGACATAGCGCGCGCCCCCGTCCCGGACGAAGCGGTCGCCGTCCCAAAAATCGCTGAATCGAGCCTTCACGATACACGGATACCCGATCGCCGCCGCCGCCCGGTGACAGTCGGCCAGGGACGTCGGCAGGCACGTGGGCGGGATCCGCACGCCGCAGGAGCGTGCCAGCTCCAGCGTGCGGCCCTTGTCGAAGGCGCGCAGCAGCATGTCCTCCGGCCCGCACCCCACCACGATGCCTACGGCCTCCCATTCCGCGCGCTCGGCGGCACAGAGGACGCACGAGCGCTCGCGCTGGGGAAGCACGATCCCGACTCCCTGCGCCGCGGCCCAGAGGCGCAGCGCCGCGAACGCCGCCGGCGTATCGCCGGCGAGGCGGAACCGGTCCTGGCAATGGCGCGACCAGGCCGCCAGCGGCATGCGCTGCTGGCTGGCCACGTAGACCGAATGACCCGCCTGGCCGAGCGCGCGCACCGAGGCGAGCGCTTGATTGGTATGCCCGTCCAGCACCAGGACGCGTTCGGCCGTCATCGTCTCAGCTCCACTCGGTCGGGCGACTGCTGCGGCGGGCTCCCGGGCCTCGCCAGCCGCCGGACGGCCCGCGCTACTCCGACCACCGGCACCAGGCACACCCGGCCGGCGGCGGCCCAGTCGCCGTGGCCGATCCGGGCCCCGAGCTGCTCGAGGCACAGCCTGCCGTTGACCCGCAGGACGGGAAAGCGGTAGCCGCCCTGGCGAAATTCCGCCCGTCCCCATCCCGCCAGGCTGAGCGCGCGCCGCGCCGCCGCGGGCACCAGATCGCTCCCGAAGACGTCGCGGTGGATCTGGTCCACGTAGCGGAGATAGCAGGACAGTCCGGGCAGCGCGCCGTGTCGCCGCGCCGTAGCGACGACGTAGCCCCACTCCAGCTCCGCCCGGCGCAGCGTGCGGATCGTGAACACCAGGTCGCACAGCGCGATGCGCCGGCGTCCCGCGACGCGCTGCACGCCCTGCAGGACCAGCTGGTTCTCGCGCGAAGGCTCGAAGAATTCGAGGCCTTCCACGACCACGCGTCGGCGGTCGCGCATCAGGAGCAGCGGCAGGCTCGTGTACTCGCCCACGAGGCCCAGCCGGCCATGTTGGACGTCGAGCGGCGATGGGCAGCCGGCCACGGTGTACGCGACGGACCCGGCGAGCCGCGTGCCCATGTCCCGCCGATGCGGTGCCGTCCACAGCCCGGCCAGGATTCCGCGGTCCACGCCCGACGAGCGCGGCAGCACCAGGACGTCCAGATCGTCGCCGCCATCGGGGTAGTCCTGCAGCATCTTCGGGAAAACGAACTCGATCCCGCGCGCTTCACAGGCGTCGCTGACGCGCCGCGCCAGTTCGAGCGTGGCGCGGACGCGCTCCTGCTCCCGCAGCACCGCGTCGGCGAACACGACGGGGATGCGGGCGCCCCGGGCCGACAGGCGCTGACCCGTGCGAACGAGCACGCCGTTGGTGCGGGCGATCTCCAGCAGGACCGTCCAGTCGAGGTTCGCCGTCCCCTCGGGCGGGTCGGGCGCGTCGAGCAGCAGGCGGAGAATCCAGGCCGCGTGCCACCGTTCGGCTGCCGTGTTCATGCGCCGAGTCGCTCCCAGACGGCCCGCCGCAGCTCGCGTCGCGTCGCGGCGAGGTCGTCGTTCGGGAGCACGAGCGCGGAGGGAACGAGTGGGGCGACCGCGCGATACGACGCGCTGCGGCGCGCGAGGTAGGGAACCGAATACTCACCCTTGCGCGCATAGGACTCCGCGGGCCCGACGTCCAGAAACACCGCCAGGTCCGGTGCCGGGGTCAGCCGCTCGAGCAGCCGCACCCACCGGCCGGGGCCGCGGTCGGCCACGTCCACGAGCGTGTCGTAGAAGTAGCGATCGGTCACGAGAATGCGACGCTGCAGGTGCTCGACGAAGAATCGCACCGCGACGAACAGGACCAGGTCGACCGGGTACAGGGCTCGCCGCAGCAGCTTGCTCCACACGACCGCATCGCGCATCCTGCGAGCGAGGCTGCGCCGACCGTCGGGGGCCGGCGCACCTAACGGAGTAGGGCGCTCGCCGGGGCGGGGGCGCGTCACGGCGTCCCGTACGCGGCGCAGACACCCATAGACGCCGACGTCGTGGGTCATGTGCAGGACGGTGACGGCCTGGTTGGCGCGCTCGAGCTCCCCGCGGAGCCACGCGATCAGCGTGGACTTACCGGAGCCGTCCAATCCCGAGAACGTGATGAGCATGCGCGGCGACCCGGTACGCGCGCTCACGCCAAGGTCGCCACGCGCACCCGCGCGGCGGTGCGGGGTGGCCGGCGCAGCCATCCCGACGTGAACGTCAGGGCCCAGAGGAAGTTGTAGGCGCCGACGCCGAGCGCGCGGCGACTGGAGCGCTCCACCAGCTGGCGCACCGTCTGCCGACGGCAATAATCCAGCAGCGGGTTGCCCGGCGACAAGACGACGTCGTGCAGGTAGTCCTGTACCGTCCGCTCCGCGAATACGGCGTGCGCGGGCCGCGTGAACCCCGACTTGGGGCGGTACACCCAGTCGGGAGGAATGGCGCGCGCCAGCAGGCGCTTGAGCAGCGCCTTCTTCTCGCCCGCGGTACACTTCGCCTCCCAGGAGAGCGCAGCGCTCCCGGCGACCATCGCCGGTTGGAGGAATGGGTACAGTGGACGGATCCCCCGGCTGCGCAGCGGGTCGAAGGACTTGGGGGCCATGCGGCCGGCGCATACCCACACGAGATCGAGGAAGCTGAGGTGGTCTCGCGGGTCCGTCCCGGTCCCCATCACCTCGAAGTTCGTTTGAACCGCCTGCCGCAGCTGCGCCTGGACATCCCGCGGCGTCGTGTAAGCGACGCGCTCGAGGGCGTTCTGGGCGACCACGGCATGGCCGAGCGACAGCTGCGCGCTCCGGGAGAGGAGGCGACCCGCGCGTTCCACACCCGAGTCGTACCGCCACAGCCGCAGGCCGCGGTACGCCGCCTCGGCCCAGCGCCGGAGCGGTCGGGGAATGGCGTACAACCGCTGCCATTTGCGATACTCGACGCCGAAGCCGAAGGCCCCGTCCGCCCCCGTTCCCTCGATGACCGTGCGGGACTCGTCCGCCAGCGGCAGCGACCCGTGGACGAGGATGTTGGTCGGGATGGTGGAGAGATCGCCGAAGGGAAAGGAATAGTCGCGGTCCACCCGGTCCAGGACATGGGCCACCTGCTGGAGCTCGTGGCGCACCTGGTGGCACTCGAAGCCGAGGTGTGACGCGATCCGCGCGGCCAGCGGGCTCTCCTCGTCTTCCCGGCCGAAGCAGTAATTCACCAGTCGTACGTCGTGGCGGCCCAGGTGACTGAGCCGCGCCGCCAGGAGGCTGGAGTCGACCCCGCCGCTGAAGTACAGGACGGCGGATGGCGGCACCCGCGCCAGCGTCTCGTCGAGCGTGTCCGAGAGCCAGCGCTCGGGCGGCACCACGGCGCCGTCGCCGCGCGGCGGATCGGTCTCCCGCACCACGAGGCTGCACTCGGGCTCACGGCCCGGGAGCAGCCGGAGCTCGTGCCCGTTGGGGATGCGCCGCACCTGTGCGTATATCGTCAGCGCGGGTGGAACGGCGCCGAAGCGCAGCAGGGCATAGACGCCCCGGTCGTCCAAGTCCACGTCGAGCACGCGCCGGAACAGCCGGAGGTCGTCCGCGAACACGTAACCGTGCGGCGTCGCGGCATAGAAGACCTGTTGCGGACTGGCCGGCGGCAGCGCGATGCGGATCTCGCTGCGGTCGAGCGACGCCGTGAGCGTCGCCGCATTGGCGTCGCTCGCCCACGCCGGGCCGTCACACCCGAGCACGCCGGTGACGACCTGCTGGCTTCGCTCGATCAACCCCCGGCGACTCGCCGCCGGCCCCACGCGCTCCAGCCACCCCAACGCCAGGGTGCGGCAGTCGTTGAGGCGACGTGTTTCGGTGCGCGCCTCGAGTCCCAGCCATCGGGCGTGCTGCGCCAGCGCCTCCCGCCACGGCGGCAATCCGACGTCGTCTCCCACATACGCGCTGAAGAACATGTAGCCTCGCTCTGCTCGAGTTCTCGGCCGCTCGCGTCAGATCGCGGCGACGCTCGGTACGGCGGGCTCGCCGCGGCCGGGTGACCACCCGGACGTCGCGCGCCACACCGGCGCGCCGGCCGGCGGACCGGGCCCCGCGACCTCGCGTGGTCTCAGGCTCGCCGCCACCGCGTAGGCCAGCACCAGCCACAACAGCTGCGACGCGATCAGATTGCCGCTCATGTTGGCCATCCCCATCACGACGCACAGGGCGAACGGCACGAAGCCGTGCGCGCCGCGCCGGCTGCGCCAGGCCCCCACGACGCACAGGCCGATGCCGGCGCAGAACGGAATCGCGCCGGCGAGGCCGGTGGCGGTCAACACTTCGAGCACGAGGTTGTGCGCGTCGCGGCGGCGGCGGACGCGCTCGTCCTGGCGGATGCCGAGCTCGTACTTGTTGTTGACCGGTCCCCACCCGAAAACGGGCCGCTCGTCGAACATCGCCAGCAGCGCCGGGAACAGCCGCTCGCGGTGGGTGAACTTGCCGTGCTCGATCGTATCCTCCAGGCGGCGGCGCATGAGGTCGTTGCTGTAGGCCGTGTACACGAGCGCCGCGATGCCCAGCGCCAACACGGCGCCGCTCCGCAGCTTCGCCCATCCGCTGCGCGCGCCGGTGAGCGTCAGGACGACGAGGCCGAGACCCAGGGACAAGAGGCCGCCCCGCGAGCCGGTGTTCACGAGCGAGATGGCGCTGACGCCGAAGGCGGGCCAGACGAGCCAGCGGCCGCGCCGCAGCGGTTGGTGCTGCAGCCCGTACCGCAGGCCGAGGAGCGCGATGAGCCCCGCCGCGAGCACGTCGGCGTTGTGGTTCGGGTTCTGACCCAGTGCCGTGACGCGCTCGCCGCCGCCCCACTGCGCCCGGGCCGTCCGGGCGACGCCGAGCAGCGGCAGGAGCGCTTCGAGCACGCAGGCGACGGCGAAGACCACGAGCGCGGCGCGGGCGGTCTTCTGGGACCTCATGAGGTTGACGCCCGCCCAGAAGGTGAGCACCATCTCGAGCTCCAGGACGAAGAGCCTCGTGACCTCGATCCAGTAGTCGGCGGCGTTCATATCGGTCGCGACGGGGGCGCGTCCGTTCACGGCGGCCGACATCCAGTACGCGTAGAAATACGCCGCGAAGAACAGCAGCGCCGGGGGGGTTCGCGCGTAGCACCGCCGCGGCTCGAGCAGCGTGGCGAGCACGAACAGCGCCGCCGCGATCGTGGGGATCTCGACGGGGAACGAGCGCCCCGGGAACTCGAACGGAATCGACAGGACGAACAGGTAGAACGCCCAGTGCACCAGCCGCCCCGGCACCGTCGCCACCACCGCGGGAGCCGTCACGCCGGTCACAAGAGCCTCCGGGCGAGCCCGGCGTAGCGTCGCATGACCGCGCGCCGCATGTCTCGCGGAAGGCCGAGGCCCAGGGCGAGCGCCAGGGCGACCACGGCCGTCCCCGCCACGCCGGCCGCCCACGTGATCCAGTGCTCGGTGACGATGCGGCTGCCGAGCGCGGCGGCGGTCGCGAACAGGAACAGGGTGATCGCCAAGGGTCGGGCGAGCGCGCGGGGGTGGCTGCGCGAGGGGATCCCCAGACAGGCCCGCACCAGACGCGGGTACGCGATCGATTGCGTCAGCCGGCCGATGAACACGCCCAGGCACAGCCCGACGGTGCCGAAGCGCAGCGCGAGCAGCGTCGCGAGGCCGACCGTCGGCACCAGCGCTACCGCACTCACGATGACGCGCTGGCGCGGCTGCAGGGCGGCGTCGATGACGTACGAGTCGCTCCGCACGAAGGCCGTCTGCGCCATGATCAGCACCACGAGCAGGTTGACCCACGGACCACCGTAGTTCTGGGACCCCACCCACAGACCGAGGAACGAGCGGTTCCACACCAGGATGGTGGCGCCCACGGTCACCGCGAACAGCCAGGTCGCGGCCACGAGCTCGTTGCGCAGGCGGATCGCCTTGTCGCGTTGCCCCTGGCCGATCACGCCGGCAATGCCGGGAATCGCACCTCCCGCGGCGAGGACGTGGACGTTGACCGCCAGGCGCGCCGCGTATCCGGTCAGGACGTAGGGCGTGACCGCGGCGGGCGAGAGCACCATCCCCAGGATGATCACGTCGCTCGCGTGAATGAGCTTGCTGATCGTCTCTCCCCCGGCGACCCAGAGACTGAGACGCATCAGGCCCTTGACCTCGACGCTCCGCGGCCGCTCGACGCCGAACCAGGGCACGTACTTGCGCACCACCCACCAAAAGCACAGCGCCATCACCCCCGCCGCGGCCACTTGCGCGGCGGCGGCGCCGGCCATGCCGAACCCGGCGGCCACGGCGCCGGCCAGCAGGGCCCCGCTCACGATCTCCGTCCCCGCCTGCAGCCCCATCCGCTTGTAACCGAGGTTCATGCCCCGCAGCACCGATTCCGGGAGTGAGGCGAGGTTGCCGAGCAGCAAGCTGAGCGTGAGCATGACGACCGTCAGGCGCACGGTCGGGGAGAGGTCCGCGGGGGCCTTGGTGATGGTGGGCGCGAGCCAAAAGAGCAGGGCGCCGCCTCCCAGCAGCAGCGGGAGAAACAGCAGCGACACCACGAACGCCCCGCCGACGTAGCGGCGCTTGGCCGAATCGTCGCGACTGCCCTGGAGGTTCGAGACGACGAGGCGCAGGGCCTGGATCGGCCGGCCGTCGCCGGCGGTCAGGTAGCCCGTCAGACGCGCCAGCATCTCCCACACGCCGTACAGCGAGCTGCCCAGCCCGGCGACGACGATCGGGATGACCAGGAAGCCCACGGCGACTTTGGCGCCATAGTCGAGCAGGGAGGCGATGACGTTGAGCGACGCCCGCTGCGTCAGGGTGATGTCGGGCCGGGGGCGTTCGGTCGCCTCGGCCGATGTGACGATCCGCACCGCGTCAGCCATGGCGCGGTTGTCCCAAGGCCGCGAGGACGCGATCGCCGAGGTGCTCGACGGAGCCCTCCGTCGCGGCGAGTTTGAGCGGTGCGGGCCCACCGGCGGCGACGACGTCGTCGAGCACGCGCGCGAATGCCACATGGTAGCGCGCCATCACGTCGAGCCGCTCGTGGGTGGTCAGGCGGCGGTACACGTCGTCCGGCTTGCGGCGGTGGCGCAGTCTCGCGGCGAGGACCGGCGCGGCGGCGTCCAGCACGATCAGGCGGTCGAGCACCGCCGCCCAGGCAGCATACGTCCGACGCCACCACCGGGCTGTGCGATCGGGCCGGAGACGCGGATGGCCGAACACCTGCAGCCAGCTGAGCGCGAACACCGGGCCCTCGTCGAGCACCACCACGCGTGCCTGCCCCACCCGTCGCCGCACGAACAGGTACAGCGCGTTCAGTCGAACGACCTGCTGCAGCGCTCTGGCGGGGACGGCGCGGGCCTGGTAGCACAGCCGCAGCAGCAACGGCAGCGAGCGGGCGGCGCTCTCGAGCAGGAGCCACCGCGGCAGGTTCCACACGCTGGCGCGGACCACACCGCTCCGGGCCGTCAACCGCTCCGCCAGGGCGCTCTTGCCGACGCCGGCCGGACCGACGAGCTCGACGAGCAGGGGCCGCGTGGTGTCGTTCTCGGGCGCCATCACGACGTCACAGCTCCCGCCATATGACGGCCTTCAGACGGGCCAGGACGTCGTCGAACGGCCCGCCGGCGTCGACCACGTGCGCGCCCGTGGCACTCCAATCCGCCGCCCACACGATGTGGCCGCGCCGGCGAACGTACTCCTCCGGCTCGTCGGTCTTGCGCCGTACGGCGATCTCGGGGTCGATCCGCAACACGACGAGCAGATCCGGCGACAGGATGCGCCGGTAGTAGCTCGCTTCCGCCGCCAGCAGCCACCGACCCAGGCGGGTCCGGCGGAGTGGTCCCGCAAACGCGTCGAGCCGGGGGCCGGCGAACTCGGGGGTCAGGGCCACGGGGTAACGCTCGCACAGCGCGATCCCGCCCCCGAACGCGAAGCGCCGGGCGCGGACGTAGAGGCGGTGACGGTCCCGGGCGGAGCACAGGGCGCGCAGCGCCGCCAGGTAGCCGGGCGCGCGGCGACGCGCTTCGTCGCTCGCGGCGGAGACGCCCATCGTCTCCCCGAGCCGCAGCAGCGCGCCGACCGCCAGCGTCAGGAGGGAGCGCGGCGGATGGCCGAGGTGCGCCGTCATGACGGCGAAGCCCTGGGACAACCACGCCGCGAGCTCTCGCGTGCAGGTGGTCTTCCCGGCACCGTCCGATCCGACGATCGCCACGACCGTGCCGCCATGCGCCACCTTGTTGCGGGAGCCCCCGCGCCCGGTGCCGACGCGCTCGGCGAGGTTGCGCGCCCAGCGGAGCAACCCTTGCCGCACCGTAGGTCGGCGCGCGTGCGCCCGCAGCCGCCGGCGGAGCCTCCAGGGCAGCACAGCCCGCGCCCCCCGCGAGCAGTCCGGCCGGAGCGCTGCGATGCAGGTCTCGATGAACGCCACATCGAGCACGGGGATGTGCGCGGCGACGATCTCGCCCAGCCTGCCCTGGTCCGCCTTCCGGAGCAGCGCGTCGAGCTCCGGCTGGATGCTCGTGAGCCACCGGGGCGGTCGCGGGCGCAGCACGTCGAGCGGCGAGAGGCGTTGCACCATCCGCACGACGAACGTGAGCAGCTCGAACTCGGCGGATGGCACCAGGAACACGTTGCCCTGCGTGGCCGACTGCAACAGCGGCGCTTCGATCGGGAGGCGGTACATCACGTGCCAGTAACTGCCGAGCAACAACCGGTAGTAGACGTGCAGGTGGATCAATCGGCCCGTGACCGGGTCGAGACCGAAATGACTCTCGATGCCGGGGAGGCGCCGCTCGACGGGCGCATCCGCCCGGCGGAACCCGAGGGCCTCGAGCACGTTGCGGAACTGGGCCTCGGCTCCCCGGTCAACCAGCAGGTCGATGTCGCCTTCGCCGGCCATCCAGCGCGCGTGCTTCCAGTTGCCTTTCCACTGGAGCACGTGAGCGATCCGATCCCGCTGTAAGGCCTCTCCCAGGAGCTCGATCAGCGAGTGGCGTGCCGAGGGGGGCTCGGCGCGGGGAAGTTCGTCGCTTCCCGGGCGGGTACGGACCACGCGTGGCGCAGCGCTCAAGGGAGCGCGCCGCGAGCGTCAGCGCCGGGCAGGCGTTCGGAGGTAGTGGGCATAACGGTCGGGGCCTCACCTGAGCACGAGGCGTGCGCGAGCACAGGAATCCTAAGTGGCTGTGGCGTTGCTACTTAAGCCTTTGGGACGGGACTGCCGCCGCCCCCCCCTGTAACGGGTTTGCGACATCTTGAGTTGGCCTCGTTACGGTCCGCACATACGCGCGGTACAGCGGCGGCAGGGCGTGGCGGGCGAGCTCCTTCGCGCCGCGCACGATGCGGGCACGCCACCACCCGCGGAAGCGCACGAGCTCCTCGACCCGGCCGGGTGGCGTGCCGGCTTTCGGGATGAACCGTCCCAGCACCCAGCACTCCCCCACCTGCACCGGCCGGAGCTGGGGCTCGCAGGTGAACAGGTACCGGAGGCCGGCGGCATCGGCCGATCGCAGCACCACGGGCGAGATGTCGCCCCCCGGTACCGCCGCTGCGACGCAGCGCTCCCCCAGCAAGGTCGCCAGCAGATCGGCGCTCACCCGCCACTCCTCGAGCATCCGCTCGCGCGGCAGATCGCGGAAGATGTCTGGATGAGTGTGCGAATGGCTGCCGACCACGTGGCCGCAGCTACGCAGGTAGCGGACTTCGGCCGGGCTGAGGAACGTCCGCGTTCCGATCAGGCTGGTGACGACGAAGAAGTGACCCCAGTAGCCGCGTCGGCGCAGCTCGTCGCCCACGGCGAGCGCGCTGCGCCCGCCGTCGTCGAACGTCAGACACACATGCCGGCCCGGCGCCGTGAGGTCGAGCGCCGTCACGAGGGTGGGCGTCACGCCGGCCGCCGCGATGCGGTCGAGGTGGCCGCGGAACGCCGCCGGAGTGAGGGTGAACGCCCGGGCGGCCGGCCGTTGGAAGCCCGTCCCGGTGGGGTCGTCCGTTACTTCGTGGTAGTCGAAGCTCGCCAGCTCCGCCATCAGCGAGACAGCGGGATGGTCGCGGCGGCGACGGCGGCCGGGCGGTGACGCCGGCGCAGCAGGTGGTCTCCAATACCGCGGAGGAATCCGACGCCGTAGCTCGCGTGAATGGTGGGAAACACGACGGTGGCGGCGAGGCCACAGGCGGGCCCACGGCGGCGCGCGGTGTCCAAGGCGACCGCGGCCAGGGCGACGGCGTACGAGGCCGCAATGGCCAGGAACAGGATTCTCGCTCCGGGCAGCCACGCGCTCGCCGCACCGCTCACCGCGAGACTCGTGAGGAACAGGGCCGGGACGAGCTGGCGGACCGTCATCACCCGGCCGACCTTCTTCGCGACCAGCGGCTTGAAATAGCCGTATTGGAAGTACATGCGCGCGACCTGGCGCAGCGTGCGGCGCGCGAAGTATTGCGATACCACACCGGGAACGAGGAGGATGCGCCCGCCGCGACGGATCACGCGATGGTTGAACTCGTCGTCCTGATTGCGCACCATCTCTTCGTCGAACACGCCGACGCGCGAGAAGATCTCCCGCCGCCAGCACCCGAAGGCGACGTTGTCGACCCAGCGTGGCTCGCTGACCCCGATGCGAAAGTAGGAGTTACCGACGCCGAAGGGGTGCGCCAGCGCGACGGCGATGGTGCGCGCCACCGCCGTGCGGTCGGCGGGGAGGGTGGCGATCACGCCCCCCACGTTGTCCGCCCCCGACTCGAGCAGGGCGGTCACGAGGCGCGGCATGTAGGTCGGGGGGTACACCACGTGCGCGTCCATCCGCATGATGATGTCCCCCCGCGCCGCGGCGAGGCCCGCGTTCAGCCCCGCCGGTGTGGTCTGCGACGGGTTGTCGATCAGGCGGATGGAGCGGTGGCGGACCGAATAGCGTCCCACGATCTCGCGGGTCCGATCCCGGCTCATACCGTCGGCGACGATCACCTCGAAGCGCTCGGGCGGGTACTCGCTCGCCAGAATCGAATCCAGGCACGCGCCGATGAACCGCTCCTCGTCGCGGCAAGGCACCACGACCGACACGAGCGGCCGTTGACTCAGTGACAGGAGCCGCTCCCCGTATCGGTCGCGGACTGCCCCGCCACGGGGACGAATCGCCAGGAGTAGGAGCCGTCGCCGAGGGTGAGCTGCAGCACGCCGTATACGCCGCTGATCCGCACCTCGCTGTTCGCGGTGATCAGCGTGTTGGATTGATCGAGGCCTTCGCCGCCGGTGCCGACGATGAGCTCGCGGATGCCATTGACCGGGTCGGCGACGCCGGCGGTGGTCTGCGGCGCGAACCGCTCGTAGTCCCGCATGTGCGCGTTGATGATCAGCTCGGCGTGCGCGGCGTACAGATCGTCCCAGAACGGCTTCACCGCCGACGAGGGGGAGAACGAGCTCGACGTGGTCGAGTAGAAGCGCGGATTGTGCCACATCGCCAGCACGCATTGCTTCGTGGTGGCGGCGAGGTCGGCCTTGAGCCAGGTCTCCTGGGGCGAGCCGACCGACGCGGACACGAAGCTCGTGTTGCTGTTCAGCACGATGATGTGCCAGGCGCCGAGCTCGTAGCTGTAGTAACCCTTGGTCGGATCGCCGGCGGCCGCGCCGAAGTAGCCGAAATAGCCGGCGGCGGTGGCGCTCGAGTCGTAGTCGTGGTTGCCCGTCACGGGATAGGTGCGGGCCTTGTGGCGCCCCCAGCTCGGGTCGTAGCAGTTCTGGTAGTTGGCGGCGGTGCCGTTGGGATAGCCGGCGTCGCCCAGCGCGAACACGGTGCCGGCGATGCCGTCGAGCAGAGCGGCGGTGGCCTCGTCGTTGCTCTTGTCGCAGCGCGCGATGTTGCCCGCGCCCACCAACGTGACACCCGCCGCCGGCTGCGTGATGGTCATGGTCGCGGTTGCGGCGCCCGCGGCGCCGTCCTTGTCCGTGACGGTCACGCTCACGAGGGCCGTGCCGGCCGCGGCGTAGACATGCGTCGCCGCGATGGGGGAGGCCTGGCTCGCCGCAGTCCCGCCGGCGGGCCCGCTCCCATCGCCCCAGTCGATGGTATACGACCACGGTGCGTCGCTCACGCCGGGATCGACGAAGGTCGCGTTCAGCGTCACGGCCGTTCCCGCCGTGGCGGTCTGGTTGGCCCCGGCGCTCACCGTCGGCGCCACGTTGGCGATCGTCGCAGTGGTGGTGGCCGGCGCGCTGGCGGCGCCGCGGGCGTCGGTCACGGTGAGCGTCACGGTGTAGGAGCCGTTGTCGCCATACGTATGGCTCGGCGCGACACCCGCACCCGTCGTGCCGTCTCCGAAGCTCCACGCATACGTGAGGGCGTCGCCGTCCGGATCCGACGAGCCGCTGCCGGTGAAGCTCACGGCGCTGCCTTCAGTGCCGGAGTACGGCCCTCCAGGCGCGGCCGTGGGCGGACGGTTCGTGGCCGCGACGGTGACCACGGGGTTGGCGACGCCGGCGCCGCCGTCCTTGTCGGTCACCGTCAGCTGCACCGTGTCGGTTCCGACGGCAGCGTAGGTATGCGCCGCGGTGATCGGTGTGGTCTGGGTGGTCACGCTCCCGGTGGTCACGGTCGAGCTGTCACCCCACGCGATCGTGTACGACCAGGGCCCGTCGTTTACGCCGGCGTCGCTGAACGTCGCGCTGAACGTGAAGCTCACCGCCACGGTCGCCGTCTGCGCCGCCGCCGTCGCGACCGGCGCCGCGTTGCCGATCGTCGCCGTGGTCGTCATCGGGGCACTGACGGCCCCGCGAGCGTCGGTGACGGTGAGGGTCACCGTGAAGGTGCCGTTGTCGGCATAGGTGTGGCTGGGCGTCGCGCCGCTGCCGGTGCCGCTGTCGCCGAAGGTCCAGGCGTACGTCAGGGCGTCGCTGTCCGAGTCCGATGAGGCGCGGCCGTCGAAGCCAACGCTCGTTCCCTCGGTTCCGGTGTAGGGACCGCCGGGCGCCGCCACGGGCTCGTGATTCGTGGCCGATGGGGCATAGGGGGCATCGTGGCACAGGCCGCTACCCGCGTCCTTAAAGGTCTTGCCGGCGACGGGCACGAACTGCCACGTGTACCCGCCGGCATCGAGGGTGAGCTTCAGGACGCCCCACGTCGCCGTGTTGCGCACCTGGCTGTTCGCCACCGGAGTGGGATTCCCGCCGTCGAGCGCCCTTCCGCCCGTCCCGACGACGAAACTGCGGATGCCGTACACCGTATCGAGCACCGCGGCCGGAGACTGCGGCGCAAACCGCTCGTAGCTGTGCTTGTGGCCGTTCAATACGACGTCGGCCCCGTACCGGTACAGGGTGTCCCACAACGTCTGGTACTTCGGGTTGCTCGTGATCGCGATGCCCGAGACGAACCGCGGCTCGTGCCAGTAGGCCAGCGTGCACCGCTTGCCGTAGAGCGCCAGATCGGCGCGCAGCCACTGCACCTCCGGCGAGGTGGGGGAGACGTCGAGCTCGCCGTTCAGCGCGATGATGTGCCAATCGCCCAGATTGTAGCTGTAGTACCCGTCGGCGGAGCCTGCCGCCGCTCCGAAGTAGCCGAAGTACCCCGGTGCCCCCTTGGTGCTGTACTCGTGGTTCCCGGGCACGGGTCTCGTGCGGGCCTTGTGGCGGCCCCAGGTCGGCGCGTACCACTTTGTGTAGTCCACGCTGGCGCCCATCGGATAGGCGTTGTCGCCGAGCGTGAACACGGTGCCCGGGATGCCGTCGAGCAGGTTGGCCGTGAGGGAGTCGCCGATCGTCGTGCTGTCGCCGATGTCTCCCGCGCCGACCAGCACCGTGGGGCCGGCCGGGGCGGCCTGCACGGCGACCGAGTCGGAGCCGGTCCTCGCGAAGGCGTTCGTGACCGTGACGCGCACGCTGTCGCGGGCGAGCGCCGCGTAGACGTGAGAGGTCGTGAACGGCGCGGAGGTCGTCACCGTCCCGTTCGTCGATGTGCCGTCGCCCCAGGTGATCGCGTACGTCCACGGACCGTCGTTCGGTCCGGCGTCGCTGAACGCGACCGTGAGGGGAACGGTGTCGCCGGGGTTGGCCATCAGATCCGGACCGGCGTTCACCGCCGGCACCGGGATGTAGCACGAGCCGGTCCCGCCATCGGTGGCCGTCTGTCCCGCGACGGGGACGAATTGCCAGGAGTAGGCGCCGTCGCCGAGCGCGAGCTGCAGCACGCCGTACACCCCGCTGATCCGCGCCTCGCTGTTCGCGGCGATCAGCGTCGCGGGGTTATCGAGCCCCTCGCCGCCGGTGCCGATGAGGATCTCGCGGATGCCGCTCATCGGGTCGGCGACGCCGGTGGGCGTCTGCGGCGCGAACCGCTCGTACTCTCGCATGTGCGCGTTGATGATCAACGTCGCATGCGCGGCGTAGAGGTCGTCCCAGAAGGGCTTCACCGCCACCAAAGGCGTGAACGAGCTCGACGTCGTCGAGTAGAAGCGCGGGCTGTGCCACATCGCCAGCACGCATTGCTTCGTGGTGGCCGCCAGATCGGCCTTGAGCCAGGTCTCCTGGGGCGAGCCGACCGACGCGGACACGAAGCTCGTGTTGCTGTTCAACACGATAATGTGCCAAGCGCCGAGCTCGTAGCTGTAGTAGCCCTTGGTCGGATCGCCGGCGGCCGCGCCGAAGTAGCCGAAGTACCCCGCGGCGGTGGCGCTCGAGTCGTAGTCGTGGTTGCCCGTCACCGAATAGGTGCGGGCCTTGTGGCGCCCCCAGCTCGGGTCGTAGCAGTTCTGGTAGTTGGCGGCGGTGCCGTTGGGATAGCCGGCGTCGCCCAGCGCGAACACGGTGCCGGCGATGCCGTCGAGCAGAGCGGCGGTGGCCTCGTCGTTGCTCTTGTCGCAGCGCGCGATGTTGCCCGCGCCCACGAGCGTAACGCCTCCGGCCACCATCGCCAGCCTGGGCGGTACGCGCACCTCAGTGGGCGAGCGGAGGCCCGGCTGATCCTGGCACGTGACCAGCACGAGCAGACCGGCGAGCCCGAGCAGGCGAGTCCGCACCCTCGCCCGTAACCGGGTCATGAGAACGGCCTGAGCGGCCGCGTCTTTGGTTTGCATCATCCTAGCCTGCTGCACGTGGCGTGCGCGCAACATCGGCGATCTAACGCGCACGTGAACATAGCGTTACGACGAGCGACCGAAGGCCGTCAGGACCCGATTTGTGGTACATCCCTTACAGCTGCGCGGTTGCCGTGTTACGGCCGGCACCGGAGGCGGCGCTCGCCCAGGGATGCTTATAGCTGGGCCGTGGCGGTACGACGGGACGTCACCGGGTCGCGAGGCTCGGCGGTGAGGGGGCGAGGCGTGGCGAGCAAGCCGCGCGCCTGCGTCAGCTCCGGCGTATCGCCTGCGGAGCGGCGACCGAACACGGTCGCGGCGATCAACCGGACCGTGCGAGCGACGAGCGCGGCGTCGTAGGCGAGCGACGCCTGGCGGACGTACACCAGGTCGAGCGCGAGTCGGAGCGGCAACAGCCGCTCCACGTAGCCGCGCTCCGGATCGCTGCGCCCGACGATCGCGTCGCCATGGGCGTAGTCGTACAGCGTGCCGGGGCTCGTGAGACCCGGGCGCACTCCCAGCAGCTCGCGATGCTCCGGTCCATAGTGGCGGCTCACGATGCTAGGGTGCTCTGGGCGCGGTCCCACGATCGACATCTCGCCGCGCAGCACGTTGAGGAGCTGCGGCAGCTCGTCGACCTTGGCGCGGCGCAGCCACGCCCCGAATCGGAAGACGCGGGGGTCCTGATCGGCGGTGATGACGCTCTGGAACGCCCCGTGATCCACGCGCATGGTCCGGAGCTTGTACATCGTGAACGGCCGGCCGTGGCGTCCCGTCAAGCGCGCGCGGTACAGAATCGGGCTGCGATCCGCCAGCCAGACGCCCAGCGCCGCGAGCGACAACAGCGGGCTGAGCACGATCAGCGCCGCGGCCGAGAGCAGCACGTCCAGCAGCCGCTTCATGCCGCGGCCCAGGCCGAGTGCAGCCGCTCGGCGATCCGATCGACGAGATACGCGGCGAGCGGCAACGCGCAGGTGAACGCCGGCGACACGGCGTTGAGCACGTGGAACGAGCGGTCGTCTCCCTCGTAGCGGAAGTCCATCTCCAGACGGCGCTCGCGTACGTCGAACAGCTGGGC
>Ga0209805_1000556_pt1 | contig 22656 bp, 22 predicted proteins | sample GraSoiAngelo_148_FD_185905 | JGI IMG/M metagenome (GOLD analysis project Ga0209805, IMG submission 185905) | Grasslands soil microbial communities from the Angelo Coastal Reserve, California, USA - 14_1009_09_20cm (SPAdes) (version 2) | ecosystem: Environmental > Terrestrial > Soil > Grasslands ...
GTTCCTCAGCGGATCTTGCAAATGTTTCAGGAAACCGTGCGAGTGCGAGGATGAGATTTTGCTCGGCTGGCTCGATTAGCTTGTTGAAGTAGCTAGGTCGCTCATGTGAGCCTAGCTTTTTCAGAATCCCAAGTCCCCGTGTATAGGCGTAGTTGATGAAGGGTGCGCTGTTCGCTTCGAAGTTCAGCGCCCTATCCCACGTGAAGTTAGTGGACTTTACGGCTTCAACGGAGAGCATGGCGTATCTGATCGCTGAGATGGAAAGGCTCTCAGCGACTCGATATTTGACTTCTTCGGGAAGTTCTGATGATCTCTTGTCCACTTCCTGTTTTGCGCGTAGTAAAGCCTCATCAAGTAGCTGGTCGAACGTAACGTATCGCCCTCTCCGGGCCGACATTCTCAGCCCTTCAAGAGTCAGCAATCCAATAGGGAAGTGTAGGAAATTCATGGCTTGTTTCCTGTAGCCCAGAATCCACATGGCGACTCTGACTTGGAGCTGCGCGAGAGACTGTTCAACTCCGATCACGTTGATGACGCGATCAGCCTTCTCGAACTTGTACAGGCTATACGCGATATCCCGCGTTGGGTAGAGAGTGGTTCCATCCGACCGAGTGAGTGTTAGGGAAGTCACTTCGAACGACTTTGACAATCCCAGCTTCTCTCGAAGCGCGTGATCATCTACCGCTTTCCCTGCATCGAGCACCCAGGCACCACCCTTGCTGTGAGCGAGTCCAGTCTCTTTGAGACGGTCGAGCAATTCTGAGACTCGTCCTGTCCATAGCATATCGCTCTCCCAGTCCCATTGGTCAAAGCGAATGTGTGCTCTTCGAAGGGTCTCCTCGAATCCGGCCAGCATCATCTGGCTTACCCGCCGGATTAGGCTCCGTGACTCGGGTTCTGCTTTCTCGTATTTCCGGATCAGTTCGTTGATTGATCCTTGCGGATCAGGGTCTTTACTCATTCTCTCGGTGAGGACCTCGAACTCAGCAGGGTACTTGCTCTGAAGCTCGGCGGAAACTCCTACCCATTCATCTAGTTCCTTGGTCATGGCCACGATATCGATATCAGAGGCGTTTGTCTTCCTGAGTAGAACCAGTCTCTTCTTGTTCTCGTCAAGCTCCACAAGGGTCGACGTTATGGAATATATTTTGCCGAAGAACTCGTCGGGCTTTCCGTCGGGCTTAGGCTCTCCTAGCAGTTTGTAGCCATAAGCCATCTGGGCTACTTGACGTCCAGTGTCATCAATGTAGAAATGGGTCTTGACTGTGTGGCCTCGCCCGTCAAGAATTCGTGCCAATGTGTCGCCGAAGATCGAGTTCTTGGCGGTCCCGATGTGAATCGGCCTTGCCGGGTTGGCGCTTGTATGTTCCACAATGACACCCTGGGGCTGACCGGTCTTCAACAAACCATACGACGATCCCTCGTGAAGGATTGCGTCGAGCGTGAGTTGGGTAAGAGTTTCAATCTTAGCCTTGAAATTAACGTAGCCGGGTTCAGCAGCCTGAACCGACTCGACTAGATGGTGGACCTTTGCCTTTCCCAACTCGTGGACAATTTCCTTAGCTATCGTCATCGGTTTCGTCTTCTGCACTCTCGAAAGCTCAAATGATAGAGAACTTGCTAAGTGGCCGAACTCCTGGTTCGGCGGGTCCTCTAGACTCGAAGCAAGGTCCAATTCAGGGAAGCGTTTCCTGTCTGATTTTTGCAGGTTCGAATATGCGTCACGGAGCAGGCTCTCACATTCGGCCCTGAATTGGCCGAAAGGATCAGAGGGTGAGCCCTTTCCAACCATTGGGACGGAGGTCATGTCTTTCAAACTTAGTTTGAGACTTTCTTTGGCTTGAAAATCTTCTTAATAGAACTCTCTAAGGGGGAGATTGAGGGTGCCTCCGACGGTAGTGCTGGGACCGGTCGACGTCCTAATCATTTTCCTCGTCTCCATCGTAGCCGGATTCGTAGGGGCCCTTTTTGGATTGGGAGGAGGCGTACTGATCATTCCCTTTCTGACGCTTGTTGAAGGGGTCCCGGTGCCTCTCGCTGTGGGAGCGAGCATCGTCTCCGTTGTAGCAACCTCCAGTGCATCAGCCGCCACTTACGTTCAGGATCATCTCACAAACCTCCGGCTTGGAATGTTTCTGGAAATTGGCACTGTCGCTGGAGCCATCACAGGAGCTTTTGTCGCTGTGTTTCTGCCCGCTTCCGCTCTCTTCATACTCTTCGGGGTAATTCTTCTATACGCAACGATGGTCATGATTAGAGCCAGAGGAATAGATTTTCCCGCGAACGTGAGGCCAGACAAGACATCTAGAATTCTTGCCTTAGGCAGTCAATACGAGGACCAGAGCTTGAATCGAGTAGTGAAGTACGAAGTCACCAGGACACCCATCACAGTCTTCATCGGCTACTTCGCCGGGATAGTTTCCGGGTTACTCGGTGTGGGCGGAGGAATCATCAACGTTCCCACGATGAATCTGGTGAGTAAAGTTCCTGTCAAAGTGGCGTCAGCAACGAGCAACTTCATGATCGGCGTCACGGCCGCTGCGAGCGCATCCGTATACCTTCTCAGAGGAGATGTTCATCCCCTTCTCGCCGCTCCTCTTATCATAGGAGTTGCAGGAGGAGCGTTGCTTGGAACTAGGGTCTTGAAGGTGACTCCTCCGACACGAGTGAAGGTCGCGTTCGGAATTCTGCTCGCCGCAATATCCCTGCTTATGATCTTGAAAGGATTCAATCTGCCTGTGGTTTTGTAAGAGAGCCTTGGACCTCAACAGACTCGTCTCCTACTCTCTGCGAATCGGGGTCTTCGTAGCCGCTTTACTTAGCATGGTCGGGCTCTTCGTATGGGCGGCTGGTGGTTTCAACAACGTCATTACCGTTAACGGCTCAGAGATTGCTGTAACGCTTGCTTCGGCCGTCCGTGGAAACGCATCGGGCATCATCTACCTCGCGATCGCGATTCTCATAGCGACTCCAGTCTTTCGAGTGGCAGTATCCTCAGTGTATTTTGCTCACGAAGGGGATAGAAAGTATGTTCTGATAAGTCTCGCAGTTCTCTCGATGCTAATATTTGCCCTAGTCTCAGGCTATGCAGGCTAAGGGATATCGTAAGCGTTGAGAATCAATATCCTCATCGCAGGTGGATTGATTCTAGCAGTCAGCATTCTTCTCGTCAACTCGGAATTCGTCGCTTTCATCTTCGGATTCGCGCTTGGAGTCCTGAATGTACTAATCGGAATCCTAACTCCAAAATCAGTAGGAATAACAGTTCCCCCAAGCGAGTATCAGGCTGGGCTGAAATTATCGCTTGACAAAGGGGTGATCAGAACCAACATCTACGCCGTCGCTTTCTCCGAAAAGAAGCTAGTCCTAAGAAAACTTGGCTCGGCAAATCTGACGGTTGCAACGGCTCTGATCCTAGCCATCTTGGGAGCAGCTTTAGCAGGCTACTTCGGGATTGTCGTGGGCGGCATCACGGCTTTCTCGCTACAGGAATTCGTGACTCAGAGGCGAAGGGATGAGATCAAGCGAGGAGACATTCTCGACGCATCGGGGGGCAAAGACCTTGAGTTCCTCTACGACGAACTGAATCAAATTCAGTTGCTGAGGAATAGGATTCAGCTCCATCTCAAGGATAGAATAGTGAGAATCGCTATTTCCAGAAGGTCCTCTAGAATTCTGGGACCTATGCTTGAGAAGATTATTCCTGCAAAGATTCAGTTAGGGCCTGTTCCTTCTGGGAAAGACCCCTGAAGAAGAGAACTAGAAGCGCCATCATTCCAGTCGCAACTGTCGCTAGCTCTCCAGCGGCCAAGACGCGGTTCGGCTCGACGAAAAGGGCGCCTCGCCCGGTGGTTTCGACATAGAATGCCCATGCCATGAAGATCATACTTGCCAACCCTGTTGCAAGAGAGTAGATCCAGAGGCCGCTCCAGAACAAGTTTCGAGAGATCCGCGACGAAGCCATGACGGAACAGGATATTTGCCGTGCGCCGTTATTAACGTGGCGTAAAGCCTAGACTCCACTCGACAGTCTCCGTCTTCAACGCGAATTCTTCCAGACGCTTATCACAGTTATTCGTGGAAAACTAGTTTTTTATTCCGACAAATCTCCACCACAACTAGGGACCGTAGTCTAGATCGCACTCGGACAGCTTTCATGGCTGGCGAGGACAACCAGGATAGGACATCGGGCTCCGGCGCGTCTTGCGGCGAGACCCGAAGGTCGTGGGTTCAAATCCCACCGGTCCCGCTCCGGCGAATCAAAGGGAGAGGAGCAAGTAAGCAGGCATGTTGCGTCTTCAAGTAGAATTGAAATGCTACTCCAGTTATAGGAAAGCCCTCAAATATCACTCGGGTCGCGAGAATAAAATTCCCCCCCCCTTTTTCCAGAGGGTTCTCGCCGGTTGAAAACCGTTCTGAGCGAGTCTAGCTTTTTAACGCGGAGAATAGAACGATCGACTGTTTTTTGAGAGTGGAAACTAGGCTTATGGCTTTTCGTGAAAGTCTCATGATCTCAAATCGCCTGCCCAGATTTCCGATCTAAGCTTATTCTGTGATTATCCAGTTTCAAATGTGACAGTCTGCGGATTTCCTTCTCTGAAGAGCCCGGGACGGAGGGAGTTTACTCTCTGTTAATTCCTTCCAGAGTCGAGGTTTGTGTCGCCGGGAGCAACTACTTTTGACATTTTCTTGAAGGGGGCCCGCCAGTTGGAACTGTTCTTGGCGAGTCTTGCGAAACAGGGCGCAGAATCGGCCGGTCGGCTGTTTTTGACATCGTGAATTAAGCGGAGAGGTCAATGTGAAAAGTCTGCGATCTCAGATCGCGTGCCCCGATTCCGGATCAGGGCTCATTCTGCGCCCGATTTCTCCTCAGTTCTTCCGAGTCCTTCTTGAGGAGCGTATCTGTCGACAGTTGCGATTTGGGATGAACGATCTCTCTCTCGCGGACTAGTAGCAGGGTGGACAGATTCTCTGCTCTAAGCGAGACTGGAGCGGCATTCCCAGCCCTTGCTGGAAGTAGAGGTACCCGTCGACATAGTTCTGGTGCGACGAGACGAAGATGAAGTAGATATAATTCCACGGCAGCGGAAACGCTCCCGACGGCGCGGTCCAGCCCATAGTAATCTCAGCCATATCTCCCACCGGAATTATTATGGGAAGCTGAATGCATGTTGCCAATTGCACATTTCCACATTGAGTCGGGTTTCCGGAAGCAAGGTGCCATGAAAGAGTAGCAGCCAAGGGGATGTTCGTCATGTAGACTGCGACGAACGTCACGGGTGTAGATCCAGTGTTCCTAACATCCACTTCCACATTGCCAATACAACTGCCATTGGTTTGGCCAGTAGGAATCTGGTTGTTTCCAGTGCCGCACCAGGCATTCGAGCCATAGCAAACCGATTTCCCTGCTATAGGAGGAGCTGGGCATCCCGTAGCGCCAGTTACAGTATTCCCAGCGATTACGATCGTCCCGTTCGCATCAAGGTCAAGACTTCCAACTACATTATTGATTATCTGACCAAGATCCGCGCTTTCAATCTCCAGTCTCCCAGAGACGTGATTGTTGTTGACAATAGTGTTGTGACCAACTTCGTTCTCAACTTGACCAGTTACGTTGGTGTTGGTCATGCTAAAGTAGCCGCGACCGCCGGCGTACAATGCTCCACCGCAGGCGTCGGTGCAGATACTTTGGCCAGAAGTGTTGAGTGCGCTTCCCGAAATGTTAACAGTCTGAACATTGTACAGACCTGTGAAGCCGGAGACCTTAGCGTTCTGCAGGGTCACGCTCAAGGCGGAGTTTGCCTCCAATCCACCGTTGATCGTACCGCCTATGACGGTCAAGTTGCCACCAGAATACACATACACATTCCCGTTGACCGTTGCAGTTGCAGTAATCAGGCAGACGCCATTGACGGGAACAAGGACATTCCCAGTATACGTGGATGTTATAGACCCGCCGCATGTCAAGTATGAACTAGGGGCGCATCCTACGCTAGTGTCCTGCGACCCGCAAGGTGCCACAGTCTCAGGACTCGACACCGCATTGTTTGCAAATTGAGCCCGTACCGTCTCGAACTTTTCAGCGTAAGCAGCACCGGCGTTATCCTTGCTTGCCTGGGAAGTGAAGGCAGGAACCACCCAGACATAGACAATAGCGGACAAGAGTATAACGATGAGAACCATCATTACCTCCGCGATAATCGTGGCCACTCCTCTTCGTGAGCGACGGAGGTCGGAGAGCATAGCCACCACTTCCTCCTAGGCAAAAGTAGGGCAAAAGGAACATGTTACAATCGCTAAGGCGCGACCTAGACAACTCAATCGCTCTTGATCTCTCAAGCCTTGAACCCCATGATATCCGAGAAGACATGGGTGTGTAGCGGTCTCGTTGGAGGTCCGGGTGGAAGCGGCCTTTAGCCCTGTCTCTGCCCGCAAGAGGGGCAGAAGAAAAGGCCGGAGTCGAAGGCATGCCCGCATTTCTTGCAGATTACCTGCACCCCCGATTGGGCGGCAACGGACCCCATGTGAGAAGATGGAGAAGGTGTTGGGGCCGGATCTGGGACGAAGACACCGATTATCGCGGTGATGACTCCAGCGACGAATATTATTCCACCGAGGACGAAGTAGACTATGTCGGTCACGCAGGCAAAAACGTTGCCTGAGAGGATCGTCCCTAGACATGAAGAGAAAGCGGATAAGGTCACCAGGGGACCCAAGATGACCATACCGACTCCCACGAAGAAAATTACCGGTCGCATTTGTTTCGAGACACGCTACAATGGCTCGAACTGATTTGTCTGCCTAGGAGCTTTCTAAGCCTCCGTAACTAACCTTCTAAGCTAGTGGGAAAACGATGGAAGCTTTGACTCCATGGCACCTATGTGTAGCGATGTTACGACGCGGACTGACTCAGGAGGTGTGCCTGTCGACTGAAACGTTCAGTTCCTTCAGATAACAAGGCGAATCGGCCGATCCTCCGGCAAGCGAGAATGTTGCATCTGCCCGGACTTTGAAACGGACGTTCTTGGTCTCTCCACCAAAGACAGCCCTGACCTCCCCTAGTTTAGCACTGTTGACGGATTCAGCAATGATCTTCAGATTCTTGTCCCGTCGACCGAACCACGCAATGAGACTATCCCGCAGGATATGTCCAGTCTTGTTGAATGGAATCCCCTTGTGCTTCTCGTTAAATTCCAGCGTCAGGGCCTTCCGCGATTCCTTTGCCACGGATTCAACGTAACCGAGAAGCCTCTGGGAATCGTCTTTCCCAGCCAGTTTGTCAGTCATCCTTGACTCCTCTTCGTATACTCTCCCGCCCGAGGTCTCTCACGTACAAATCTTCTAGTATCACCATCTACCTCGACGGCCCCGAGACCTTCCTCGCTGGTCATAACGTCGTTGAGGTCTCCTACCGCCACCACCGCCCATAGGCCGACCAGGAAGGTGAATCCGAGGAATGTTGAGGCCAGGAACGTCGGGTGGACTAATCTCATCAAGCGTCGCGGAGGTCATACGCCTCAATCCCTCGAATACAGCCCAATCCTCCCTGGTGAGAAAAGAGATAGCGATGCCTCTTCTTCCCGCCCGAGCAGTCCTACCAATCCTGTGAAAATACATCCCAGGCTCTTCCGGCATATCATAATTGATGACGTGACTTACCTTCGGAATATCCAGACCCCGCGCCGCTACATCCGTGGCAATCAAGAGACCAGTCTTGCCCGTCCGGAAAGCCTGAATGGCCATGTCTCGCTGCCTCTGAGACAGATCACCATGGATCGCCATCGCATCATAACGATTAGCGTGCAGTGCTTGAGCAAGCCTGTCGCATCGAATCTTAGTAGCGCAAAACACAAGACCTCTACTAATCAGGTCCTTTTCCAGAAAACTGCATAATACTCTGAACTTATCATCCTCCTCAACCTGGACAATTTTCTGGTCAACGGTGTCAACTGACAGCTCATCGCTGTCAATGAATATAGTGAGAGGGTTGCGAAGATACCGATGGCTAAGTCGGACGATCTCTTCTGGCATAGTGGCGGAGAACAGAGCCGTCTGATGGTTCTTCGGGACCTGATTCAGTATGTAGTTGATGTCATCGATGAAACCCATGTCCAGCATTCGGTCCGCCTCATCTAGAACGACAAACTTCACATTGTCGAGCCTGACGGTTCTCCTTTCCATGTGGTCTGTCAGTCTCCCAGGAGTGGCGACAATGATCTTGGCCCTTGGGTCCTGCAACCGGTCTATCTGAAGGTTGATACTCTGGCCTCCGTAGACTGGAACGGCCCGAATCCTAAGGTGCCGGGCCAGTTTCGCGAACTCCCCCGCGACCTGTTCGGCCAGTTCGCGTGTCGGCGCGAGAACGAGACCCTGTATCCCATTAGCCTCAGGCCTAATGTTCTGAAGCATGGGAACCGCGTAAGCGAGTGTCTTACCGCTCCCGGTATGAGCCTGACCAATCAAGTCCCGACCTTTGAGGATGGGGGCAATAGCCTCAGCTTGTATTGGGAAGAGCTCGTCAAAACCCATGTCCTTGATGCCCTGCAACAGCCGAGGGTCTAGGTCGAAGGCCTCGAACTGCCCCACCGTACTCAATCTGCTTCAGAATGCCCCAATAAGGGGAAGATAAAGAATCGTCAATCTGGGGTTAGGCTTAAGCAGAACCGTTTCAGAGTATAGAGTAGTGGACTCACTGAATGGTGAAGATCACTAGACACAGAATCACACTATTCCTTCTCCTCGCATTCGTGTTCCTTACAATTCAGGCCTCGCTCCCACAGAAGGCTCATGCTCAATCTAACGTATACGTAGCCTCGCTGGACCAGAATATTGATCCCGGAGCTGAAGATTTCGTGGTCTCATCAATCAACGATGCTACCTCAGCGGGAATTCACAACTTCATACTCATTCTCAACACCAACGGTGGAAGTGGAGCAAACATGGAAAACATCATCACCGCAATCTCCAACTACGAGAGCAACGGCAACAATAATTTCACAACTCTAGTTGCTCCAAGCAGTGCACACGCATTCAGCGCTGGAGCATACATCGCTGAATCGTCCACCTCAATCTTCATGGTCCCGGGCACGGTCATCGGGTCCGCAACGCCAATCGTAAGCGGCATTCCCACGGGTGAGGAAAACACTACCCTGACAAAGGACATCAACGCTTTCACGGCGTACATGCAAGCGCTAACGGGAAGTCATAATCGAAACGCAACCGCCACAGCCCTTATGGTTACTCGCGGCGTGTCCTATACTTGTCAGACAACCAGCTCATGCTCCGCCCGGCAACAGGGCGTGATCAACCAAGTGCTGAACGCCAACAGCACTCAGCAAGCACTCACCATAATGCAAGCGGGAGATGCCCCAATCCACTACGCCGGGACAAGGTCAGTATTCCTCTCCATCATCAGCGATCCGAACCTCGACAGCATACTCTTCCTGGCAGGGGTCTTCGCCATACTTGCTGACCTCTATCATCCAACTATCATCTTCACGGTCGTTGGCGCAGCCGCGATCGCACTTGCCCTCTTAGGACTAGGAGTATTCGGAGCACCGATAGTCTCGATCATTCTCATGATGATAGGAGCCATCTTCATCTTCCTAGAACTCAAAACTCATCATGGCGTCAGCGCGATCGCCGGCGTCATAATCTTCATCGTCGGCTTCCTCCTCATCTTCAGCCTACCCTCATCAACCCCAGCACCAGCATCAGCTCCTTCAGGATCAGGCACATTCATCCAGATCAGCGTTCTCACATACACAATTCTCGGAATTGTCGGAGGAGGGGGAGTCCTAGGAAGCGTCTACCTGTACCGAGTCCGCGAGACGCTTATGCACAGACCGCCAGCGCAAAATCCCAAGGCTATAATAGGTAAGACGGGTCGCCTGACGAGTGACTTGAAAGCCGGCGAAGTCGCCACAGCAAACATCGGCGCGGAAGACTTCACGGTGACCGGCTCATCAGACTTGCCCAGCGGTACACTCGTCAGGGTCAAGGATATCCAAGGGCTCAGATTGATAGTCGAAAAGATGGAGAACTAGAGATGTTTCTAAGCTCAGTCATCCTCCAAGCCAGCGACATCACGCTTTACGTCGAGATATTCTTCATAATCATTCTCCTAATCATTTTCCTAGCGCTCTTTGCATCTTCCATCAAGATCGTACGAGAGTACGAGCGTGTCGTCCAGTTCCGGCTGGGTCGGCTGACAGGCTCAAGAGGACCAGGAATAGTCCTCATCTTACCCGTCATCAACAGATTGGTAAAGGTCGATCTGAGAGAGAGATATCTTGAGGTGCCTCACCAGACTGCAATTACCAAAGACAACGCACCCGTAGACATCGACTTCCTCATCTACTACAAAGTCGTAGACGCTTCGGCAAGCATTGTTCAAGTGCAGAACTTTACCGGCGCCTCGGTAGGACTCGCCACCACCACGCTGAGAGCAGTTGTTGGTGACATTCCACTCGACGAGTTGCTGTCGAAGAGGGAACAGATCAACTCTATTCTGAGAACAAGGCTGGACGAAGTGACCGAGCGGTGGGGAATCAAAGTTACGAACGTCGAGATCCGAGAAATCAGACCTCCAAAAGACGTTCAGGACGCCATGGTCAAGCAAATGACCGCCGAGAGGAGCAGACGGGCACTGGTCACAGAATCCGACGGCATTCGAGAGTCCTCAGTTCTCAAAGCCGAAGGAGCGAAGAACGCAGCCATCCTGCAAGCAGAAGGACAAAAGCAGTCTGCGATCCTAGTAGCCGAGGGTAACAAGCAATCCCAGATTCTTGTAGCGGATGGTTATGCCCAAGCATTGGGTCTCATTTTCTCCGCTGCCAAAAACATCGACTCGAAGACAATGGCTCTCCAATACTTGGACATGCTCAAAGCGTTAGGTGCTGGGGCATCGACAAAATACATCCTGCCAATGGAGTTCACCAGCATGATTTCCAAACTGAAAGAATTTGTTCAAGAGTCTTCGAAGGACTAGGCCACATCAGACTCTTACCTTAAGTTTCATTAAGCCTCCACCACTTGACAGCCAAACCTATGACTCCGGAGAAGACCAACAGGCTCGGAACGAAGACTATTCAATACGCCATCATCCTCGTACTAGTCATTGCCATCGCCGGTTCTGCGACATACGCCGTAATGAGCGACACCTCAATTCACGGACTAACCGTGAGATTCTACAATGTTTCCAGATACTGCCCCAACTCCACGACCGCTGTTCTCACATTCAGCTTCAATCAAGTCGTTGTATACAGCAGTACATCGCTTGAAACATCGCTCTCGCACGTGCACTTCACGATGTCGGCCGATGGAATCCTAGTCGGAAGCACAAGCGCTCAAGACTCAAAGTTCGGTCCTGGTCAAAGCGTATCATATTCCCCGATAATCAGCAATGCAACCCTCGACCCGCATTCTCAACCTCTCAAATCTAACATCTTTCTTGGCATTACTGCTCTGGTGAATGCTGGCCTGTACAGTTCGACGACCACAGCCTCGGACTCAGAGCTGGTAACTTTCTCCGGCCCCCCCTGTTAGTGCAAGAGCAGACGGCACCGGCAGGGTTTCGTTCAGCACCCTCAAATCTACAAAATTCTGGTCGTTTCAGTCTTGCCAATCCGGACATCATCACGACTGGAATGACAATCTCGAACCCGTCGCCGGAAGACCATTCCCGTCAAGCAAACGCAGCATTATCGGCCTCAATCACGTCAAGAATCCGATAACTTGGGGTCATGCGGAATGCTTTTCTTCTCATCACTAACACCCTTGGGGCATGCCGAAGAAGAATGGAATACCAAAGTCCCTCCTCGCGGACATCAAATCAGTAAAGACACGACTCTCAGGCCTAGAGCGGCCGAAGGCTATCCTCTCCGACATTGGCAGCCTAAAGTCGAGACTAGCAAGTCTCGAGAAGGCGCACGCGTCCACCAACAAAGAACTCAAGAACATCTCAGAGGCTCTGAAACGACAGGACAGCACCATCGCCCAGTTGGGCAAGAAACCAGTCAAGAAAGAGAAGCGCAAACCCAGCGAATACAACCTCTTCCTGAAGGACAAAATGTCGGCCGGCATGAGCATGGTAGACGCTGTCAAGGCGTGGAAGGAGAAAGAGGGCGGATCGTCCTCCACTTCATCCTCTATGAGACAGCCCGGTCAAGACTGGCAGTCCCCATCGCAGCAATACTAGAGTAAATCTCTCAGTCGAGGAGCAAAGGCGCGAGGAAGATAGCTAGCGCCCTCGACAACCCACTTTTTCGTCTCAAAATAATCTCGGAGATCATCTTCCGCGTTTCCAAAAAAAGGAGGAGAGTAGTCGTAGAGCGGTTGACTTGCATCAATCGAGAAGCTTGACGGCTTCGGCTCGGGGAATAGCCAGCAAGGTCTCTATGCTCAGGTGATCGCCGCCTCTCATCAAGGCCTTAAGCGCTGTCTTCTCGTTGGGAGCCTCAAGGATAACGACTGCATCATATCTTCCAAATGTCCAATACGCTTGCAACAGGTTGCCGCCCTCGCGTTTCAGGTGCTCCCAGTTCTTGTCCATCTCGGCAATCGTTTCTTTGGTTGGCTTCTTTCTCCACTTTGCTAAGCTAACAAATATCGTTCTGATTTCACCTTCCACTCACATTTGGGTATTTTCAAAGCCTCTCTTTGACATCCAAATCCCGTTCAGCTCTCGATGCCGGATAAGCTTTCTGCGATGGCCCGAATAGTTTGAAATAAGCATAGCCTGGTGCACAAAAGCACCGACTCTAGCTTTAGGCTAGGGTCGCATAGGCATTTCCGCGAGAACGGAAGCGCAATTTCAGTTGGACAACTTAAGCTTCCTGACACTTTACGAAGGCTCAAATGGATACTCCGTGCTTAAGCCCGTCAAGTATCCAAGTGAGACGTGCATAGAACCGGCTCAGACCGGAATAGGGTAATTTGCAATTGGCACATCCACCAAGAGTAAAGAGATTGATGTTAGGCGGCATTCCCCACCTGCCGTTTCAGGAGTTCACGGTATCCAGTCTGGAAGCTCTTCTCAACACACTAAAGAAGGCTCGGATAAAGCATTCCGAGATCGAAGTCTCCACCTCAGAAGAGTCCCAACACACTGCATGCTCCAAACCCATAATACACGTGCTAGTAATGACCGCCAAAGGAGAAGGCGCGGGCGAACACAAAGACCTCGCCGCGTTGTATCAATACTGCCCGGGATGCGGAAGCGCCGTAAGGGTTCTCTAGCAATTTTGGGTTCAACAACCAATCCGGAGCTTCCGGCCCGACGAATTGTACCCTTGATTTCCCGAAGAATCTTTTCCCTTTCAGGCACGATTCTTCAAACTTCTCGCTTATGCAGAAGCGGCACGTCTGTATGATCTCGTCGTCAATCTTGCCATCCGATCGCTGATCCTTCTGCGCGCATACAACTTCCCCATCTCTACAAGTATGGATCAGCAAGACACGGAACAGACTGAAAGCTTGAAAAGGGCCCTTGCGAAGATGAGCAACCTTTGAGACGACGATAGTGGACGATGGCAGAGCCGCTGTATTAGCTCTCGAGGACGGAACCATTTTTCGAGGAAGCGGCTTCGGCGCTCGATTAGATGTCTCCGGAGAGGTTGTCTTCAACACTTCAATGATAGGTTACCCAGAACTCCTCACGGACCCATCCTATCACGAACAGATTGTGGTGATGACCTACCCAATTCTCGGATCCTACGGAGTCCCGCCATATTCGCTATGCGACGAACATGGGCTACCTCTTCACTACGAATCTGACTCCATCAAGGTCAAAGGCTACGCGATCCACTCGCTCTCAAGACCTAGTCATTGGTCTAGCGACAGGAAGCTCGAGGATTGGATGGACCAGGAGAAAGTGCCCGGAATCAGAGGAATAGACACTCGTGCAGTGACTCGCAAGATCAGAACCAACGGAACGATGCTTGGACTCTTGAAGACATCCGACAGCGAAATCGGCCAAGAGCAGGTCGAAGCAGAGCTCAGCCGGCTCACCGACCCGAACAATAAGGACCTTGTCAGAGATGTCACGCCCTCCGAGCCGATTCATTATGTCAACAACTCTGACGCGACCGTAGTCGTCTTGGACTGTGGCGTAAAATATGGGATAGTCAGAAGCCTACTTGCCTCCGGGGCGAGTGTCGTTCGTGTCCCCTACGATTATTCCGTAAATGAAATTCTCGAGTTCGAACCTAGGAGAATCGTGATCAGCAATGGACCCGGAGATCCGAAAAAGTGCACTCAGACCATCGACACGGTCAGAGAGCTGCTTGAGACGGACATTCCTATCTTGGGAATCTGTCTTGGAATGCAAATCCTCGCCTTGGCAGCGGGAGCGGACACCTACAAACTGAAGTTCGGACACCGCGCAGTCAACCATCCATGTCTTGATGTGCAAACCGGTAGGTGCTACATCACAACTCAGAACCATGGCTATTCAGTTAGCTCTGAGTCACTGGCGGAAACGAAATTCTCGCCCAGATTCGTAAACATCAACGACAAGACAATCGAAGGAATCTCCCACGCAGAGAAGGCGATCACCGGTGTCCAATGGCATCCAGAAAGCTCGCCAGGGCCCTACGACACAAGATTCCTCTTCGACCAATTCATGGAAGGAACTCCCGCATTTTGAAAATCCGTGAACTCAAGAAAGTTCTCATCGTAGGCAGCGGAGCGATAAAAATAGGCGAAGCAGGCGAATTCGACTATTCGACATCTCAAGCCATCAAGGCCCTTCGAGAAGAAGGAATTCAAACTGCCGTCGTGAATCCGAACATAGCCACAATCCACACTGACAAAAAATTCGCAGACAAAGTCTACTCGGTCCCAATAAGAACCGAGTTCATCGAGCAAATCATTATCGAGGAGAAGCCTGACGGAATACTGCTCGGCTTCGGCGGCCAGACCGCGCTGAACTGTGGAGTCGAATTAGCCGAGAGAGGCATTCTGGAAAGATACAAGCTCCGAGTCCTCGGAACGAGCATCAGAAGCATCGAACTCGCCGACAATAGAGAACTTTTCAAGACTACAATGCTGGAAAACGGGATTCCCGTTCCGAAGAGCAGGAAGGCATCTGATCTTGAGACCGCGATAGCAGCCGCAAAAGAGATCGGATATCCAGTCATCGTGAGGGTCGCCTATACATTGGGCGGGCAGGGAAGCGGAGTCGCCTTCGACGAAGCAAAACTGAGAGAGATAGCACAGCGAGGATTAGCCTACAGTAGAATTCGACAGATTCTAGTCGAAGAATATCTGGACAAGTGGAAAGAGGTCGAGTACGAGGTCATGCGCGACCAGGATGACAACTGCACCATTGTCTGCAACATGGAAAATCTCGACCCCATGGGTGTCCATACTGGCGACAGTATCGTTGTCGCTCCATCCCAGACGCTCACCAACAGAGAATTCAACAACCTCAGATCTACAGCCCAGAGAGTCATCCGGGCTCTTGGAATCATTGGAGAATGTAACATCCAATTCGCGTTAGACCCGCAAAGTGAAGACTTTCGAGTCATAGAAGTCAACTCCCGATTGTCTCGCAGCTCAGCACTCGCCTCGAAAGCAACCGGCTACCCCATTGCCTACATCGCCGCCAAACTATCGATCGGCTACACCCTTCCCGAACTTACCAACAAAATAACAGGAGTCACGAGTGCGTGCTTCGAGCCCTCTCTGGACTACATTGTCGTAAAGGCTCCCCGTTGGGACTTTCGAAAGTTCAGGAACGCCAGTAAAGGTATCGGCACCCAGATGAAGTCTGTCGGTGAGGTCATGGCGATTGGAAGGTGCTTCGAAGAAGCCCTTCAGAAAGCAATACGAATGCTAGACTTGGGAAGAGAACTCACCGAGGTAAGAGATCTCGGTCGAAGCCCAAGAAGGATCAGAAGAGAGCTGAGTGAGCCAACAGACCAGAGAATCTTCTACACGGTTAAGGCTCTCAAGTCCGGGATGACCATCGAAGAAGTCTCGAAACTCAGCGGAATCGATCCCTGGTTCCTCGACAAGATTCAAAACATAATACACATGGAACATCGAATTACGAACGAACGTCTGAGAGACGACACTATCAGAAGCGCCAAAATTCTTGGATTCTCCGACGCGAGAATAGGGCGCCTCGTAGGGAAGACCGCGGACAATGTTCGCCAATTTCGAAAAGCCAATCGTATCGTCCCTTTCACTAAGCAGATCGACACACTCGCCGCTGAATGGCCGACCAATACAAACTACCTCTACCTAACTTACGGGGGGAGCGAAGACGACATCGTCCATTCCGAGAAAGATCGCATAATAGTCTTAGGTTCAGGCTGTTACAGAATCGGATCAAGCGTAGAATTTGACTGGTGCTGCGTCAATATGGCGCTCGCGCTAAAAGGTTCGACTAGGGAGGTGATTATGGTAAATTGCAACCCAGAAACGGTATCGACTGACTTTGACGTTCTGGACAAGCTATACTTCGAGGAGCTGACCCTCGAGAGAGTTCTCGATATTATAGACAAGGAAAGACCCGCGGGTGTGGTGGTCAGCGTAGGAGGACAGACCGCCAACAACCTCACTACAGGACTAGCTAAGCATGCGAGAATACTTGGAACATCGCCGACGAGTATCGACACTGCCGAGGACCGGTCAAAGTTCAGTCTGCTTCTTGACAAACTGGGAGTGCAACAGCCTGAATGGAGTGGAGTAGAAAACATGGGCGATGCTAAGAAGTTCGCTCAGAGGATTGGCTACCCTGTCCTGATCCGACCGTCATACGTTCTGTCCGGCGCAGCAATGAACGTGGCATTCGATGAGAAGCAGCTAACAGGATACATCGAACAAGCTGCAAAGATTTCCAAGGATTACCCGGTAGTGATATCAAAATTCCTGAGTGGAGCTCGAGAAGTAGAGGTAGATGGTGTCTGCGATGGGAAGAATGTCTTCATTGGGGCGATCGTGGAGCATGTGGAGAACGCCGGAGTACACTCTGGAGACGCTACTATGAGTATTCCAACCCTGACCATCGGAGAAGCAACTAGACAATGCATAGTCAGATATTCTGAGATGATCGCGCAGACGCTTCTAATCAAGGGTCCTTTCAACATCCAATTCTTGGTGAAGAATGGCGACGTCCAGGTGATAGAGTGCAACCTTAGAGCGTCTCGAAGTATGCCATTTGTTTCAAAGATGATAGGGACAAACCTGATGGACCTTGCTGCCATCGCAATCATGGGCGGGACGATCAAGCCAGGCGAGGGAATATCCTCCGGCTTCGGAGTGAAGGCCCCGCAGTTCTCATTCACTCGACTCGACAATGCGGACCCGATAACCGGAGTGGAGATGGTATCAACCGGCGAGGTCGCATGCTTCGGAGACACGTTCCAAGATGCTTTCATCAACGCGCTTATCGCTAGCAACTTCTACGTTCCTAGGAAGGGCGATGCAGTCCTCATCAGCATGGGCGAGACTCGCAAGGGAATAATCCCATACGCTAAGCTGCTCGCGGAGAACGGGTACCGAATTTATGCGACCCGGCATACAGCCGAGGAACTCGCGAGCAAAGGAATAGAGTCGACAACGCTCTACAAAGTTAGAGAGCGTAGGAAGCCGAACATTCTCGACTACTTGACCAGCAAAGAGATCAAGCTCGTCATCAACATACCGAGCCACGAGAAAGAGGCTGAGTCGCGATTGATCCTGCGTGATGAGTATATCATAAGAAGAAAGGCTGCGGAATTTGGAATCCCGGTAGTGACGAACTTAGAGCTTGCCCGGGCGCTTGTCAAAGCTCTGGTAGGCTACAACGGTAGGATCGCCCACCCTGCCTCGTCGGATGCATTGGACCAAACTGCGCCCGCTTCGCCTAATGGGGCCCGTAAAACTGGGAGCCTGAATGCACGCCAACCGATGACGGTTAGTCCTGGTGTCTGAACCTAAGAATCGTGCCTTTGAGGCAGACCCGACGTAACTTCAGCCCAACCTCTGGTTCCTGTCTCAGTCTCCGTAACAGCTGATAAGTCTCCGGAATCCTTTGTCCTGGTCAGAGCCTCCGAGATTCTGCGCAGCACCTCAACCAACAGGCTCCCTTCGCGTTGCCTGATAGCTGATCTTCCTAGAACATTGCGGAAAGCTCTCGTGAGCAGAGCTCTATCATGCTCCTCTATCCCAGACCGGACAGCCGAGTCGGACAAGAAGCTGAGAATTGTTTTCTTGACTCGTTCTGAAGCAAGCCCGTCCATTGACGATTCGCCCGCTGCAACGTGCAGTTCGTAGAAGACTATCGCTGCCGCATGGGACAAGTTCAGCGTCTGATATTCCGAGACTGCGGGAATAGTTAGGGTCGCGTCACAATGACCGAGTTCTACGTTGGTGAGTCCGGTGCCTTCTCTACCAAACACTATCCCGACCGTTCCTGCTCGATTTTTCAGAACATGGCCGAGTTCTCGAGGCGTCACGGGTTTTCGAACAAGATTGGAGGCAGCGTATGATCTCTGCGCTGTGGTTCCGATTGAGAGATGTAGACCTTCCAACGCGTCTTGGAGCGAGCGATGCTCAACTATGGAGTCGAGAACATCCTGCGCATGGCCGCCCCGCATCCTTCCACTTGGACCAAGAACTGTTCTTGGATTGACGAGGTGAAGGTTCGAGAGTCCAAAGTTCTTCATCGCTCGGGCAACAAATCCGATCGACTCCTCGAAACTTGGCTCCACAAGCACGACACGGAAATCGGCCAAAGAGATCGAGACGCACTATCCTCACCGTCTTCTTAAGTCTGGGCGGAGTTGATCTATGGGTGGTTTAGGAAGACCGTCTCTACGTAATTGCCAAGAATCCTGCTCGCGACGATTATGACTACTCCGAGGACTACCATCTTTATCGCGGATTTGGCGGCTGACTGTTTCAGAGACGCTCCCCGGAATGCGCCCAGAAACGAAAGTAGAGTAATGCCCAGGAGAATGGAGACAGAGACTGAGTAGGATTGCGCGATCAAGACCAAAGGGAGCAACAGAGCTAGAGATGCGATTGACGAGGTTCCCGATGTTACCAATCCCGATAAAAGTGCGCGGCGGTGCACCTTTGATAGCAGACTGTGAAACATTGCATGCTCCTTTTTCGTTGGGACCCTTTTCTGACTATTGCCGTTGCTTGACTTTCGAGCTCTAAGGTTCTTCGAGTTTTCCCAAGCGTTGAGGAGACGGGTCTTCTTCTCCGTTGTCTCAGAGAGGTAGGTCGCTGCAAAAACAGAGAGCGCGCCGGCGGCGGCGCCTCCCATCCCGGTAGTGAATATTTGCAAGTTTGTGAGTGCGGCTGCCCCACCAGCAGCAATTATTCCCAAGACTGAGAAGATTCCGTCGATGGAACCGAAAACCAGCTCGGCCATGAGGCTCCCTGTATCAAGAGCAATCAGTTCTGTAGTCTGAATAGCCATAACACTCAGCCCCGGGGGCCTGAGGTATCTTAGGAGAATGCTCAGCTTGAGCATGCTGTTACCGTTCGGCATTCGTTAAGGAAAACCACTCGGGCCAACATATGGTAGAGCGCATCCTGGAGTCTCGATCACCCGCCCGAGGGCTAGATTCTGATATCCCGATCTGGAAAGCTGTGCGCGGGTTCGATGGGCTAGGCTATGACCTGGCCGAGGAGCCCCGCTTTTTCACAGTCGAAGCATCTGTAGGTGCGCTCGTTCTTCCATTTGCCAGAAGAGTCGAGAACCAGTTTGTCCTGGGAATTTAGTTCATTGTAATCGAACTGACCCCCGCACCTATCGCAGACGAATTCTGCCAAAACTACCAAGGATGAGAGTCTGAATCGCTACTCATAAACAGTCGTCGGCGTCGACAAGGGCTTTTGCAAGCGCTTGGGCCCGTAACCCATTTTACCATCCAGCAACGCCCTTCAATCACTATTGTCAGTTGTTTCGGACGCGGATAAGAGTAAGAGGATCCAGCAGACTTTCGTCGAGTTCAACGAGTCATGGCTCGTCTACTGGGACGCATACATTGACCTTCAAAACCAGTTGTACGACAGCTTGAAGGCCGCGCGCGACGTGACCTGGTTGGGCGCGACCGACTCCGCCAAGATGAGTGAGATCAACGCCGCTCAGCGTCAGCTGTTCTCTACAATGCCTAGGCGTCTCGACTATGTGCCTCTTGGACAGATCAATAGGAGCATGGACTACGCTCTCAGCAAGATAAACGAGTTATTGGCTGCACTTTTCTCTGAGAAGGAGAAGTGTAAACGCCTAGAAACCGCGATTGATATCCTGACTGAGAAAGCGAACAGAACCAAACAGGAATTACAGACCGAGGAGTAACCCAACCTCTCTGGAGCCATAGGAAGACTACTCGCCTCTATTCAGAGATTTCTTGGAGCCGGGGGTGGGAGTTGAACCCACCTTAGCCATCCGTTGTGGATGTTTACTACGGGTTGCTACGAGCCGCGTCTGCAGCCCGTCGCCTTATCCGATCGGCCTTCGGTGGACAAGCCAACCCCGGCCTAGTTTGGCCCCCGGCAAAAACAGGGACCCGACCGTCGTTCGTATAAGCTTGATGAAGCAAGTTACCCAACAATAACCGTCCATTCTAGAGATCAACTCGCATCCTTCATGATCGACCGTATTGATCGGAGAGTTTGACCCCACAGTTTTATAGGCCCATTCCCGGTTTCTCCGAAACGAACAATAGGATTTCTCGGAGAACCCACGGAGCTTGTCCGGAATAGACGCGGTCAAAAAGATCGTTGAAACCGAAGCACAAGCCCGCAGAATCGTCGACGAAGCATCAGCAAAAGCCCAACAGATAATCTCCCAGACCCGCGAACAGGCGGAACGAATCAGGCAAGAAGCCATCGCGCGTGCTCAACAACGGAGGGAAGAGATACTCAGCGAGGCAAAGAACAAGGCCGAAGCCGAGGCTCTGCGATCTGACCAGGAGACGGAACAGATCCTGAACAATTACCGAAAGCTCTCTGAGGAGAGAAAAGCGACCGCGGTCAGCAAGGCCGTGGAATTGATTCTGAACGCGTGAACAAGATGTCAGAATCCCTAGAGAAGTTACAGAATCGAATCCTCTCCGACGCGAAGAATAAGGCGGAAGAAACGATCAAGGATGCTCAGGCAAAGTCCCAGCAGATTCTCGAAGAGGCAAGACAGAGAGCCCAGAGAGAATCTGAGGAGATCATAGCCAAGGCGAATGTAGAGGCGGAGTCCATTCGAAGAAGCATCCTTAGCTCAAAAGTCCGCGTGAACCGGCTCAGAATTCTCGACGAGAAGAACCGAATCGTCGAGGACATAATTCATAGTGTTGAAGACCAGCTTTCAAGAATCTCAAAGTCAGAACAGTTCGAAGAGACCGCTCAGCGCTTCGTGACGGAGGCGGTGAAAGCAGTAGATACTGATCAGCCGGTTGTTAGAATCGGATTCAGAGACGTGAGCAAAAGGAATCTAGATGGAGTATCGAGAGTCCTCCCGAAAGGAGGGAAACTTGTTATCGACGAGAAGCCCATCGACGACCTGGGCGGAGTAGTTGCAACAGATCCTGAAGGCAAGGTCGTCTTCAACAACACATTCAAGTCTCGCCTCGAAAGACTCGACAACCAGCTCCTGACACTGATATCCTCCACAGTCTTTGGCGAGTAGATCCAAAAAGTCTTGCTCCGCCCTGACAGAATGAGACACGTCAGCATAGTAGTCGCAAAGGACCAACTGCCCAACCTGCTCGCGTACGCGGGGTCCAAGAGGCTATTCCACCTGACCGAAGTGGAGGTCGAGAAGCTTCCAGAGGGATCCGAACGATACGAAGTTGGCGAGCTCCTGACAAAAGCCTCGATCATAAGGAACAGGGTGGTGGCTCTAATTTCGGCGCTCCATATTGGAGACATACCGCGTCTGAACTTGAAGGCACCGTTGGACAATCTGCAAGAGCTTGCCAGATTCCTCGATGACGAGACTTTGAGGATCGAACGGTCGAGGCTTGGGAGCTGTCAAGATTTCTGTCTGGACTAGAAAACGTTGGAGTGTCACTTGATGCTCTCGCGGGCAGCGGCTTCCTCACGAGTCTGTCCGGGGAAGCCACTCCAGAGTCGATTAGCTCAGTTCAGCGAGAACTTGACCAGAAAACATCCGGGAACCTAATCTTTGCCATCACCAGCACGTCAGAGAAGAGCCAGACATTCCTCGCAATCTTCCCGGACAACTTCCGGGAAGATGCCAAACGGGTGATCGGGGCACTAGGTGCGAAGCTGAGCCCCCCCTGGACAGATCTTCCCTCAGATCCAAAGAAGGCGAAGGAGACTGTTGACCTCCGACTATCTCAGCTAGAATCAAGGTCACTAAAGCTGGAAGAGGACGAGAGAAGACTCGCAAAAGATGAAGGCTCGAGAATCAAAAGTCTCGCCATTCTCTCTGAAATATTTGACGCTAGGACAAAGGCACTTGCAGACTCATCTTCGACTCAAGCAACGGTCCTAATGCAGGCATGGATTCCGGAACGTAGCCTCAAAAATATCGAGATGGAATTGTCCAGAGCTTGCGATGGGCTCGCCACACTGTACGCTGAAGAAGAGATCAACCCACACAACACCCCCGTTGAGGGACCGGCTAAGGAAAGAGACCCAGCTCCTCCTACTCTCGTCAGAGCCCCCGTATGGACTAGGCCGTTACAGTCG
>Ga0209805_1000559_pt1 | contig 22630 bp, 19 predicted proteins | sample GraSoiAngelo_148_FD_185905 | JGI IMG/M metagenome (GOLD analysis project Ga0209805, IMG submission 185905) | Grasslands soil microbial communities from the Angelo Coastal Reserve, California, USA - 14_1009_09_20cm (SPAdes) (version 2) | ecosystem: Environmental > Terrestrial > Soil > Grasslands ...
CTGCTGCCGCTCATTTCACAGCCGACCATGGAGGCACCTATTTCTTTACTGTCCGTGACCACTTTGTCGAGAACCATGGTCCTGCTGGGATGACGCTTTCGCCTGTCGACGTCGACGAGGGCCAGCTTCTCATGAGTCAGTTTGGCTTCAGCACGTCTCACCCCAAGAAGAACTAACGTCAACTCAATTCTTGGGGTCAAAAGCGAGCCCCCGATGAATCAGGCCGTCCGAGCTTCAATCTGCGGCAAGGTTGGATGCGCGATGCTTCGCTGCGGAAGCTCCGAGAATAGGTGATGCTTCGTTCGTTTGCTCCCAGAGAGGTTTACAATTTTAGGGGACTAAAACGTGGAGCGAATCGAAGCCTTCAGACGTTTCTATGCTGATTTGATCACTGCTAATGCTGGAGCCGCAGATGATGGCGGTCTCCGTGCTGCGCAGCAATCAATATCTCGGGAGCCCTTCGTCGGCCCGGGTCCTTGGAAAATTTTTACACAATCCCAATCCCTATAGCTATAACGTCTGCAGCGCCGCCGACGCGGCAACTTTCGGCATAAAGTATCCGTTCCCGGGATTTTGCGGAGATTTTTATCAAGCGATTGCCCCGTACCCGCAGTTGGCCATGCTCATGGACACCTACTACTACGACCACCTGTATTATGTCGGGCTGCCTCTTGCCCAGAGCTATTACGACTCCATGGTCATCGACTTGAAAAAGCGAGCAGGAAAGGGCCTGACCATGAATCTCAACTACACTTTGTCCCGGCAGGAAGGAAATACTTACACGGCCTTCCAAAAAACGTGGGCGAACTACACCACGATTCAGGACTTCTCCAATATCGCTCAAGTGGCCCACACCATTACGGATTACGACCAAACCCACGTGGTGAAGGGGTTTGTCAGCTACGACCTCCCGTTTGGGAGAGGGCGCCAGTGGATGTCCGACCACGGAAGGTGGGTGAATGGACTTATTGGAGGATGGACAGTGGCGGGGCTGGTCCTCTACACCTCGGGGCAACCCTTGCGGGCTACCGTGCCGAATCCTTATTACGCGGTCTGGGGTAACATTTATCCGAACTTCGATTTGAGTGGATTCAGCGGACCCATCTTCCAGCGCGGCCAGTACACTCCACCCACGGCGGCGAATCCAAGGCCCGCCCAGGATTATTACTTGCCGGCGGGCATAGTCAGCGCGCCCGCATATGGCCAGCTGGGAACCGGCCCCTCAGCTATGTCCGCCTTGCGGTGCCCAGGACTCGCAAACGAGAGCGCCAGTATCCTTAAGAACTTCTCAATGGGCTCGGACGGGCGGTACAAGCTATCGTTCCGCACTGAGTTCTATAAACCTCTTCAACCGGCACACCTTCGACATCAGTGGATGCGGAGGGACGCACGAGCAAGCCTCGGCCGGACAACCTCTTGGGTTCGTCAAAGGCGTCAACAGTTCGCCGCGGACCGGGCAATTTGCAGTTCGCTTCACGTTTTGATTAGTGCAAATCGAGGGCAGCTCAGCGTGCGCGGGCTGCCCTACTCCTCCCCAAGAGCGGGGTCAGTCACGCAGTGAGATTCTTCAGAAGCACAGTCGCATGGAATCTTGCACTATCGGTTTTGTCCGTCGTGCAGGCAGTGTCTTTTGTAAGCTCTGCCTTGTCATTAAGCTGGACAACGCCTCAAGTCCCAGCTAAGGGTTCCTCAATCTATTACGTGGATTCGCGAGACGGCAATGACGCGAATACTGGAACGGCCCCCGGCGCTGCGTGGAGGACGCTGGAGAAGGTCAACGCAACGACGTTTCGTCCCTGGGACACAATTTTGCTACGTTCAAGTTCGGTGTGGCGTGGGCAGCTCTGGCCCAAGGGTTCGGGGACGGAGGGGCACCCGATCCGCGTGGGCACGTACGGCGGCGGAGTCAAGCCGGTGGTCAACGGCGAGGGGTTAGTCGAGGACGCTGTGCTTCTCAAGAACCAGGAATATTGGGAGATCGAGAACCTCGAGGTCACGAACACAGGTCCAACGCGCGCCGTTCGTCGTGGCGTTCATCTGGCGCTCGAAAATTTCGGCGACGCCCATCACATCTACATCCGCTCGTTAACAATCCACGATGTGAATGGCGTGGATAGTTTGAAATCCAACGGCGGAATCAACTACACCTCTACTTGGGACACGAAACCCAGCCGGTTTGTCGATTTACGAATTGAGGACAACGAGATTTATCACGTCGACCGCAGCGGGATCTTCGGCTGGTCTGAAGAGTGGATGCGTTCGAAATGGCATCCCAGCTTGGGCGTGATCGTCCGGGGCAATCAACTGCACGACATTGGTGCGGATGGGATTGTGGTTGCGGCGACCGACGGCGCACTGGTCGAAAACAATGTCGTTGGCCATGCCAGCCAGCGTTCGGAGGACTACAACGTTGCGATCTGGGCGTGGAGCGCGGACAATACCATCATCCAATACAACGAAGCTTACGGAACCAAAGGTCAGCGGGACGGAGAGGGCTTTGACTCCGACTGGAACAGCCGCAACACGGTGATTCAGTACAACTACAGCCACGACAATGACGGCGGGTTCCTGCTGATTTGCAATGAAGGGGGACACGAGATCACGGAGAACGCCGGCAACAGCGGAACGATCGTCCGATATAACATCAGCCGGAATGACCGCTCCCGCGGCATCACGATCGCAGGTCCGGTCAAGAATACGCTCGTTTACAACAACACGATCTACACCGGCCCGGATCGCACTCTGGACATGTTGCTTTTTGCGGACTGGAACGGCTGGTCCGAAGACACCTATTTCTTCAACAACATCTTTTTCGCTGCTGGCCCGGCGCAATTTTCCCATGGGGTCTCACGGGCTTCCGATGGAGCGTACACCACTGCGCCCGGCCTGGAGCCCAGCAAGAACAACATCTTCGAGTCAAATCTGTACTACGGCGTGAATCCCCCGCCGGGCGATAAGGGCGCACTTACTGCCGACCCGAAGTTGGTTGATCCGACCCGCGGCGGGATGGGACGTTTCTCGCTCTCCGGATACCACCTGCAGCCAACGTCAGCTGCAAGGGCAAGCGGAAAGGTGATTCAAAACAATGGCAGGCGCGATTTTTGGGGACATGCCGTACCCTCGTGTAACAAGACAGACCGCGGGGCTTCGCAATCCGATAATTGCGAAGCCGTTGCTGCTGAGCACCATGAGAGGTGATAAGACCAGCATGAACATTCATAAAACCGCAGAAAAGTCTTCAGCCGCTCGTCGCTTGTGGGCCATGCAGGCATGTTTTCTCTTTTGGGGACTCGCCCTTTTCCCAACGCTTGCCAGAGCACAGGCGCGCGGAGCGTTTCGCGCCGACCGGATGGACACGGTGCTTTACGGCGTTGCCTACTATCCGGAATACATGCCTTACGAGCGGCTGGACCAGGACGTTCAGCTCATGCAAAAAGCAGGCATCAGCGTGGTGCGCATTGGCGAATTTAGCTGGGGTCTGTGGGAACCGGAGGGTGGAAAGTTTGAGTTTGGCTGGATGGATCGTGTTGTCGACAAACTGCACGCGGCCGGCATTCGCATCATCCTCGGTACGCCCACGGCTTCGATTCCCGCGTGGATGTATAAGGAGCATCCCGAGATCATCGTGACGCGGCTGGGAGGGCAGAATCTTTATTACGGGCTGAGACAGAATTCCGACCTGTTTAATCCTACCTTCCGGTTCTATTGCGAGCGAGTGATTCGCAGGATCCTCGACCATTACAAAAATAATCCCGCCATCATTGGCTTTCAGATTGACAACGAAACCTCCTCAGCCGGAGTGGCGAATCACGATGTGCAGGTGGGCTTTCAGGAATATCTGAAGGTCAAATTCAAAACGGTAGATGAGCTGAACAAGATTTGGGGGCTGAACTACTGGGGCCAACGCTTGAATGATTGGACCGAGCTCGCGCCGCGCGACGGGATCATTAATCCTGGGTGGAAACTGGAGTGGGAGCGTTACCAGCAATGGCTGACGACGGACTTTCTGGCATGGCAGGCCTCCATTGTCAACGAATACAAGCGACCGGACCAATTTGTTATGCATGATTTTGCAGGACCGCCTCGGCCGGAGGTCAATGAGTTGGACGTCTCGCGGACTTTGGACATTACCGCCGCGAATCCTTATCACGACACGCAGGATGGATTTGATGGAGAGGTTTCGTCGCGCGTAGGCGACTACATGCGGTCGTTGAAAAGCACGAATTACCTGATTACGGAAACGAACGCGGAAGCGATTGGTTGGGATTCGGTGGGCCAATATCCCCCGTACGACGGGCAATTGCGGCTCGACGTATATACCCATGCTTCCTCCGGCGCCAACATGGTGGAGTACTGGCATTGGCATTCGATTCATTACGGGCAGGAAACGTATTGGAAGGGAGTGCTGGGCCACGACCTGCAGCCTGGCAGGGCGTACGAGGAAGTGAGCAGGACAGCGCACGAGTTACAGCGGGTTGGATCGGAGATTGTGGATCTTCGGCGGAAGAATCAGGTCGCGATTCTGCACAGCAACGACTCCTACTACGGGATTGAGTTCATGAAGTTCAGTGACCGTGTGAACTATCACACGATAGAGCGCCAGATGTACCGCGCGCTCTACCGCGCGAATATCGGCGTTGATTTTGTCTTTCCAGAAAGCACAAACCTTTCCAACTACAAAGTGATTCTCGTTCCGCCGCTCTATGTGGCCAGCGACGCTGTCTTGCGAAGGCTGGTGGAATATGTCCGTGGCGGCGGGAACTTGGTGGTCGCGTTCAAGAGCGGATTTTGCAACGAACACTCGACGGTTCGGTGGGAGATGGCGCCGGGACCCCTGCGGGAGGCTGCCGGCGTGCATTACCAGGAATTCTCAAGTCTGCTCCACCCGGTGGCGTTGAAGGACGATCCTTTTCATGCAGGTATCGATAACTTGGTGACAGCTTGGGCAGAAATGTTGATTCTGGACACAGCCAAAGCTCTGGCGTATTACGATCACCCGTTCTTCGAAAAATATCCCGCGATCACGCAAAACACCTTTGGCAAGGGCACCCTGACGTATGAAGGTACGGTGCTAAGTGACAAATTGCAGAGCCAAGTGCTGTTTTCCGTGCTTCAACAAGCAGGGCTAACTGGAGCGGACCAGAATCTGCCAGCGCCCGTGCGCGTAAAACACGGATTAAACCGCAAAGGCAAGACGCTGCACTACTTCTTGAATTATTCTGGCTCGCCACAGACTTTCCCTTACGAGTACAACGAGGGTTCCGAGATTCTTGCGCAAGTACCCGTGCCGCACGGACAAAGTATCACCTTGAAACCGTGGGACGTAGCCATCATTGAGGAAAAATAACGTGGGGGGAGTCGAATGCTAAAGTCGCGCCCCATGCGCATCAGTATCCTTTTTGTTTCTGCACTTGCACTTTGTCAAAGTGCCCACGCGCAAACCTCGCGCCTGTCCCGAACTGAAATTCCAATACAGCGGTCTAACGGTTACGCCGGTTTCCTCGGACCTCGAGGCTCCCCTCACCGTCTCCTTCAATGTGCGGAATGTGGGGCCACGCGAAGGGGCAGAAGTCGCCGAAGTGTACGTGGGCGATACGCACTCCAGTGTTCCGCGTCCTGCCAAAGAGCTGAAAGGCTTCGCCAAGGTGAATTTGAAACCGGGCGAAAGCAAGCGCATGTCGGTGAAACTGGACCGCCGTTCTCGTATTTCGGCGTGAAGGACCACGACTGGAACGCCGACCCTGGAGACTTCGACATCCTCGTTGGCAGTTCCTCTGCGAAGATCGAACTGCAAGGAAAATTTAGGCTCATCGGAGAGCGACAAAAACGCTAGCAAGTGTTCGACTTCGGCACTGACCAGGAATGATCCACTCCTGCCTGTCTGAAGTGACCAAGGCTAGAAACGGGATCTAGAACAACGAGGACACGTGGGAAAGAACAGCAGATCATCCCACGCCGAAGGCGTGGCGCCGCACGTCATCATCCCACGCGGGGGAAGCGTGCGCAGAGTCAGATCAGGCGATCAGGCCGAGTAGAAGCGATGAAGTTTGTTGCGGACGTAGCGAAAGTAATCCGGACTGATCTTGCGTTCGAGCACTTCCTCGATCGCAGGGAGGAAGTAGGCCAAGGAGCGAACCATGGCCAAAGGGGAAGCGTCGGCAGGACGGAAGAGGCGACGTGCTGCCGCCAATACCAGAGCGTTCTCGACAGCTTCGAAGGGTACGCCGCGTTGATGCAGTTGGGCGGCCAGCAGGCGGTCGGGCTGGTTCACACGGCCGGTGGTTCCCGGAGTTTCGCGGTAGGCTTGAAGAACTCTTCGCACGTACTCTTCCCGGCTGGTTGGTTCCGCCACGGTTAGTCCTCTCATCCTTGGGGCTCGCGCAGCGCCGGGCCGTTGATGTGAATGGTGTGGCAGTAGTGGCGGACGCGGCTCAGCAGCGCGTCCACCATTGCTGGGTTGCCCAGAAAGTTCCGCCATTCGTCGTATCCCAAATTTGTGGTAATGATCGTGGAGTGGCGGTGGTAGCGCTCTTCCATGAGCTTGAAGAAAATGTTGGCCTGCTCGGCTTTCACATTGACGTAGCCCAGCTCATCGATCAAAAGTACGTCAAGGCGGACCAGGCGATTGAGCAGTTTGCGCGAGGAGCGGTCGGCGATCGAAGCGTAGAGCTCATCGAACAGGTCCTGGGCGCGAATGAACTGACAACGGTAGCCGTTCTCCAAGGCTTTCAGCAGCAGGCCCGTCCCTAAGCCGGTTTTTCCGACGGCAGTTTTACCTATCAGCACGATGTTCTCTGCCTTGGCGACGAAGTCCAGTTCGGCCAAGGTATGGATCTGTTTCCGGCTGACTCCGGGTTGACGAGCGAAGGGGAAGGTGGCCAGCGACCAGTTCTCCGGCAAGTTGGCGCGTTTAATGCGCCAAGCCAGAGCCGTTTCCTGCCGGTTGTGCCACTGGGCGCGCAGGAGCCGGGTCAGAAACTCGGAGTAAGAGAGGTCTTCCTTTTCGGCGGCGCCGATCTGTTCGTCGTAAATCTCCAGGATGCGTTTCAGGTGCAGGTTCTTCAGCAGTTGATCCAGCTCGTCACTCCGTTTCATTTGAGCCTCCGCCGTTCGCCTTCAGCCGGAAGTAGTCCTGGGCCACGCGGCGCAGGATCATGCGCTCGACCCGGTCCAGGTCATAGAGTCCGTAGTGGGCCGCTTCGCGCACGGCGGCCAGGAGCGGTTCCCGGGGATAGTCGCGCACCAAGCGTAGGAGTTGGCGCAGAGCCAGCACGACCAGCTTGCGGCTGCGTTGCTTGAGGGCGGTGACGTAGTCGGTGATTTCCGGAGCGGCTTGGAGGATGAGTTGTTCTTCCGGGTGAGGGTTGGGGCGCGGGCTGCTCGTGCCGCGCGGCGGGCGGTGGGCCGCCACGGTGATGCGCTGATACTCGGCTTCCGCCACGCGCTGGTGGGTGACCGCGTTGCGGGCGTCGAGTTGGATCACCACCTGGTTCTTGGTTTCGCGCACCTCGACGCGGCGGCCCATCCAGGTGAAGGGTACCGAGTAGCGGTTGCTATTCAATGCCACGTAGCCTTCGACGTCCACGATCCGTTCCTGCAGGCGATAGACCTCGGGAATCCACACGGGCAGCGGTTTCAGATGTTGTCGTTCCACCGCAAACAACTCGCGCGGCACGGCGCGAATATGTTTCTTGTAAGTAGCGTTCACGCGATCGCACCACTGGCGAGCCTGTTGGTTCAAATCCTGCCAGTTGGCGAAGCGGCGTCCGGCGAGGAAGTTCCGCTCCACGAACCAAAACGGCCGTTCTACGCGTGCCGAACGGTTGGCATCCCCGAGCTCGTGAGCCAGGAACTGGAAGCCGAAACGCTCGGCGAAAGCCGCCATCTCGGGAACAGGAACCATCTGGCGCCCGGTGCCACGCAGCACCACCACGTGAGTGTTGTCGATGACCACGCGAGTCGGCGCGCCCCCGAAGTAGCGCAAGGCTTCGGTGAGAAACACCTTGCAGTCGAAACGTTGAAAGGTGGGATACATCTGGAAGAACAACATGCGCGAATAGCACAGCACCGCCGAGGCCGTTTGCACCTTGCGGCGCTTGCCGCTCAGCTCGAGCTCGTGCGGAGAGGTGTCGTGCTGAATTTCTTCGCCTGGCTGGAAATGATAGTTTCCGGACGGCACGATGGGCTGTTGTCCGATGCCATGCCGGTGGCAGAAGGCGGTCAGGGTCGAATAGGAGAGATGTGCTCCGCTGGCCGCCAGCTCCTCCCGCACCCGCACCAGATTTCCCTTGCAGCTGTCGAGCAGTTCCAGGATCTGCTGGCGATAAGGTTCGGCCTTCTCCGGACGCAAGAGTTTCGGTACCTCCGCTGAGTTCGCGCGCAGCACTTTGCGTACCGATAGCCGGCTGATCTTCAGCACCCGGGCAATCTCGCGTTTGCTCACTCCTTGGGCATGCAATTCCAGAATCGTGGTCCGTTGGTTTTGGCTCAACATGCTCTTCCTCCTGTGGGATTTTTGGGATTTTGCCGGCCAGACGATGGAGTTCCTGTTGCGCCTGAGCGATCCGGCCATGGATCTGGGCGCACTCGAGGGGATCGAGGGCGACCGTGGCGCCGACCAGGCGCCGGTTCTCCCGGCGAATGATCGCCACGACCATCTCCAGATCCCGCAACAACTGGGTGATCAGGGGCGCGGACGGATCGGGTGAGTGCTGCCGTTGGACTTTCAGGAATAACTCGGGATCTTCCAGGATCCGTTCCCGAACCGAAGGCGAAGCGTCTCGCCAAGCGGCATACAACTGCCCCGCTGCACGACTGGTGGAGTGGTGCGCCGCGAACGCTTCGGCCAAGCGCTGGCAGTCCTCGGGGCGGGACCGCGCCACAGGCACAAGGAATTTCATGGCCACATGGGCTGAGATCGCACCACGGCGGACTTGCTGCTGCACGCTTTCCGGGAGCAGTTCCACCAGCGCCAACCGGTCCGCTACCCAACGCACGCTGCGATCAAATCGGCGCGCCAGCTCCTCCACACTGTAGTTGAAGCGTTGCTCGAGTTCCGCCAGCAGCCAGCCTTCTTCCAAAGCGCTGTCTCGTTTCGACCAACGCAGCGAGCGATCCAACACCAGCGCTTCCGCTTCGCTCAGGGGCCAGACCACGGCTTCGACCGTGTCTCGGCCGAGTTGTTCCAGAGCCGCGATGCGCTGGTAACCGTCAATGACCAGATAGCGATCGGGCTGCTCCGCAACCGCGACGACCACGATCGGGGTCTGTTGTCCCGAGGCGGCGGCCAACGAGGCCAACAACTGTTGTTGCCGTTGCGGATTCCGCACTCGCAGATGTTCGTGGCGGCGATCGAGTTGGTGAAACTCCAGTTGCATCCTAGTTCGTCCCGGGGCGATTCTGAGACTGCCCCCGCAGAGAATGCAAAGTAGTTGTTCTTTTCAAGATGGGCTGGGCTCTGTCGGCCGATGGGCAACTGCAGGCAAGATAAGGACTTGTGCGGAAACTAAGTTGTTCTTTACAAGATGCTGTACCTGGGGGACCTGGGGCCCGACCAGCCAAATCTCTGCCGCCGAATGCTTTAGGTCCAGAACTAAGTTGTTCTTTACAAGATGCTGAAGGCGGCGTCTTTGGTCACGGACGTGCTGCTGCTGTCGGTTCCGCTCCGCCGCTTCCGGATGCTCCTTCCAGTACCGCTTCTGATAGTCGTGATGCTCCTCCTGCCATTTCTTCTGGCTATCGCGCACCACTTGGCCATACTCAGGATCTGTCGTCAGCTTCCGGCGACGAGAATCGGCGCGCCGCCGGCGCTGGCAATCCAGCTGACCGCAAACTCGTTGTTGGGGGCGGCGCGGAGAGGGCAGAAACGAACTTTGGCAGTAGATACAACGGCGGGGCTCGCGCACAGGGACTCCTCAGGGTTCGAGATGAAATCCCTTCAGGAGAATCGAAACCCCGGAACGTGAGCAAGAGAAATCAACAATGGCTATGTGATCACAGAGGGAAGCACGCCAGTCCTGGTGAGCCTAGAAAAAGGGAGGCGGATCAGTTTGGGTCAGCGACGTATGGTAACTTCTCGAAAGCGCCGAAGGTTCGAGCTCGAACGTTGGCTTGTTGGCGCCCAGAACCCATGAATAACTTCTGAACACATGCCGAAAATCATGTTAAATTAAAGTGTATGTTGAGGAATAAGGCGCGTGATTCCAATAAAATCGTGTTGCGGGAGGAATCGGCAGGTCGCGGGTTCGAGTCGCGCCGTCGGCTCCACCGTTCTTGGGTCCGGCCCGGAGACATGGGTGGCACAACGTACCTAAGACATGGGTAACATTTTTGGGCCGAACGGGTTCACGGTTCGAGCACGCGCAACTTTAGATCGAAGTATCCCAGATCATAATCCATAAAGCTGACCAGCCAGATGACTTCTTTGACGCGGACCGCCTGGGCGGCCAAGACCGTGCTGAAGTTGACTTTTTGCGTCCCCAGCAAAGGCGCGCGCAGTTGGTGACGACAATCGTTTTGGAAGAGACAATCGATATCCGGCAATCCCTTGTAAGGGCATGTGAGAGGCTGGTCCGGGTTGCCCTTCGAGGCTTCTTCGACTTGAAGCCGCATGATTTACGCGAAACTTACAAGATGCTTGCGCTTCCACATGGAAATCGATGGAGATTGCCTGCAACCTAAAGAAAAGGCCGTAAGGCCGGGCTCCCCTTACGGCGAGCCATACGAGGAGCAGGCATGAATACTCTCTTCCAGGCAGAAGAATCTTCCCTCAGTACAAGCAAGAAAGTCGGCATTGCCATTGTCGCTTTGGCGCTCTTAGGCCTTGCCGTGTGGGGAGGCGCTGAGATTGCCTGGCGTCTCGCCTCTGGCCGCTAGGGGGATCCATCTCTACGCCCGAAGTTGTGCTGTTGGCCACGTCTTAGACTTCTATTTTCTGTACCTTCGCGTGCGCCGACTCAGCCGCGGGATGATGATGCGCAGCTTTCTCTGACTAAGCGAAATGCGCCAGTGTTCCTGGAAAAACAACGGCACAAGCCAAGGGACTGACAGTGTTCTTCAGGATCGTTTGCCGACCCAAAGCAGCGGTTGGCGTATGGGATAGTTGCGAATGATTTCTTGCACCGTTGGATCTGGATTCAGCTTGCTCCAGAGGGCGAAATATTCGGGCTTTGCGAGCGCAATCCCAGCGAAGAGGAGGCTGGGTTGGCGCACGGGCCAATCGTTGAAGTACTCCACGTCGTGTGCGTAGGGCCAGGACTTTTTGTCCGAGATGAACGGAAACATGAAGGCCATGGCCTTTGCGAATCCGCGGCCATCGGGAAGTGCATAGGAAAAAAGATTGTCCTGCGGCGTCGAAAGGGTCTGACAGACGGTGGCCATGACGTCGAGGTTGAAAAGGCAGTAGCCGTAAGGTTTCGTGCGACGCAGTTCCTCCGGGAAACTCCCGTTTGCAGCGATTTGTTCCGACACGATGACTTCCTTGAATCTCTTTCGACAAAATTTGCTTAGCTCGCTGTTGGCTGTGAACGCAGCGAACTCCGAGGCCTGCATCAGCCAACACGTTCCGTGATTATTCTTCGCGTCGCGCTCTTCCTGGCCATTATTGGAAGTGGTCATCCAATCCAAATAAGCGGCGAACCAGCCGCGCATTTCCGTCGCCGAGAAAACTCCGGACTTTTCGAGGAACGGGATGGAGCGAATGACTTCCACAAGGTGAATCGTGTCAATGATTCCAGTGCCGCGGCCGGTGGTGATGCCGTGAATGGCCTGAGCGTATTGAAGGTTCGCATGCATCAGCGTTGCAGGGTCGAGAAACCAGGCGCGCAAGTGTTTCGCGGCATGCGCGGCGTAATGGTGGTCGTGCGTGAGCAGCCACGCCGCGGCTAAGGCAGGGACTTGCAGACTTAAGCGAATTAGGGCCTGGCGGTGACCGGTGAAATTGTCCGGATTGGACATGCCATCGCGGCGGATGTACGGACCGGAAGGATTTTTGGGATCGGGCCACCAATAGTCGCCCTCGGAAAAATAATCGTGCGGCCCGCCAGCACTTCGCGGGCTGGAGAAGGCGGTGATGGTTACGGGCGGCTGCTGGAGGTAGCGGTTCGCCGCAGTGAGGATGCGTTGCCGATCGATTTTTGCGAGGTCAGGAATATCGTGCTCGGGCCTGTCGCCCGTCAGGCAAGGCGGCAGGGGGAACGCCGCGGCTGCGAGGCTCGCAGAAACACAAAATTGTCTGCGCGTGAGAAAAGTCATGGTTGCTTGAGGGCATGCGGAAGTGCCATTGCGGGCCGACGCTACCCAGTTCACCATGTAAAACGAGGATTTCTAGTTCTGAAAATCATGGCAGTATCTTACTGCAGCTGATGGCAGTCCCGGCTTGAAATTTGAGGAGACTGGCAAGTAGCCTCCCCAGCGGGTAGGCAATGTTTCTCTCGGGGTCATCCGCAAATCAAACGGCTCGAACCATCTTCAGTTGACCACGATGCGAGGGACCATGGATACATTTCGCAGGGAATTCCTGAAACGCGCGGGAATGGGAATCGCCGCGGCGGCGGCGGGTGTTCCCTTAGCAGCTACACAACCGAGCAAGGTTCCTTCCGGACCTGAGACAGGTTCTTTTGATGTTCGCAGCTTTGGTGCAACCGGTGATGGGACCAGCATCGAAACGGCTGCGGTGAATCGCGCGATCGAAGCAGCCGCCACGGCGGGCGGAGGCACAGTGCGGTTTCCGGCAGGAACGTATGCTTGCTATTCGATTCATCTGAAGAGCAACGTGCTGCTCTATATCGAGGCTGGCGCGACGATCCTTGCCGCCGAAACGGCAATGGAAGGCATGACCTCCGGCGGCTACGACGCGGCCGAGGCCAACACGGGCGACAACAAATATCAGGATTACGGACACAGTCACTGGCACAACAGCCTGATTTGGGGTGAGGATCTGTACAACGTCGGGATCATGGGCCCGGGGCTGATTTATGGCAAAGGCCTGAGCCGAGGCGCCGGACATGATACGCCTCACGCGGAAGCGCCTGGGGTTGGCAATAAAGCGATCGCACTCAAGAATTGCAGGAACGTGGTGCTGAAAGATTTTTCTATTCTGAAGGGCGGCCACTTCGGAGTGCTCGCCACGGGGGTCGACAACTTCCGCCTCGATGGGTTGACGATTGACACGAACCGCGACGGCATGGATCTCGATTGCTGCCGCAACGGGCACGTGTCCAATTGCACGGTGAACTCGCCATGGGATGACGCGATCTGCCCGAAGAGTTCTTTCGCTCTCGGGTACGCACGGGCGACGGAAAATCTGACCATTGCGAACTGCTACGTCGCGGGGTGCTATGAAGTAGGAACGCTCCTCGATGGAACACTTAAAAAGTACGGCTCTGAGGTTCGCGTTCCGCGAACGGGGCGCGTTAAGTTCGGGACGGAATCTAACGGCGGATTCAAGAACATCACGGTCAGCAATTGCGTTTTTGAAGGATGTAACGGTATCGCCTTGGAAAGCGTGGACGGCGCATTGCTTGAGGATGTGTCGTTCAACAACATCACCATGCGCGACATTAGTGGCTCGCCGATTTTTTTGCGCCTCGGCGCGCGCTTACGTGGCCCGCGGGGAATGGCGGTGGGCGCATTGCGCCGCGTTATCTTGAGCAACATCGTGAGCTACAATGCCGCAGGACGCCTGCCAGCCATCCTCAGCGGCATTCCTGGACACGCGATTGAGGACGTTAAGATCAGCGACGTGTATCTCCAGCACCGCGGCGGGGGTACCAAAGAAATGGCCGTCTTGCAACCGCCGGAAGACGAAAATAAATATCCAGATCCGCACATGTTTGGCCCAGAACTTCCCGCGCATGGCTTCTTCATCCGGCACGCGAAGAATCTGGAATTCACGAACGTAGAAATTGCTTACGAAGCACCCGACGAGCGGCCTGCGGTCATCGTCAACGACGTGCAAGGCGCGGATTTCTTCCGCGTGAAAACACCCCGGGGGGCCACGGGACGTATTTTCTCGCTGAACAATTTGACCGATTTCCGCGTGCTGGCCACGCGGGAAGTGAAGGATGCACAACTCGATAGGGTTGAGGTTAAGATGCTTTGAGAGGCGAATCAAGCCCACATCAGAAACCCGGAGACGATTAGCCTCGAGAAGTTCGCAAAGGGATGCAGGGGAATTCCTGCATGTCGTCATTTGGCGGTCGCTTGGCTTTCTCTATTAGAAACGCAGGCGGGTGGGCACCGTGAATGGACACACTCGAACATTGCAGACCACGGAGCTGCGAAACTCTCCTGCTTGCCTCGTGCCGGGTTCATCTCACCCCATGGAATGGAGCCGCGAGTCGCTGGGATCCGGATTGGGTGGCGCGGCGGTCCCGTGGATTTCGCACGTACTTGGCGCGCGTTTTGGCTGGCAAGCCGCGCTCCGCGCGCTCGGGTTGTTGATCCTGGCGCTGGCGCTTCCCGCTGCGGCGGCGCTGCCAAGAGGGCAGCAGGCCACATGAGCGCGCGGTCTTTTCTGCGTCTGGGCAGCGTGAAGAACGTGGAACATTTTCTGGAGCACGTGCGGGCGCGCGGCGTGACGATTCCCTGCGATCAAGAAATCGTGAGAGGTGCTGAGTCTCCGCTGCTGGTTCCACTGTCGCGCGGGAGAATCCGGATCGGCAACCGGATCGCCGTTCAGCCGATGGAAGGATGGGATGGAACGCGCGATGGGAATCCCAGCGAGCTTACGATCCGCCGGTGGCGGCGGTTCGGATGCAGCGGGGCAAAGTTAATCTGGGGAGGAGAAGCGGTCGCGGTTTCGCACGAAGGCCGCGCCAATCCGAAGCAACTTGTGATTGCAGCCAACACTCGCGAGGGCCTGGCAGGGCCGCGAAGAGTTCTCAGCGAAGAACATCAGAAGACAACGGGCTCGCAAAACGGGCTTCTCATTGGCTTGCAGTTGACCCATTCCGGGCGGTACTGCCGCCCGAATGCGCACGACCGGCCTGAGCCACGCATTCTTTATCACCATCCGATATTGGATCGCAGGCTGGGCTTGCCTGGCGATTATCCGCTTCTTGAAGACACGGAAATTGAAGCAATCATCGAGGATTTTCACCGTGCAGGAAAAATGGCGTGGGAGCTGGGCTTTGACTTTGTGGACATTAAGCATTGTCATGGATATTTGGGGCACGAATTTCTCAGCGCGCACACCCGAGAAGGGAAGTACGGGGGAAGTTTTGAGAACCGCACAAGATTCCTGCGAGAAGTCGTGGAAGGAATTCGCTCCGCGGCGCCGAAAATTCAATTTGGGGTCCGATTTTCTGCCTTTGATTCGATTCCTTTCCGGCCCGATCCGCAGCAGTCAGCGAATGGAACGCCGGGCCCGGGGATCCCGGAGCCGTTTGGCGACTTGATCCCCTATCGCTGGGGATTTGGAGTGAATCCTAGCGACCCGACGCAGATTGATTTAAAGGAGCCCACACGGTTTCTGTCCTTGTTGGAAGAACTGGAAATTCGGTTGGTGAATGTCACTGCAGGGAGCCCTTACTACAATCCGCACATTCAACGGCCGGCCATTTATCCTCCATCGGATGGATACCAGCCGCCGGAGGATCCACTGAATGGCGTTGCGAAACTGATGGGCGTCACCCGGCAGCTGAAAGAGCAATTTCCGAACCTTATTTTCGTTGGCAGCGGTTACAGCTACTTGCAGGATTTTGCGCCGCACGTGGCGCAAGCGGCAGTGCGAGAAGGGTGGGTGGATGCCGTCGGTCTGGGCCGGATGATTTTGACCTATCCGGAATTGTTGTGGGACGCTAGCCACGGAAATGCCATTCAACATAAGCGAATTTGCAGGACGTTCAGCGATTGCACGACAGCGCCAAGGAATGGGTTGCCCTCCGGATGCTATCCCCTGGACAGATACTACAAACTTTCCCCTTTTGGCGCGCAGCTGAAAGCGGCAAAGGCGAGGCCATGAAAATCACTTCCGTTTTGCAGCGGCAACAGCCGGGACGCAAGGTGCAGGGAATTGCCGCGGGCCTTCTTCCTTACCGGCCGAGTGGAGAGGTTGCCGTCGAGGCTTTTCAAAAACATCTTCTGGCCACGCATCGTGCTGGTCTGATGAACGCGGTGAACATGGACACCGGATACGTGAATTATCTGAGTGTGGCGGAAAAGCAAGAAGTCCTGCGTTGGACGAGAGAAGCATTGGGAAAAGACGTGCCCTTCGTGGCTGGCGCATACATCGAGGGACAGGATGGCCACATTGCCGCGCTGTACCGAAAAGAGATGGAGTCCATCGTCGGTGCCGGCGGGATTCCAATCTTGTTTCAGACGAGCCAGCTCCGAGGGAAGCCGGCGAAAGGAAAAGCGGCCATTTATCAGGACGCGTGCCGGGGATTTTCGCATGTACTCGCCTTCGAATTAGGACAAATGTTTGCGCCAAGCGGAGAAATATTCGACGAAGAAACGGTTCGTCGGCTCATGGACATTCCGGAAATTAAGGGAATGAAGCATTCTTCGCTTGACCGCCAGATTGAAATGCAGCGGTTGGCGCTGCGCGGAGCACATCGGCCAGACTTTCGCATTTATACCGGGAATGATTTGGGCATCAATATGATTGAGTATGGCTCTGACTACTTGCTGGGCCTCGCGACGTTTGCGCCGGAGAAATTTGCGGAGCGAGATCGCCTGTGGGAAGCTGGCGATTCGCAGTACTACGCCATTTCGGATGCATTGCAGTATCTCGGAAATGTCGCATTTCGCGAACCGGTGCCCGCGTACAAGCATTCCGCAGCCATTTTTCTTCATCTGATGGGAAGGATCCCTTCACCCCGGACTCACCCTAAGAACCCCTCACGTCCAGACTGGGAGTCCGAAATCCTCAAGGACTGCGCGCGACGGCTATGCGTTTGAAGGTCCAAAAGTCTATCCGCTGCCCTGACGTTCTGGTCTTTTGTACAATTTACATAGTAAAACGCAAGAGCAATACGCGGAAAACTGGCTGGCTTTTGTTAGACTCCTGGTTGTATTTCGGCGAGACGGGAATTGTGCGCAGGTGCTTATTCCGAGGTTTACGATGGCCAAGACTGAGGATTTGCTTTCGCGCTTAGCAGATTCATATTGAATCCCTATGAAAGTCATCCGCTACGAAGACTCTTCCGGAAAGATTCACTATGCCGCTGAACAGCAAGGCGGAAAACACCTGCGCGTCGACGGTGATCCCCTCAATGCGTTCGAAGTAATGCGTGAAGCCGCCATCGTCGGAAAGATATTAGCTCCCGTGGATCCGCCGATGATCTGGTGCGTCGGCAAAAATTACCGGCGTCACGCGGATGAAGTTGGGATGGGAATTGATGAATATCCCGAAATCTTTGCCAAGGGCATAAATTCAGTTCAGCATCCGGGCCAGCCGATTCGAATTCCAGAGCGCGCAAAAAGTTCCGAGATCGATTATGAGGGCGAGCTGGTGGTGGTGATCGGAAAGGCGTGCAAGGACGTCGCGCGGGATCAGGCGCTCCACTACGTCGCCGGTTATACCTGCGGGAATGATGTCAGCGCGCGCGACTGGCAACTCCGAAGAGGAGGGACTCAATGGTGCCGCGGGAAAAGCTTCGACACCTTCGCGCCGCTTGGGCCGTGCCTCGTGACCAAGGATTCCATTCCCGATCCCTCCGGGTTACGGATTCAGACGCTGGTGAACGGGCGCGTCCTGCAGGATGCAAACACGCGGGATATGGTTCATGACGTGCCTGCGCTGATCGAGTTTCTCAGCCAGAGTACGACGCTGCTGCCGGGAACAGTGATTTTCACGGGAACGCCTAGCGGAGTTGGCATGGCGCAGAATCCGCCGCTCTGGTTGAAAGATGGCGATGAAGTGAGCGTGACGATCGAGAAGATCGGGACGCTTATAAACCGCGTTTGTGGAGCGAAGGAGTGATGGCTGCGTGCTTGCGGCGTTGCCTGCCAGCCCGGTTGCGCCTGGATGATTTCATTTTGCGGAAGAGAGGAGTCTGCTTCTGACTCACGAACGGAAACAATTCAATAGCCTGCGGCTTGAGGGCAAAGCGGCGATTGTTACGGGCGCCGCGAGTGGCATTGGCCAAGCCATCGCGCGAAGATTTGCGCAGGAAGGCGCTCGTGTGTGGCTCGTGGACATCAACGAAGAGGCAGCGAGAAATACGACGGCGGAGATTGTCAAATGCGGCGGCAGGGCCGACTCGCATGTTTGCGACGTTACAGACCAACGATCAGTAAACAGACTGTTCCAGCTCGCCGGAGAGAACCCCATCCATATTCTCGTGAACAGCGCGGGAATCTCGCACATCGGAAAGCTCGAGAGCACATCGGAAGCGGAATTCGACCGGATTTTTCAAGTCAACGTAAAAGGAATCTACAACTGCATGTACGCGGCGATCGAGTCGATGAAAGCCAACGGTGGCGGAGTCATCTTGAACATGGCTTCGATCGCTGCGACCGCCGGCCTTGCCGACCGCTTTGCCTATTCGATGAGCAAGGGCGCCGTCTTGTCGATGACGTTGTCCGTGGCCAGAGATTATCTGGCGCACAACATCCGATGCAATTGCATTTCACCAGCGCGCGTGCATACATCTTTCGTGGACGGCTATTTGAAAAAAAATTATCCGGGCCGCGAACAAGAAATGTTCCGCGCGCTCTCGCAGACGCAACCCATAGGCCGCATGGGGAAACCGGAGGAAGTGGCAGCGTTGGCTTTGTTTTTGTGCTCGGATGAAGCCGCCTTTATCACTGGAACGGACTACCCGATTGACGGCGGATTTTTCAATCTCCACGGGTAATTGAGGATCGGAAGGGCAGAGATTTAGAGCTATGCTTGACCGCTTAACGAAGCTCTTGGCTTAAGTTGATATCAACGTGAATGCCCCAGCTGCGCGGAAATGGCGCGTGCGGCTTTCCTTACGGCCTGGGCATAGGCATGGATGCGGTCGCGGCCGATGCGCGTGATAGGCCCGGAAACGCTGATAGCGGCGGCAACGTTTCCGCTCTCGTCCAGAATCGGGGCGGCCACGCAACGCGCGCCCATGTCTGTCTCCTGATCGTCGATGGCGTAGCCTTGTTGCACGGCGAGGGCGAGCTCCTTCCGCAAACGCGCAAGGTTCGAAATGGTGCGTGGAGTGGCACGTTCAAAGGTCAACAGGGGCAATATTTCCTCACGCTGTTCCGCCGGAAGAAAAGCGAGCAGCGCTTTGCCGAGCGCCGTGCAGTTGACAGGCCGGTGCATTCCTGGTTGGGAAGCCATGCGAAAGGAATGAGGGCTCTCGATCACATCGAGATAGAGAACCTCGTGTCCATCCAAAACACCAAGGTTCACCGTTTCCTTGGTGTCGTTGGATAGAGCCAGGGCCATTGGGCGGCTGACCTTCCGCAGCGTTGCATGATAAGCAATCCCGGCCCCGAGCCTTGCCAATTTGGGAGCGACCACATACGCGCCCGCTTCGTCACGCAGGAGATAGCCTTCGCTTTGCAGGTGAGCCACGAAGCGATAGGCGGTGCTCTTGTTGACGCGAGTCTGCTGCGCGATTTCACGAAGCTGCAACCCGGCGGGAGAAGCGTCCAGCGCCTCCAGGATGCGCAACACTTTTCCAACCACGCCGACGGGCGCAGATTTTGATTCGCGTGAGCGGATCATTCGTAACGTCCTCCTTCCGTCCAGAGCCGCTTGACCACCTGGAAGAGTGATTGCGGCATTTTACCTGAAGAAACGTTCAGTTTTTCAATATTTAAAACGCAAATTTTTAATATTGAATTTGTTGATCCAGCCTGCTAAAAGCCATCTCATCTTGGCGTTTACGTCGCGAGTGCAGGTTTGTTGGGGTGCTCGGCAGGTCCGCGGGGCCATTGGCGCCCAACTTGGAGCGAAAATTTCAAGGCTGGGGGTGGGCATGCAAGTCGCAAAAGGGACGACGATTCTGCTGGTTGCTTTGCTGGTGGCCGCGGGGGCGGTCCGCGCGCAGACGTCAGCCGGCGAGGTCTATGGAACGGTCACGGACAAATCCGGGGCAGCCATTTTGGGAGCGGACGCAAAGCTGAGTAACCAAGGAACAAAAGTCGCTAAGGACACCCAGACCAACGCAAACGGATATTTTGTCTTCATCAATGTGCTGCCCGGATCGTATATTTTGACAGTGGAGAAGCAAGGCTTCAAGACTGCCCAGGTCAACTCGTTTGACATCCAAGTGAATCAGACGTTGACGCTAAACATTCGCTTGGACGTCGGCGAGGTCAGCGAGTCCGTTACCGTGAGGGCGGAAGCTCCGTTGCTACAATCCTCCACCTCGGAGTTGGGCACGGTGATTGGTGAAAAGCCTCTGAAAGAACTGCCGCTGAACGGCCGCAACTTCACCCAGTTGCTGATTCTAACGCCGGGCATAACACCCATATCCTCGGCGCAAGGCTCCGGCATCAGCGCCACAGACGCGGGCATCACGGCGATTCCCGGCACAAGCTTTTACAAACCTGCCGTGAATGGGCAAGAGAATCGTGAGAATATCTTCTATCTCGATGGAATTCTCAACACCGATATTCGCGGGGCGGTTTACGGCGTTTTACCGATTCTCGACACGTTGAATGAATTCAAAGTGCAATCGCACAACGACAAGCCGGAATTTGGCGGCACGTTGGGAGGAGTCGTTAACGTGGCCACCAAGTCCGGTACAAACAATGTTCATGGATCGGCATGGAATTTTGCCCGCAGCGACATCTTTGATGCGCGCAATCCGTTCAACGATTTCTGCACTTCGGCTCGCTGTGCCAGCTTCAACCAGCCAGGAGGACCGACGCAGGCCACGCCGGCACCACCTGGTCATTACAACCAGAACGAATTCGGCGGAGCAGTTGGGGGGCCGATCTTTAAAAATAAGACTTTTTTCTACGGCGCCTACGAAGGCTGGCGCTTCAGCCAACCCTCGAACAACTTCGCGATGGTTCCTACTCAGTCTGAACTGGGCTTGGCCACCGGGCTAAACGGCAATCTGGATTTCACCGGATCGCTCCAAGGAGCTGTTTCGGCTACCGCGCAAACCGCGAATCAGCTCTACAACCCCTATTCGCCTGGCGGCGCCACTCCCTTCCAGTGCGTTCCAGGCACGGGCTCAGGCACCACCCCCTTCACCGATCCGAAGTATGTTCCCATGACACCGGAGCCGATCAACACGACTCCCGGTACGAGCTTTGGCGCGCAGCCAACGGGCGTCGCCTGTGACGTTATTCCGGCCGGGTTGGTCAGCCAACAGATGGTGCAACTCGCTCAAGCCTACTTCCAGAAACCTAACTTCACCCCGATCTATGGGATTGTGAACAACAATTATTTTGATACGCGCCAGCGTACGGACAACATGAACAGCTGGCAGATCCGGCTGGATCAGAACTTCAGCAGCCGGAACACGGTGTTCCTGCGGCTGAGCCAGATGTGGGTGAATGATACGCAGCCGGTTGCAGGCACGATCTCGCAGAATCCTCAAACCTATCACGCCTACAATTTCGGCGGCGCGTGGGACCACGTGTTCAGCCCGCACGTCATTTTGGACGTGCGGGCTGGAGCGATGCTGAAGCCGTACAACTTCTATCAGAATGCGGGCCTTCCGCCGGTTGGCTTCAAGCCAGAAACGGCCGCAGGCTTTACGGGGATCGATGCAACACAGGGTTTCTTCATGACCGGCGTGGACGGGGTAACCAATTCCGGTGCGGGCGCGCGCACGATCGGCAGCCAAGCGCCCAACCTGCGCGGGAACCCCGTAGCGAATGCCGATGGCAGCGTGACCTGGATCAAGGGCAACCACAACATGAAAACGGGCGGTCAGTACATCTACACAAACCGCTACCAGCAGAATAACTTCATGGAAGTGGATTACAGCGCAAATCAGACGAGCTCAGGGTTCAAATCGCAAACGCTCCAAGGAAATAACCTAGCGTCGGCGCTGCTGGGTTTGCCCTCCAGCTTCTCGGTGCAAACACCGACCTATGCTCTTGTCTATCTGAAGATGCCAACTTGGGCCGGTTACTTCCAGGACGAATGGCACATCAAGCCGACACTGACCTTGAGCGGCGGGCTGCGCTATGACTACATCCCGCAGGCAAGCATTATCGGACCCGGTGACCGGCCATTAAATGCTATCGACCTGTTTCACCAGCAATGGCAGGTAGGCATGGCTGCCTCGGCCATTAATGCTTGCACCACGCCGTTCGTAAATCCGTGTGTTCCCGGCGGCTTTGCAAGTTCCAATCCTAATTTCAATGGCACTGTCCCACTTAGCGGCCAAACTTACAGCACGTTCGACAACATCGTTTTCAAGGGGTCGGCCGCTTCGGCGCAATCCATTACCGACAATTGGGGCCCGCGCGTGGGAATCGCCTGGCAGTTCTTGCCGAACACCGTCTTGCGCGGTGGGTATGGGATCTTCTATGACACGATCACGGCCCGCAGCCAGTGGGTGCAGAACACCGAGCTTGGCGCGGACTGGCCCTGGACGGAAGGGAGCAGCTCTTTGCCCTTCAATTCGGGGAATGCTTCGAGAGGATCCGCTTCGCCCACACCGATGGCAACATTGGTCGCACAGGGCATAACACCGAACGTTGCCCCAACTCCCTGGGCGACCAATGTTGCCAT
>Ga0209805_1000561_pt1 | contig 22556 bp, 15 predicted proteins | sample GraSoiAngelo_148_FD_185905 | JGI IMG/M metagenome (GOLD analysis project Ga0209805, IMG submission 185905) | Grasslands soil microbial communities from the Angelo Coastal Reserve, California, USA - 14_1009_09_20cm (SPAdes) (version 2) | ecosystem: Environmental > Terrestrial > Soil > Grasslands ...
ACGCTTTTGGAATCCGTAGTTCACATAATGAAGGAGCACATGATCGTATTTTCGGGAAAGCTGGGCGAGCAAACGATCGAGTGATAAAACTTCAAAGCCGGCAGCATTTTCGGTTGAAGAAGTCTTGAAAGTGGCGAACACGGTGTCGCACCCGAATTTGTCCCGGAGTCTTTTCGCAATGGTAAGGGCGTAATCCCCGACCCCGTCGATTCCTCCGGGAACTTTCGGAACGATTTGGAGAAGCGTGCTCAAACGGAAACAGTTTGCCCTTCGCGCGCGGGCTTTTGCGATTTTTGCCGAGCGAGCGCGATAGTGTATTCCCGGATCGTATCAGCTGCTATCTGTTCCCAACGAAACTGCGCAGCGATTTGGCGGCATTCGGCGGAGAGCCCGCTGTAATCGCTTTCATTCATCCGCAAAATTTCAAGCGCGCGATTGCTCATCGCTTTCACATTTCCGACCGGAACCAAAAACTGCGCGTCAGTGGCGCTGAAAATATGTCGCGGGCCGGGCACGTCATAGGCAATCGTGGGAATACCAGCGGCGAGCTGTTCGAGCACAGAAAGACCGAATCCTTCAATGTAACTTGGAAAAAGTCCCACCACCGAGCCACCGATCAACTGCGGGAGTTCTTTGGGATCGTAACTAGTGAGGCAACGAATAGACTCGCGCAGCGAAAGTCCCAGGTCGCGTAGAACTGTTTGCTCATCACTCATGGTGCCAAGAAATGCGAACCGCGCCGACGGTACTGAATTTAAAATGGCGCGAATAATTTCCTGCCAATCGCGAGAACCTTTTCGCACACTCCACATCCCGAGAAAGCAGATCTCCTTTTGGGCCAGACGCGCCGACGCGGATTGTGCGGCGCCAGCGAGCGCGGCGCGCTCTGCCTCATTCAAGCCATAGGGCAGAACAATCGTCGGCGCAGCAGAGCATTTTTCGAGCGATTGCTTTTCGTCCTCGTTTGGAACGTTGAACAAGTCGCAATGAGTAAGAGCGCGATCAGCACTGCGCCGCAGCAGCCATGAAGTAAAAGTGTAAAAGAGCCGGCCTAGAAATTTTCCGCGCGGCTGATCGGGCCATTGCCGTCGACTGAATCGCATGAATTCTTCATAAGCCAAATACAATCCGATCGAGCGTCCGACCAAAAGACCATCGAAGCGTAACGATTTTTTCGAAAACGGAAGCGTTCCGATCAAACAATCGATGACATCAAATTTTCCGGCGTTGCACCGAACGTAACGAGCCGCTCGATATGGAAAGACGGCGTGCCGCCACGCCGAGAGAGCGCGCGAACGCGTCGCCTTCGGAAAGGCGTCGCTGAGACAGAATTTGTCGATCTTGTGCCCGGCACCTTTCCATTGCTCGGCAAGTTCGAACCAAACCCGGGCCGCGCCCAGGCGTGGATCCCACGGGAGATTTACGATGGCGAGGATGCGAAGCGGCTTATCCACAGATTTTATTTTGGAAAGCAACGCGCCAAGGCGGTCCAGAATTTGTGTCTAACCGGATTCACGTAATGTCGCATCGCGATGGACTTACGGGCATGCCGATCGCGATAAATGAATTGATCGTCCGCTTGCAACACGAACTTCTGCCGATCGAGCGCGATCGCGCTGTTGGCATGCATGCATAAATGAACCACGGTTTGGGTTGTAAAAAAATTCGGTGTGCCGTTTAACATCTGCAGTCGCTCCAGGCCGAGCGACCAGTCGAGTTTTTGAAACAGCAGCAAGAAGCCCATATTGACAGGATTTTCTTTTTCAGCGCGGTCCCGAATAAGGCGCTCGTCGGCCGAGAATTGATAGTCCGCCAGATAAAAAGCGGGAACGGACTTGGTCCGCGCTAAATCGGCGAGCTGGATTGCCTCCGGAAAAAAGAGAACATCCGAATCGGTGTAGAGCGTCGGCCCGTGCGCCGGCAAAGACATGATGAGAGCAAGTTGCTTCCCAGTAAAATGACTCGTGAGATACGACTGCACTTTTGTTGGCAATCGCGGGGGCAAATTGGGCGCTGTCCTCTGGACGCGGACACAGTTGTCGATCCTCTCCAGCAATTCGATGCTCGGGTTTATGTAAGAGCCGTCCGACACGACGGTGAATTGCTTGGGCCGACCCGCGTGAGTAAGAAATGATCGAATCGATGCGACCTGTTCCGGCAGTGTGCTTTCGCCAGAATAGGAGAAAACGTCAAACGGGAGCTCGCGCGTTACGCGGACGCGTTTACGGACGATCATTAGCAGCGCAGCGCGATAAAGAGAGCGCGCTATTTTTCCTTCAAGCCGCGCCGAATGGTAAGGCAAATTCATCCCGCGGCTGGAGCGAAAGTGCGAAAGCCTCGATAACTCAGCGCCAGATTGAGGAGCAAGCTAGGCACCGCCGATATCAGATTAAAAATAAGGACGCCGGCGACACTGGAAAAATCAGTGAACGGAATGAGCGCGATTTGGGTGGCGAGAGTAAGCGGAATGTAAAGCCATGCTCCGGTAATCCACGCTTTGGAAGCATTGAGTAGCCAGAGGGTGCCGCTCAAGGCGGTGATCACGGCGACACCGACCATTAACAGAAGTTCGCGATGGAGGTGGGTATAACGATTGCCGAGCACAAAAAGAAATTGATCGGGAAACAACGCAGCGCCACCGAGCACGATCGCGCTGAAAAGAATCACGCCCCCCGCAATCGCAGCGTAAAGGTAACGCAATTTGCGTTTGCCCTGACAGCGCGCAAAGGCCGGAACGAAGATGTTGATGAGCAAATTCGTCAGGACGGTGAAAATCATGGCGAGACGTCCGAGAGCTCCCACTTCGGCAACTGAGGTAGCGCGACGCGCGAAAAAACTAATCAGAAAGATGGTGATTTGTCCCTGAAAACAATAAAACACGGCGTTCGCGGCCAGATTTCTGATTAACCGCACAATCTCATGCCGGTCTTCCGCATTTTCGTTCGCCTTTAGATCGACAACTTTCGCGGCATAAGAACGCAGCAAGACATATTGTAAAAGGAAAGTGGCGCCGGCGATGGCCACGGCGAGCCCGGCGGTGGCGAACAAATAAACCAATCCCAGAATGAGCAGTAGACGAACAGTCGCACAGGTAAAATCGATTCTTTGAATGCGGCCGATATCTGACCGCAGCCGCGGCACCACGCTGAAAATGTCGACCGAAAGTTGAATCGAGAAACCGGCGAGCACAAAGGCAATCAACAACAAAGTGTAAATTGAAGAGGCGCCGTTCCTGGTCAGCATCGCATACAAAACCGGCGCGATGAAGACGACGGCGACCGCGGCAAGTTTCTTGCGCACGGCCAATCCGGTTTTGATCAATTCGCCGAAGCGAGATCGATCCTGCCAGACGCGCCCGCCGATAGAGATGAGTCCAACGCTGACCCCGATGTCGGCGAGCAGCATCAGCGTGGCCTGCATCGCATTCGCAATGGTGAAGAAGGCGTACTCGCGCTGTGGCAACCAGCGAACAAGAAGAATTCCGCTCGAGAAAGCGATGATCTGCCCAATTACCTGTACCATCGCATAACTACCGATGCGGCGGGCGTGGTCGAACGCTCGGCGTATGATCGGGACCGAACCTTCGTCCAAAACGGGTGTGGAGACCGGGACGAAGAAGCTCATGGGCAAATCATGTGTTCAAGAGAGCAATGAGCTACCCAAGTGCCAAGACGAATCTGCAGCTTCTTTGGTCCTGCCGAACCCTGAGACGTCGATCTAGAATCCGCGGCCGCGTTACGCGGTCTCGATCGGCTTGGGGTGTTCTCGACCCACGGGCGTAACCGCCTCGCCATCGGGGGCAGCCGGCGTCGAGTAGTATTCGGAGTATTGGTAGTAGTAATACTCGGGCAACGAAGTATCGACGAAATTCAGAATCACTCCCGGAACGTTGACTTGCCGGCCATAGAGAAGCTCGAGCGCTTTCTTGGTCAAACGGGCCGAGGTATAGGAGAGCCTGACAACAAAGAGCGTGGCGTCGATTTTCGGGGCAAGACTGGTGGTATCGTCCGCCGCCAAAACGGGCGAAGTGTCGATGATGACGTAATCGTAGTTCTGATAAATTTCTTTCAAGAGCGCCTCAGTAGACGCGCGCAAGAGATGTTCGCTCGGCTGGGACAACGGCTTGCCACGCGGTAAGACGAACAGCGTGGGGACGGCAGTTGGGACGACGACTTCGCGCCAATTGACTTCCTGTTTCAACACTTCAGAGAACCCGATTTTTGAAGTGATTCCGAACGCTTCGCACAATGCGCCGCGACGGAGATCGCAATCAATCAACAACGTGCGCGCGCCAGAGAACGCCATGGTAATGGCAAGATTGGCGGACACAGTCGACTTGCCTTCACCTGGAACGGCGCTCGTGACCAAAAAGCTTTTTGGCCGCGGGCCCTCGTAAGGCATGAAGAAAATGGACGAACGAATATTGCGATACGATTCGGCGAAGACGTGGCGCGCGTCGTCGGGCTGGAGCAGATCGACTTTGCCCTTGGTTTTCTCCTTCGGAATCTGACCGAGCACGTTTTCAGAAAAGTGATGTTGGAATTCGCTGAAGGAAGCCATCCGGTCATCGATGCGATCGAGCAGAATGAGAATCGCCAGTCCGGCAAGCGCACCGATGCCGAATCCGATCAGCAGACTCTTGATCAGACCCGGTCGGACTGAAATCGGCGCCGTCGCCATTTCCATGATCGAGACTTGATCTTCCCCACCCACGACCTGGGAAACATCGATTTCCTTGAGATTGTTGGTGAGGCGATCATAGAGCGTTTTGAGGCGGTCGACTTTGCCTTTAATTCGATTGAACTGTGCGAGCCGCTGGCTGAGATCCAACGCTTTGGCTTCCCATTCTTTAACATTGGCCTGAAGATTTTCCATCTGCTTGCCGATGGATTCGCGTCGTGTCTTCAGTTTTTCGAGAGTGTCGGCGCGGAAAAGCTCGATCAACTTGTCCTGTTTGGTGATTTCATCATTAAGCTTGATGATCTTGGGGTGATTAGGCCGCAAATCCTTGGCCAGCGTATCCCGCTCGGCCTTCAGAAGCTGAACCTGTTGCTTCGCCTTTAGGTAGTCCGCTTCGGGGCCAACATCGGAAAATGGCAACCCGCCGTTTTCAACTGGCTGGTTACTCGCCGCCGTTTCGGTCCTATTTTGCGCGCGGTCGAGGTTTTGATCGAGATCGAGCAGGTTGAGCAAGGCGTACTCGGTTTTCAGCTGGGCGTATTGTTGATTCAATTTGACCAGGTAAGCGGCGGCGCTGTTTCCCTCTTCCTGAATGAAGCCGATGTTGTTCTGCTTCTGGAACTCGAGCATCTCGTCTTCGCTGTTGCGCAAATCTTTTTCAACCTGAACGAGCTGTTCGGTAATGCCGGTCGTAACTTCGTGGCCGCGGCCCTCACGCATGCCTCGCTTGAAATCGAGATATTTTTGCATGACCGCGTTCAGATAGGCCTGGGTGTAATCGGGCGCGCTGCCAATCGCGGAAAGATCGAAAATCGAGGTGCGCGGTTTTTGGATAACGAATATCTCCACCGTGACCGGCTGCAATTCGGGATGGGCTGAGCGAACGAGCGATTCGGCGCTCCGTCGAACTTCCGCGCTTTGCATTAGCTGAATTTGTGTGCCGTAGAAATTGACGGCGTCCTCGCTGTAAACGGCGCCTTGAGCGATATTCAACTTACCGGCCATCATCATTTTGCTGGTGGATTGATAAGAGGGCGGCGTTTGATAAATGAGGAATGCCTCAACAAAGAGGCCGAGACAGATCGTTAAAACCGGAATCCACCAGCGTCGCAAGAAGAGCGATTTGTAGCGGTGCAGTCGGGTGATGAAAGTGGCCGACCAGGACGTAGAAAGGCTTTTAGCAGCGGTGGATGCCGGCATACTACATGTTAATCAAGCGCTGCGGCACATAGATCTGGTCATCGGGCTGAAGCTCTACGTCTTCTTCGGTTTTTCCTTCTTCAATCACACGCTTGAGATCCACCGTAAATTCCTTACCGGTCTTACGCGTCAGTTTCACCTTACGTTTATTAGCGAAGTCCCCGAAACCTCCGGCTTTAATGATCGCTTTACTGACGGTGTAACTTTCATCCGCCGGAATTTCCTGCGGTCCTTGCCCTTTAACTGAGCCGTAAACGTAAATTCGACCTCGCGATTTTTCACTCACCCGGTCGACCGCAAGAATCACGGTCGCGTGATAATAATATTCTTTTTCCAGCAACGATTTGATCGTGTGAGCAAGTTCCTTGCACGATTTACCGCGGGCGGGGACGAGTCCGACATAAGGGACCTCTAACTCACCATTGTCGTTGACCCGCAAGCGTTGCGAATCATTGTCGCGATCTTCCACGACCCTGAAGCTCACGTAATCGTTCGATCCGAGCTTCTTTTTGTCATCCAGCACAGCCATGGAGTTTGTCCGCATCACGGTAGTGGTCGAAGTGGAGGGCTGGTCGGACGAAGGCGGCCTTGGCGTGGCGGCCGCAGGGCTGGTCAGGTCCTGCCCGAATATCCAGTTGGTCGAAAGGATGCAGGCGGCAGCGATCAACGCATACAAGCAGGCTCTCATGTTGACCCCACCAATTTACCCTTTTTGCACTTTTTAGAAACTGTAAGTGGCGTCGACAGAAATGCGGTTCTGATTGTAATCGCGCAAGAACAGGTTGGAATCTTTGCTCGTTCCCTGATAACGCGCACCGAGCGTGACATGGGGCGTCAACTGGTAGCCCACAGTGATTGCGCCACCGATGCGGTGAAAATGTTCAGGCGTGCCTAATTGGCCACCGCCGAAACCGGCGAACCCGCCCGACTCCCTGGCGTCTTCAAAGAAAAATTCGGTCGAAAGAAGGGTGTTGCGGATCAGGTTCCAACTCATGGTATGGCGAACGTAGTTCAGCGTGATGTAATTTGAGTTCACACCGAGCTGATTCTCGTGCCCCGCGCTGAGGGTCTGACTAATCGTCGCGCTGAGTCGATGCGCGATCAACCCGTTGACATAATAATCCGACAGGTTCTTATTGTCCGGCACGATAAAGGCAAACGGACCGAAGGGAACGATGACGAAATTATGATCGAAATCGATCCATTGATAACCGGCGGCCGCGCGCACCCTTAGGTTATTGGTTAATTTCGCCTCAACAAATCCACCCGCGCTGTAATCTGTGTTGTCATTGAGCACACTTTGGTCATAGCGCGTAAAGACAGCGTTGGCTTCGGGGCCGATGGTGATCGTTGGAGTGACGATAAACGCAGCCGACCCGTAGACGATTTCCGCATTGCGATCCAAATAATCGAAGATGGAAGTGGTCGAGACGAAATTATAATGATCGTAACCGACAGTCAGGAGCAGCTTGTTCAGATCCCACAAAACCGAAATGCCGGCAGTATTTTCAAAGCGTCCATACTTTGCCACGTTGCTCAACGCTCCTTCTTGAATCGGATCCTGTTGCAGTTGCATCCGATCGTGGATGTTGATGCGGAAATCGCCTACGAAAATATCGAAGGCGATCTGCGATTTCGGCGCGATTAAAATGGTGTTCGTGTTGTAGTTAGAATGATCAAGGTAAAAGGAGTATCCGATGCCAAGATCAAGGCGCAGGGTGTTGAGCTGGGTGACTGGCCAGATCGCGTCGAGGCTCAGGCTCGGGGTAATAATAAAATCATCCTGCGTGTTAATTTCGGCGTAGTTAACGTTGTCGTTGTATTCGGCGCCGACAGTCGCACCGACTCGAAACCGGACCGGGCCCAGGAGCAAATTGTAGGGAATGCGAGAGATATCTTCCTGCCTGGCCTCGGACGCTGCCTGTCCGGCAAATGACGGACGCACCAGGTCCTGCCCATAAACGCCCGCGGCCGCCACCAACATCGCCATCACGAACAAAAGTGCGATCGATTTTCGCAACTGATCGCGATGCGAGGAGACAACATGACTACGACTCATAGGCAGGTTGATCAGGTTAAGGTTCAAGCGCTTGTAATTACCAATTCAAATCCCACGCAGGCGACGCACCGCCACTGCAACGTCTGCCTTCCGTCCGAGATCGTAACTTCGGTGTCTCGTTACCAGTTCTTTCAGTGCTCTCTTTTACGAGAAAACCCCTCCCCCAGGCAAGAGAAATCGAAGGAATCATCTTACCGGGTTTCGTTTAAAAAGCCGGGGCAACCGGACCCTGGTGTCACGGATTGTTGGGTGCAAATTTTGCCGCTTGGCCCGCTCTAAGCTGCTATTTTTTACATGGGTTCCGGTTTGCGGCGCATTAAACCTCGGTCGGCCAGGATGTGCCTGGTCATTTCCGCACTCGTTCTTGTCGGATTTGTTGTCGCCGGTTATTGCTGCTATGCCGAAAGTCCGGCCAGGAAAAGCGCACAAATCGAATACATCACGCCGGACGGGCAATTTTCTCCCGTGAACGCCGCGCGTCTCGCCCCTCGCGCGCAGGCCGCCGCGTTCGTCGATAACGATACCGTCAGCTGTGTTTTGCGCGAAGGCGAAACAACTTTCATCATCCAGCTCCCAAAAAATTCGCCGCGTGATCGTTTCACCTTCCTGAACGAAAACGCAGCTGCCTGCGGCGAACTTCGAATCGCCGTTTCCGATTCACCTCTTCCGGCGGACAGCCCGAAATGGACCCAAGTGGAGGGAATCGTCCCATTCGCCCATAAGCGCCTCTTTAAACTGTCAATGTTGGGCGTAGATACAAAATTTGTCCGCCTCTCCTTCAAGGTCGAACGACAACGTCAGGACTCCGCCCGAATTTCCGATCCTTTCGGAAGTTCTGTCCTCGCGGCAGCCATCAATTCAAATTTTTGACAGATTGCATGAACGCGGCCTTGACCTGAGCGTCGCCACCGCCTCGGTCGCGGCACTCCCGGCCAAGCAGGATTAGGTGATTCTTCATCGTAATCACGCCGCGTAAATGGCCGCGCGGACGCATCCGTGGACAAGTTTCAGAGGCATGGAACTAGCTCTTAACAACGCGGGTTTGATTGTTGTGACGCATGCGACTGGACGAAGGGGAACAAATTACAAAAACGCCGCCCCACTCGCATTCGCGGGAGCGGTTCGTCGCAACTCATCTCGAACAAATCTCTGATGAAAGTAAAACAGCTCTCACCCTGTCTGAAAGTCATTCGCCGCCGCGCGATGATTATTTTGCGATTGTTGCCCGGGCTACAAACGATGCAGTTCGGGATTGGAATGTAAAGAGCGGCGCGCTTTCCTGGCCGCAAGGTTTCGATTCTCTTCTCGGATACGACGGCTCGTTAACTGAGTGCGACATCGGCTTCTGGCAAAAAAATGTTCATCCCGGTGATTGCGCTCGCATTGCCCCGTCGATTCGCGATGCCTTGGTCGGAACTTCCGATCATTGGAGCGGCGAATACCGTTTCCGCCGCGCCGATGGGACTTACATCAATGTCCTCGAGCGCTCGCTGATTTTGCGCGCTGTCGACGGCACGCCCGAGCGCTTGATTGGTTCGCTCATGGACGTCACCGCCCGCAAACAATTGCAAGACCAGCTTTGCCGCTCACAAAAAATGGAAGCATTCGGCCAACTGGCCGGCGGCGTCGCGCACGATTTCAATAATTTCCTCACCACCATTCTCGGTTACGGCGATTTGCTACTGCACGAACGCCAGATCAAAGGAACCTTGGCTGATCACGTCACCGAAATCCGCGCCGCCGCCGCGCGTGCGTCGGCTTTGACTCAGCAACTTCTCGCCTTCAGTCGCAGACAGCCGCTTGAACCGGTGATCGTGGAAGTCAATTCCATCATCACGAACCTCGAACGCTCATTGCTCCGGCTCATCGGCGAGAATATTTCCGTCGTTTGCCATCTCCACCACGAGAAAGAAGGGGCGCACATCAAGGCCGACCCAAGCCAGATTACGCAAATCATTCTCAATCTGGCAGTGAATGCGCGCGACGCGATGCCTACAGGCGGCCAGCTCACGCTCGAAACTGCGATTGTCGATCTTACGAAGGAAACGGAATCGCCTTTCCAGTGCGGCGACTTTGTTCCGGGCGAATATGTTTTGATTAACATCTCCGACACCGGGATCGGAATGAACGACGAAGCAAAAGTGCATCTCTTCGAGCCATTTTTCACCACCAAAGCCGATCGGGAGCGAAGTGGGCTCGGCCTTGCAACTTCTTACGGCATTGTCCATCAAAGCGGCGGACATTTGCGCGTCGAAAGCGAACAGGGAAAAGGCACGACGGTGCAAATTTATCTCCCGCGTGTGCCCGCGCCGCCGCCGCCATCATATAAAAGACCAACTGGCAAGAAACCTCGCGGCGGCACCGAAACCATCCTTGTTCTCGAAGACGACATTAGTGTTCGCCACATTTCCGTGCGCATGCTCCGTGATCTGGGCTACGAAGTGATCGAAGCGGCCAACGGCAGTGACGCGCGGCGCTTGCTCAGCGAAAATGGCGGACGAAGGGTCGATCTCCTTCTCACCGACCTGGTGATGCCGCAAGTGAGCGGGCGCCGGTTCGCCGATTCGCTTCGCGCGGCTCATCCCAACATTAAAGTTCTTTTTATCTCCGGCTATCTCGAAGAATCGCTTCAACCGGGCGATCGATGCGAACCGGGAATGTTTTTCCTGCCAAAGCCGTTCGATTCAGAGCAACTGGCCGTCAAAGTACGCGAAGCCCTCGACACGTAACTTGTAATCCACCTGCTGTGCCTGCCCCGCCGTAGCCTTGGCGAAGGCGGGTCGTTTGTCGCTCTTGCGCCCAACTTGGCGGCGCGCGATTACGTTTAAAGAAATCGAAGCCGCGAGCGGCGTCTAAGCTTACGACGTGAAATAAATGTGGAAGCCACGCTAGCGCCGCGAGCCTCGGGAACCCGAGGTCCCTCCCCACATTGAAAAATTAGTTGCGTTCCGTAGTCTGTCGCATGCATGCGCGCGAACGGAAGATCGATAATCTCGAGTCCGGGTGGGGCTCGTTCGCGCGGCGGCACATCGGTCCGAATGAAGTCGAAACGGAAGAAATGCTTGGCACCGTCGGCTATCAAAATCTCGCTGCGCTGATCGACGCGACCGTTCCAAAAAACATTCGACTGGATCGGCCATTAAATTTGCCGGAAGCGAAATCGGAAAGCGAAGCACTCGCCGAACTGCGCGCAATCTCGAAGAAAAACGAAATCGCGAAATCTTTCATCGGGGCTGGTTATTCTGACTCCATCACCCCGCCGGTAATTCAGCGGAACATCCTCGAAAACCCGGGCTGGTACACCGCTTACACACCGTACCAGGCCGAGCTCGCGCAAGGCCGGCTCGAAGCGCTGCTGAATTTTCAGACGATGATTGTCGATCTTACCCAGCTCGACATTGCCAACGCGTCGATGCTCGATGAGGCGACCGCCGCCGCCGAAGCAATGACACTTTGTCACGCCGCCGTTCCGGATCGAAAAACTTTTTTTGTCGGTGATGATTGCCATCCGGAGACGATCGAAGTTGTCCGGACGCGGGCGAAGCCGCTCGGAATCGAAGTTAAGACCGACAATCACACGCGCTTCAAATTCGATAAGTCGATTTTCGGCGCGCTCATTCAATATCCCGCGACCGATGGCGCGATTTACGATTACACGGAGTTCGTGAAGCAAGCGCACGATGCCGGCGCACTCGTTGTTGTCGCCGCCGACATTCTGGCGCTCACATTGCTAAAACCGCCTGGCGAATTCGGCGCGGACGTTGCGGTCGGCAACAGCCAACGGTTTGGAGTCCCGCTTGGTTTTGGCGGACCGCACGCGGCGTATTTTGCCACGCGCGATCAGTACAAACGCCACATGCCCGGCAGACTCGTCGGCGTTTCGCACGACGCTGATGGACGACTAGCTTACCGACTCGCGCTGCAAACGCGCGAGCAACACATCCGCCGCGACAAAGCCACGAGCAACATTTGCACGGCGCAGGTTCTTCTCGCGGTGATCGCCTCAATGTATGCGGTTTATCATGGTCCGCGCGGTCTGCGCGCAATCGCCGAGCGCGTTCATCGGTTAACGAGTCAATTGGTTGACGGTCTTCGCGCACTCGGATTGAAAATCGCGCACGAAAACTTTTTCGACACGATCCACCTCGAAGTGGAATCGAGCGCGGTCACTTTGGAACACGCGCAAAAGGCGGGATGCAATTTGCGCGCGCTTGGACCGCGCGCCGTCGGGGTTTCATTCGATGAAACAACAACCGAGCGAGATATCGAAATCCTGATGTCAATCTTTCGCGGCACACCGGTGCGCGATTTGGCTGATGACGACCTCGGCGAGCCGCCAATCCACATTCCGCAATCCGCAATCCGCAGTTCACAATTCCTAACTCATCCGGTTTTCAATGCGCACGACACCGAGACCGAAATGCTGCGGTATTTGAAAAAACTCGAGTCGCGCGATCTCTCGCTCTGCCATTCGATGATTCCGCTTGGGTCGTGCACGATGAAACTCAACGCGACCGCGGAAATGTTTCCGATCTCCTGGTCGGAATTTGCCACACTGCATCCGTTCGCACCTGATTACCAAACGAGCGGCTACATCGAGATGTGCCAGCAATTGGAAAAATGGCTGACGGAAATCACCGGTTTCGCCGCGGTTTCGTTGCAGCCCAATGCCGGCTCACAAGGCGAATATGCCGGCTTGCTCGCCATCCGGGAATATCACGCGTCTCGCGGCGAAGCGCATCGCAATGTTTGTTTGATTCCGACTTCGGCGCACGGAACGAATCCCGCCAGCGCGGTGATGGCCGGCCTCCAAGTTGTTGCGGTCGCGACATTAAAGGATGGCGATATCGATCTGGCCGATCTCCGCGCGAAAGCAGACGCGCATGCGCGCGATCTCGCTGCGCTGATGGTGACGTATCCGAGCACCCATGGCGTTTTCGAACCGACCATCCGCGAGATTTGCGAAATCGTGCACAAACACGGCGGCCAGGTTTACATGGACGGCGCCAATATGAATGCGCAATGCGGCCTTTGCCGTCCAGGCGATTACGGCGCCGACGTTTGCCATTTGAATTTGCACAAAACGTTTTGTATTCCGCATGGCGGTGGCGGACCCGGGGTCGGACCAATCGGCGTAGCCAAACATCTCGTGCCGTTTCTGCCCGGAGTTCCATCTCTCAACTCTCAACCATCAACTAACAATTTTTCTGTCGGCCCTGTGGCGCAAGCGCCTTACGGCAGCGCCAGCATCCTCACGATTTCTTGGATGTACATCCGAATGATGGGGGCTGATGGTTTGAAGCGCGCAAGCGAAATCGCAATTCTCAACGCCAACTACATCGCCAAGAAGCTCGATCCGCACTTCCCGGTTTTGTTCAAAGGCAAACGCGGTCTCGTCGCGCACGAATGCATTGTCGATCTTCGCCAATGGAAAAACGCAGGCATCGAAGTTGAAGATGTCGCGAAGCGTTTGATGGATTACGGATTTCACGCGCCGACGGTTTCCTGGCCGGTCGCCGGCACGATGATGATCGAGCCGACTGAAAGCGAACCGAAACATGAGCTCGACCGCTTTTGCGACGCGATGATTTCAATTCGCGCCGAGATCGACGCGATTGCCACCGAAAAGGGCGATCGACAAAACAATTTGCTGAAGAACGCGCCGCACACCACGCGACAAATCGCTTCTGACAAATGGGAGCACCCCTACTCGCGTGAGCAAGCTGCGTTCCCCGCGCCGTGGACGCGCGAACACAAGTTCTGGCCGTCGGTTGCAAGGATCGACAACGTTTACGGAGACCGGAATCTGTTCTGCTCCTGCCCACCTATCGAAGAATTCGAAACCTAATCTCTTCTGCCGATGAAATCGCGGAACGAAGTAAGAGCTGTGTTGATGTTGATCATATTTAGTCTGCCGGCCTGATTGTCGGACAACTGATCGTTTACGTTATGAATCGCGATCGGATCGAACGGAAATAGTTAGAGATTTCTCGACTTCGCTCGAAATGACAAAAACTTGTCCGCCAATCGAAGATTTCAGCTCTTAACGCGCTGAAAGATTTGTAAGCGTCGTTTCGAATTAAGGAAGGATGTTTCGAAGAGTTGTTCTCCTAGCCATCGCGATCGTCATGTTCGTCGTCGGCGTTCATTTTTATGCGCATCACGTTTGGAATCCGGTGCCGACTGGAACAACAATCGATCGAATCGTTGTTGAAAAATCAGCGCGCAATTTGTCGATCTTCGCCAATAGCAAGAAATTGAAAACATATCATGTTGCGCTCGGTCGCAATCCGATCGGTCCAAAACGGGAGGAAGGAGACATGAAAACACCGGAGGGCATTTACACAATCGACGCGCGCAATCCGCAAAGCAGCTTCCACCTCGCGCTGCACATCTCTTATCCGTCCGACGAGGACAACGCCCGAGCTGCTGACCGCGGCGTGGCCGCCGGATTCGACATCATGATTCACGGAATCCAAAATGGGCGCGGCTGGATCGGCGCGCTCCATCGCTGGCATGATTGGACTGCCGGCTGCATCGCGCTGACCGACGAGGAAATCGAAGAGCTTTGGCGCGTGACGCCGGATGGAACGGCGGTCGAGATTCGTCCGTAGATACTGCGGGAAATTTAAGCTTCTGACGCGAGCTCGGGTGCGCGGTCGACACGCGCTGGAACAAGGCGCAAACCCGAACCGTTCTTTTCGTCGGAAACTTCGTCGCCTTGTTCGTGATACTCGGCGTCGGCGTTGACCTGCCAGAGATCGTAAAGCTTGGCATCGGCCAGAATATTTTCGACACACAACATCGCCGTCATCATGGCGTGGTCCTGATTGTTGTATTTGTGCATCCCGTTGCGGCCGACGAGGTGCAAATTCGGATAACGGGTATCCAACTCCTGCCGAATCGCGGCGACATTCAACGCGTAGTCGTCATCGTAAACTGGATACGCTTTTTTCTGGCGCACAACCGTTCCATCGACAACGTCGCCTTCCTCCGCCAGGCCGATCTGGATCAACTCGCGTTTCGCCAGCTCGATCAAGTCTTCGTCCTTGGATTCCCAAAGGCCGTCGCCTTCGAAGCAAAAATATTCGAGGCCGTAGCACGCTTTATCGGGATCTGGCACCATTTCCGGCGACCACGACTTGAAATTTTGGACGCGTCCAACTTTAACTCGTGGATCGTGGATGTAGATCCAGTTGTCGGCGAATTTGTTTCGCTCCTTTAGAATCAGCATCACGGTTAGGAAATCGCGATACTTGAGACTTTCGGCCGCGCGCCGGGTGCGGTCGGAAACTTCGGGACGAATCCCGCAAACCAATTCGCGCATTGGCGCGGAGGAAATCACGTGTTCGGCTTCAACTGACTGAACATTTCCGTCGCGATTCTTGAATTGAACGGTCCAGGTCGATGTTGCTTCATCGTAGGCGCAGCCGTTGACGCGCGCGGCCATTTCGACTTTACCGCCCATCGCTTTGACTTTTTCCGCGCACGCTTCCCACATCATGCCCGGGCCTTTGCGCGGATATCGAAAAGAATTGATCAAGGTTTTGATAACTTTGGTGCGGTCGCCGTTTGAGGAACGTTGCGGCAAGAGCGCATTCTTGATCGCGCTGCCGAGCGAAAGTCCGCGGATGCGTTGCGCGGCCCAATCGGCGGAAATTTCTTTGCAGCTCATCCCCCACACTTTTTCGGTGTAGCTCTTGAAGAAGATGTTGAAGAGACGTTTGCCAAATTGATTGCCGACCCACTCTTCAAAGTTTCGAGGATGGCGCACCGGAAAGAGCCGCGCCCTGAGCCAGGACAAAACGCATACTGTCGATCTTACGATGCCGAGTTTGATCAGCGCTTCAAACGGCTTGAGCGGGTAGGTGAAAAATTTACCGTCGTAGTAAATCTTGGACGAACGCGGGCGTTGGAGCATGTCGTTGGGCAAAATCTCGGTCCAGAGATCTTCGACCGCTTTCGATTTCGAGAAGAAGCGATGACCGCCGATGTCGAAATGAAAACCTTTGTAAGTACTGGTGCGCGAAATTCCTCCGACGTAAATCGGGTCTGCTTCGAGCACGGTCACATCGACGTGGTTTTTCGAAAGCAGATACGCGGCAGTTAATCCCGCCGGTCCCGCTCCGATAATTGCGACAGTTGATTTCATTCTTCGTTAGGCCACCCAGTTCCCGCGGGTAAAATTCCAAACATACCAACCTTGCACGCTCAGCCCGAGGGCGCTGACCAACACCGCGGCAGCCATCCCGAAAATGCGCAACAGCGGCGGTGGGACGCGAAATTGATGCAAAAAATGCAAAAAAGCGAGTACGATCAGTGCGTGCACACAGAACTCGTAGCGAAGCATGCTTTCCATATCGAGCGAGGCGACGCCGCTGACCGAGATGTAGTAGATGACTCCGGCGCAAAAATAGATGCCAATACGTGTGCTCAGTTGGGTACGGCGCCGAATCGACGGAAGTAATTCGACGACCGCGATCGCGATCAAGAGCAACGCGCCGAAGGTCATCGCCATTTGGCTCATCTGGGTCGGATCGTTCAGCGCCGGAAATAGCCAGCGATAATTGGACGGACGGAAGACCGCCAGGTAATCAGGCTCAATGTTCCAGCCAGCCGATTGCGTGAGCATGTACATGTTCCAGCGGCCCCAGCGCCATTGGCAATAGACGAAAAAGAAAATGGCGCCGAAAATCGCACCGATCATCACCGCAACCGCGCTACCATAATTACTCAGCCAGCGTCGGGGATTCCGGAGCGCGCTCCATCCTTTTCTAAAAACATCGCGCACGACTGGAAATGCAGCGCACGGAATGCCGACGATTCGCGTCGCCGACATCGCGATTCCGTGGAGTGCGGCCAAAATCTTCGCGGCCCGACTTTCGGAGCTGCTCCAGTAGATAAAACCGATCAGCGCCATTAAAAAGAGCGATTCGGAATAGCCCGCGATCAGAAAAAACGCGGCCGGATGAGTGACGATCGCCAACGCGCCGAAAAAACGCAGCGTTGGAGAAAGTCTCCAACGCTCGCAGAAAAGAAAGAAATAAGTCCAAAAACCCCACGCAGCCAGCTGCGCGGTGATTAGCAACGCGGTCTCAGTCTCAACGCGAAAAACGGAGCGCAACAAGCTGGCCAACGCCGGATAAGCAGGAAAAAACGCGACGTTGGAAACTTCCATCACCTTGTGATTGATGGGCGGGACGATCGTCTGATACCCGCGGTCGACGATATTGGCGAACCAGTAACCGTCGTGCTGGACCAAACTTGTGTAGCGATAGGAAAGCGGGCCGTCGGGCGCCAGCAAAAACACGGCCACGACCAATTGGATGAGCGTCAACAGGAGTCCCGCCGACCAAGGCCGAAGGAACGAAAATGTGCGGATCACAACGTCAGGACGTGGGAGGGCTGAGGAGAAACCAAAGGTTTCTGGATTGCAAGAACTAGTCGCCTCCCGGGCAAGCGCGTTCTGAAGTGGCATAAGGTTAGAGTGATTCGCCGCCTCCGTGGCAGACATTGGACGGCGGCTTCCGACATTTATTCGCGGGCGCGTTTACGGGCAGCCGTTTCGCCAGTGAAGATCGACCCGCTGGAGGTGGGCTAGATCGACATCTAAGTGGCGACTTCTTCGCTCTCGCCGGCAAGCTCGCGGTAAAGTTGTTCGTAGCGCTGCGCGCCCGTCGCCCAGGAGAAATTTCGCGCCATCGCGCGCTCCATCAGTTTTCCCCACAACTCGCGATCGCGAAAAATCTCCCGCGCATGCTTGATCGCATCCCAAAAGGCCGCGGTGGAATATTCGTAACAGAGAAAGCCGTAGCCGCTGTCGGTGGTTGGATCGTAGTCCTCGATGATTTCCTGGATGCCGCCGGTAGCGCGCGCCACCGGAAGCGCGCCGTATTTTAAGCTGTACATCGCGCTCAGCCCGGCCGGCTCGAACCGGGACGGAATCAAACTGATATCCATCCCCGCTTCGATCACGTGGGCGCTTTTTTCATCGTAAATCCGACGATAGGCAAACTTTGTTGGAAACTTTCGGGTCGCGACTAAGAGAGCGGTCTCGTAGGCCGGATCGCCTTCTCCGAGAATGATGAGGCGAACGTCGTCAGTAAGAAGTCGATCGAGCAACGGCACCAAAATGCCGAAGCCTTTTTCACCGACGACGCGCGTGATCATTCCAAAAACCGGCCCGCGCGGTTCTGGATTCAGTCGCAAACCATTGAGAAGCGCGTCGCGGCACAACTGTTTGCCCGACAGTTCGCCCGGCGTGTAATTAGCTGGAAGCAGTTTGTCCGTTTCCGGATTCCATCGGGCGTAATCGGCGCCGTGCAGAATGGCGGTAAGTTTGTGCGCATTTTCGCGCAAGACCACATCCAGGCCGCGACCAAACTCCGGCGTCCGAATTTCACGCCGATGCCGCTCGCTCACGGTCGTGACCTTGTCGGCAAAAAGAATTCCGCCTTTGAGAAAATTGAGTTTCCCAAAAAATTCGACGCCGCGGAGAGTGAAGAAGCGCTCGTGCAAGTTGGTCAGGCGAAAATCAAGTCCCCAGAAGCTCCCCTGCTCGGCGATGTGATGAATCGTGAGGACGGTGGCAAAGGGCAAACGATGTGCTCGCACGTAGACCGGCACCAGCGCGGCCGGCCAATCGTGCAGATGCAAAATTTGCGGCGTCGGAGTTAGGCGGCGCGCCAATTCCACCGCCGCTTTACTGAAAAAAATGAAACGCGCGGCGTTGTCTTCATAGGCCGTGCCACGTTCGCCGTAGACTCCGTCGCGATCGAAAAATTCGTCACAACGGACGAAGAACAATTGCACGCCACTCGGGCTGTGGCTCTGGAGGTATTCGGCGATGTAGGTTTTTTCACCGACGCGAACATCGACAGTCACGCCCGTGTCTTCTTCCTTGAATGCAGGATTGTCCCGGATCTCGCGATAGTACGGCAACGCCACCGCCACATCGTGACCGCGCGAGCGTAATTCATGCGGCAGCGCATCCATCACATCGATCAGGGCGCCGGCGTGCTGCAACGGCGGGCCCTCCGCGCTAATCATCAGGATCCTCATCTGAGCTTTGATGTTTGATGTTTGACGTTTGATGTCAAACCAATCGCCGATCCTTTAATTCAATCGGATTTCGTCGGGCGAGACACATCCGGACATACATCTGGTTACGAATCTTAACTTCGCAGCTAACGAATTCGACACGGAAACAAGAGGCAAAACCCATGAAAAAAAATAGCATTTTCCAATCGGGCCTTTTTAATCCCCGCGTTTTATTGGCCTTCACCCTTTGCTCAGTCGCCGGTCTGCTCGGCATGCTCAGCTTTGCCGCAACGCCATCGACCGGAACTCTGACCGACACGTCCGGCTCAACCGCGACATCCGCGACATCTACAGCTATAGCTGCACCCGGAACGCCGCGGTTCTTCAACTACATGTCGCCACAGGGAGTGGCCGACAGCTCCGGCGAGCCTTCGATCGGCAGCAACTGGACAAGGGAAGCCACTAGCCACAACCACAATGCGAATGGTTCCATTAACAAAATCCCGAATGGTGGCACCTCGCTTTACTTTGGCGGCTTTTCACCCGCCATGGCAAAGGTGACGTGGGATGATTGCTCGTCGCCTGCCGGTGCTACCTGGGAGAACAAACCATTACTCAGCGCAAACACGCCGCGGGCGTTCGGGGATCCAATTCTGTTTACCGATCACGATACCGGGCGCACGTTCGTTGCGCAGCTCGAAGGGCTAACCCCCGCTGGTGCTACGATCGACATTACTGATGACGATGGAAACCATTTTACTCCGAGTGACGGTGTTATTCCTTCCGACATCGATCATGAGACGCTCGGCGCGGGACGATATCACTTGCCGCTGCCCAATCCCGGTCCGCTGTATCCAGATGCCATCTACTACGCTTCGCAAAGTATCACCGATGCGCGGGCGTTCCGCAGCGACAACGGTGGCCTCCTCTTCAGTCAAGTCGCGGCGCCAATGTTTACAATCGCCGATTGCTCCGGTCTCCACGGGCACATCAAGGTCTCGCCCGCTGACGGCACCGTGTATGTGCCGGATAAAGGATGCGGTGGCATACTCCCATTCCACGAGGCCAGCAAGCAGGCGGTGGTCAGGTCGGACGACGATGGACTGACTTGGACCGTACTTCCGGTGAGCACTTCTACCGGCAATGGCGAGGAAGATAATCCCGCCGATGGCAGCCACCAGACCAAGAGCGACCCATCAGTCGGCGTCGGGACCGACGGGACGTTGTATTTCGGCTACCAGGCAAATGACGGCCACCCGCACATCGCCGTATCAACCGACAAGGGCGTGACTTGGAGCAAGGATACAGATGTAGGTGCTGCGGTTGTTAATGGCGGACCTGTGCTCAACACTGTATTTCCCGCAGTCGTAGCTGGTGATCCCGGGCGCGCGGCCTTTGCCTTCTTTGGCAGCGAAACAGGCGGAACCAACTTTCATTGCGGAAACGGCGAAGATTGTAGTCCTGCGCCACCGTTTCCAGGTGTGTGGTTTCTCTATGTCGCTACTACTTTTGACGGCGGACAGACTTGGACGACGCAAAACATAACACCGGGGGATCCGATCCAACGTGGTGGTATTTGCAATGGCGGAACATGCCGTAACCTGCTCGACTTTTTCGATGCTACCATCGACAAGGAAGGGCGGATTGTTGTCGGCTATGATGATGGCTGCATCAGTGCTGCCTGCATCAATGGCGGAGCTAATGACTACACCGCCAAAGGTTCAATTGCACGTCAGAGCGGCGGGATGCGTATGTTCGCTGCCTTTGACCCGGCCATAACTACTGTGCCGGGTGCGCCAAAGGCTATCGGCACGGCGAATTCAGACGGCACGGCGACATTAAACTGGTCCGCGCCAGACAACGGCGGCTCTGCGATCACCGGCTATAATATTTACCGCAGCATTAACGGCGCCGCTTTTGCTCTCATTGCCACCGTTCCGGTTAACAATTATACCGATGCAAGCTTTGCTGCCGGAGACGTGTATCATGTTACGGCTGTTAATCAGGTTGGTGAGGGACCGTACTGTCCTGACGTAGCGCCGGTTGCCGGCGTGGCGACCACGCCTTGTATCCTGCCCGGGGTTCTTGCGGCAAACGATCTCAACCCCGATGGCAGCGATAATGACGGCGGCGCAAACACGCCACCGGATCCGCGTGTGAACATTCGGCAGCTCTTTGTCGCCGAGCCAGACTTCGGCCGGGATAGCAACGGTAACACCATCGAGAAGCTGGTGTTCACCATGCAGCTCGCGCCATCCTCGGCCGGCTCGGCACCAGCCAGCAGCCAGTGGTATATTGTTTGGACCCGGCAGGGCAGGGATCCGTCAGATCCAAATGATATTCATTTCGACCGTATGTGGGTCGGAATGAAGAGCGACGTTACCGGCGCGCTTTCCTTCCAGTACGGTAAATTCGGTGTGCCGCTCGATGCGACCAATCCCGATCCGAATGCGAACACGCCGGTAACGTATGGGAACGCTGACAGTGGCAGTTACGATGTCGCTTCTGGCGTGGTAAGGATCACGATCTCGAATTCCAAGCTGCGCTCAATTGACGGCCGTGCGAGCAAATACGTCGCCAACACATCTCTTGGCGCAATTAATGTGCGCACATATCTCGCCCGGCCCGATGCCGGCCAGAAATCGCAAAACAACGCGAGCGATATCACCGGTAACGGCGCCTACACGCTCGTAGGCAATGCCTTTTGTTACGTGAACAGACTACCCGTCGCCAGCTTGTCTGCCTCGCCCACGCAAGGCACTGCTCCGCTTACCGTGTCCTTTGATGGTTCGGCTTCGACTGATCCGGATGGCTCGGTAGTTTCCTACACCTTCAGCTTCGGTGACGGATCGGCGGATGTAACCCAATCGTCTCCGACGATCCAGCACACCTATAATAATGCTGGCGATTACTTCGCGACATTGACGGTGAAGGACAACACCGGAGCCAACAGCTCGAATATCGCGTCGGTCGAAATCAAGGCGGAAGCGGCACCGGACCTTGTCGTGTCTGCTCTGACCGCCAGCAATAATCAAGCACGCCAGGGCGACAAGGTCACGTTGACGGCGACGATTAAGAATCAGGGCCAAGCCAGCGCCGCCGCGTCGAAGACTGAGTTCCTGCTCGACGGCGCCACCGTACTCGGCTTGGTCGACACTCCCGCTCTCGCTCCCGGCGCATCGGCGACGGTATCTGTGAACTGGCTCACGGCCAGTGCGAAAAAAGGCCAGCACACGATAAAGGCGACAGCAGACAAGACCAATGTCGTGCCTGAAAGCAACGAAGCCAACAACACGAAGACCATTACCGTCAGCATTCAGGGCAACAAAACCTAATAACACTGCGACGCCGAGTCCAACCGCGACGCCAAAGGCTCATCCAAGTCACCCGCCACACAGCTAGCAGTTCCCGGCGTTGCAATTTCATTCGGCGTTCAATAGCAGACGTTGGGCGCCGAAATGTTCTCTTAACTTTTTTGCCTCGGACGCGTTTGCCCTCCGCCGGCCAGCTCCTTCGTGTGCGCGTCCCGGGGCTTGAAGCCCACCAAATTTTAATGGCCTTCGGATACGACCATTTT